>Ga0208586_1000086_pt1 | contig 35957 bp, 36 predicted proteins | sample NGESurshal072012_6_FD_184471 | JGI IMG/M metagenome (GOLD analysis project Ga0208586, IMG submission 184471) | Arctic peat soil microbial communities from Barrow, Alaska - NGEE Surface sample 53-3 shallow-072012 (SPAdes) | ecosystem: Environmental > Terrestrial > Soil > Wetlands > Peat ... | reverse complement strand
TGTAGGAACCGTCAAGTGGTTCAACGACGAAAAGGGTTGGGGATTCATCGCTGTCGATGGCCAGCCCGACGTCTTTGTGCACTACTCGGAGATTCAAGGAGAAGGTCGTAAGACGCTCGTCGAAGGTCAGACTGTTGAGTTTGACATCGAGCCGGGCGATCGCGGACCACTCGCCAAGCGCGTCGTCTTGAATTAACCAAATCATCTAGTAGTGAGAACCGCCGCCTTCGGGCGGCGGTTTTTCATTTGCGCCACCAACTCACCTAAAGTACGTGAGAGTTACTCGCGGGTAACGGGCGACGAACTCGAAGGACTGTCATGGCTGAATTCTCGTTGGAACTGAACGACGATCAAAAGACGATGCAGGAGTGGGTGCACGGCTTCGCCGTCAACCAGATGCGACCCATCGCCGCCGAATGGGACGAGCGCGAAGAGACGCCCTGGGAGTTCATCCAAGAGGCGGCGAAGGTCGGTATCTATTCGCTGGACTTCATGATGAACGCCTTCACCGACAAGACCGGACTGTCGTTGATGATCGCGACCGAGGAGTTGGCCTGGGGTGACGCGGGGCTCACGATGGCCCTCATGGCCACCTCGCTCGGGGTCGCGGCCATCGTGGCCAACGGCACGCCCGAGCAGGTGATGGAGTGGGTGCCCCAGTGTTACGGGACGCCCGAGGACATCAAACTCGCGGCCTTCGGGGTCTCGGAACCCGACGCCGGCAGTGACGTCTCTTCCTTGCGCACCCGCGCGGTCTTTGACGAGGCCAACGACGAGTGGGTTCTCAACGGCACCAAGACTTGGATCTCGAATGGCGGCATCGCGAACCTGCACGTCATCGTGGCCTCGGTCGAACCGGAACTGGGCAGCCGGGGCCAGGCCTCCTTCATCGTGCCCGACGGCACTCGGGGCATCCGCCTGGGCCAGAAGTTCAAGAAGATGGGCATCCGAGCCAGTCACACCGGCGAGGTCGTCCTCGAGGACTGTCGAATCCCGGGTCGTTGCCTGCTCGGCGGCAAGGAGAAGCTCGACGAGAAGATCGCCCGGGCGCGCGAGGGCAAGCGCTCCCAGAGCCAGGCCGCCATGGCCACCTTCGAAGCCAGCCGACCGGCCGTCGGCGCTCAGGCGCTCGGGATTGCTCGGGCGGCCTACGAGTTCTCGCTCGACTACGCGAAGGAACGAAAGCAGTTCGGTCGCGCGATCATCGACAACCAGGCGATCGCCTTCAAACTGGCCGACATGAAGATGCACATTGACGCTTCACGACTTCTGATTTGGCGGGCGTCGTGGATGGCCGCGACGCGCCAGCCCTTCCTCAACGGCGAGGGCTCGATGTCCAAGCTCTACGCCGGCGAAACGGCGGTCAAAGTGACCGAAGAGGCGATTCAGATCCTCGGTGGCTACGGCTACATTCGCGAGTATCCGGTCGAACGCTGGCACCGGGACTCAAAGATCTACACGATCTTCGAAGGAACTTCTGAGATTCAGCGCCTAATCATCGCACGCGCGATTTCGGGTGTGCACATAAGGTAGTCCCCCGAACAGCTCCTCAGCGTTTCGGAGGCAATGACACCGGAGTCCCCGGTGACGATTGTTCCTCGCTGCGAATCGCAATCTCGTTGACTTCGAACTCACTCGATTGCCGTCTGGCCACGTATTGTTTTCGACACTGCAATCGGTCGAAAATCAAATGGGGAGGACATGAATGACTGAAAACTCGGAGTTTGAAATCGTAGGTACCTTGCACGCAGATGGACGAATGGGCTTCGTTCGTATGTCGACCCAATTTAAGACCGGCATCGATAACCTTTGGTCGGCGCTCACTGAGCCCCAACGCCTAACCCGCTGGTATGGGAACTTCGACGGTGATTTTCATGTCGGTGGGAATTTTAAGGCCTTCATCCCGAGTAGTGGGTGGGATGGACAAGGCCGAGTCGAGGAATGCACCGCCCCCGCGCACCTGTCCGTGACGATGTGGGAGAAGGCAAGCGAGGAGCAGGGATTGACGGTCGACCTCGTCGCAATTGATGGTTATACGAAACTAGTACTCGAAAAGCATGGGATTTCGCCGGACATTTGTTGGGCCTACGGTGCTGGCTGGCAGGCGCACTTGGAAGACCTCTCGGCGTATTTGGCAGGTCGGGAGAACGCAGACCTTTCTGTCTCATGGAACCATAGATTCGACGAACTCGAATCGCGTTATCGCCAAATGACGGTGACAACGCATGAGCGCTGACGGCTCTGTTGGCTCGTGCCCACGCACACTCGTTTAGACATCCTGGGGGCCTGGCGCCTTCGTAAGGGACCCACCTATGGGGTTTGGTCCATTTGTGGGCCTGGATGCGGCCAGGCTCGATGAGATTATTCTCGTTGACGTTGGGGGAGCGAAATGATCGCGAAGTGGGCTAGACGCATTCGTCGAAGCGCAGCCTGCCTCGTCGTAGCCAGCCCTATCGCGGCGACGTGCGCGACACTCACGAGCGCCAGCGCCGCACCAACCGCCAAGGCGTCGTGGCCGTACTCCAACGGCAATCTGGCCAATACGCGAGTCGCCACGGGATCGACGATCTCGCTGGCCAACGTGTCGCAACTGAAGGAGATATGGTCCTTCGAGCTGAAGGGGAAGGCGGCGAAGAATGACGCCGGCGCCGGCACGTTGGCCGCAAATCCGATTGTGGCCAACGGTGTGGTCTACATGCAGGACCTGCGCTGCGACGTTTTTGCACTCTCGCTCGCGACGGGCAAGCTCATCTGGGAGTACGTCGTCAACAAGCGCGAGGTGAGTGGACCGGGTCCCAACGGCGTGGCGGTCGTTGACGGTACTGTCTACGGCGCCTCACCCAAGACAGTGTTCGCGATCAACGCCACCACCGGCATGAGAATCTGGATCGACAAGAAACTGCTTGACAAAGGTAAGGGAACCTTCGGCATCCAGCCCCAGGTGGCCAACGGTCGCGTCTATCTCGCGAGCCAGTACGGCTCGGGGCCCGGAGGCGGCGTGCTCCTCGCGCTCAACGCGACGAATGGCGCACTCTTGTGGCACTTCAACACCCTCACACACGCCGACAAGGGTGTCGAGGACGTCGGTCTCGGCTCGGGCGGCGCCTGGGAGACTCCTCTCGTGGGCACCGACGGGACGGTCACTTTCGGTATCGGCAATCCCTACCAAACCGCCGCCAACGCCATCGCGCACCCATCTCAGCAGCTCTACACCGACAGCGACGTCAATTTGAACGCCGCGACCGGCAGGTTGAACTGGTACTACCAAGGGGTCACGAACGACTTCAAGGACTACGACATGCAGGCTTCGCCGATCTCAGCGAGTGCGAATGGTGTTTTCGTCGTTATCGGTGGCGGCAAGATGGGGTACGTCTACGAGATGAACGCCGCGACCGGCACGCTCTTGTGGAAGACGCCCGTCGGCAAGCACAACGGCCACGACGATGACTCGCTCAAGGCGCTTCATCACCAGCTCAAGCTTAAGGCGCCGTACACGATCCTTCCCGGTTCGATCGGCGGGATCCTCAGTGACATGGCCGTCGCCGACAACAGCGTCTACGTGGCCACTAACAACGTTTCGATCACGGCGACGTCCCTGAATGAACCAGTGGGCAACAAGTCCGGCAAGCAGAGCGGAGAAGTTGAGGCGCTCAACCTCACGACGGGCCGGGTTGAGTGGGACACGAACGTCAAGGGTCTGCCGCTCGGTGCCACCACGGTGTCAAACGATCTTGTCTTCACGACCATCCTTTACGGCAACTCGAAGCTCGTTCAAAGTAGGTTGCTCGCCTTCAATCGCCGTACGGGCGCTATCGTCTTCAATCAGATTCTCCCCGAAACCATGAACTCGCCGATCGCCATTGCCGGCAACACCCTGATCGTTCCGGCCGGTGGCCCCAGGGCCCCCGGGCAAAGCGGGATCTCGAAAATCGTCGCGTACGCGATTCGCTAAGAGCCTCTCTGAATACAGACAGGCAGACCGCGTTTTGCGGTCGGCGGCCCTGAGATCCGAAGTCACGCACTCCTTTCAGAACAGTAGTGATACCGCGATTTCCACTTCCTCGCCTTCAATAATGATCGCGTGTTCGCGTTCGCCCACGACGGCTAACGAGCCGGGACGAGTAACCAACAACGGCCGTGCTACCATCAACTCGAAATCAGGCGGGCCGCTGAGCGTTGATCGTCGCGCCCTAGAAAGTCAAGCGCGAAATAGTTTTCGCATTAGAAGGAATCGTGGGGTGCATTACGGTGGTCGATCGGATTCGTTTGACCGGATTGCTCGAACGAGAGCGAACACGTTTTCACGCGGAGCACCCCATGTCACTAGCGGTCCATCGGCGGGCCGACCATCTCTTCGGTCGGGTGCCGATGACCTGGATGACCCAGTGGTCGGGAGGGTTTCCGTTGGCGCTCGCGTCGGCCAGGGGGAATACGGTCACCGACGTCGATGAATTGACCTACATCGACTTCGCCCTTGGCGACACTGGGGCGATGGCGGGTCACTCGCCGGAACCCACCGTTCGCGCGGTAACGCAAAGGATGGCGACGCTCGGCGGTATCTCGGCCATGCTGCCGACCGAAGACGCGGAGTGGGTGGCCGAGCAGTTGACCAGGCGCTTCGGGTTGACGCAGTGGTCGTTCACGTTAAGCGCGACGGACGCGAATCGTTGGGCGATCCGGCTGGCTCGACTGGCGACGGGCAAGTCGAAGCTGCTGGTGTTTTCCTACTGCTATCACGGCTCGGTGGACGAAACCTTGGTCATCGTAGGCCCCGAGGGCCAGCCGATGAGCCGACCGGACAACGTCGCTCCCGGAGTAGATCCGATAGTGACGACACGGGTCGTTGAATGGAACGATCTCGCGGCCGTCGAACGGGAGCTCGCTCACGGCGATGTCGCGGCGATTCTGATGGAGCCCGCCTTGACCAACATCGGAATCGTGCTACCGGAGCCGGGATTTCACGAGGGTCTGCGTGCATTGGCCACGAAGTACGGTGCACTGCTCATGATCGATGAGACGCACACGATCTCTGCGGGCCCCGGGGGCATGACGGCTCGCGACGGATTGCGGCCCGACATCTTCGTGATCGGAAAGTCGATCGGTGGGGGCATCCCCTGTGGCGCCTACGGTCTGTCCGAGGAGGTCGCCAGCACGGTCCGCGAGAACGTGGGCGCCACCGGGCTCGGTGACGTCGGCGGCGTCGGCGGGACGCTCGCCGGTAACGCGCTTTCTTCGGCGGCGATGCGAGCGACGCTTGGCGAGGTCCTCACCGACAGTGCGTTCGCGAACATGATCGAGATGGCCACGCGATACACGGGCCACGTCGAGCAGATCATTGTTGACGCTAAGTTGCCCTGGTCAATCGCCCAACTCGGGGCGCGCGCAGAGTATCGCTTCGTGCGCCCCGGACCGCGCAACGGCGGTGAATCGGCGGCGGCGGCCGACCATGAATTGGATGAGTACATGCACCTCTTTACCCTCAACCGCGGCATCCTTATGACGCCTTTCCACAACATGGCCCTGATGTGCCCGGTCACGTCAGTGGCCGACATTGATCTCCATTCCGAGGTCTTTGCTGAAGCCGTCGCCGAACTGGTCGGTCGCTGAGTTCGGCGAGTTTTCTTGGAGGCCGACGCGACGTCCTCGAGTCAGGACTTCTTCCTGGAAATGCCGAGGCTCAGCAGCGCAAAGGCGATACCGACCATGAAGATCACGGTCCCGAAGACGAAGACCTGTGGTGGAGTGCCCACGCGCGACGCCCCGTACACCCACACCGGGAAGGGCACGCTCGATCCACTGACGAAGTTCGAAGTAACGAAGTCGTCGATCGACAACGCCAGGGCCATCAAGGCTCCCGCGAGGACCCCCGGCATGATGAGCGGTAACGTGACCCGGCGGAATGTCGACAGCGGATTGGCGCCGAGATCGTAGGCGGCCTCTTCCAGGGAACGGTCGAATCCGGCCAGTCGCGCCCGAACCGTGACCGTCACGTAGGCGATGCTGAACGCTACGTGGGCAAGCACCAAGGTCAAGAAGCCTCGAGCGATGTTGACCGTGACGAACAGTCCGAGCAGCGATGCGCCGATGACGATCTCGGGCGCGGCGATGTTCAAGAAGAGGATCTGCTCGATCGTGCCCTTGCCGCGGAACTTTCGTCGCCGATAGCGAACGAGGGCGATGGCCAGTAACGTGCCGAGTATCGTCGAGATGATCGTGCTGACGAGGGCCAGGCGTATCGTCAACCAAAATGCCGACGTCAGTCCCGGGACGTTGCTCCACTGTCTATACCACTGCAGAGTGAATCCGTTCCACGCGAAGCTCACCAACTGCAATCCGAACGTCACCCGATTGAAGCTGTAGGCAACCATGACGGCGATGGGAAAGACCAAATAGGCGATCACCAGCCACGAGTAGGTCGGCAGGACGAACCGACCGAGTCGGCGTGGACGACGTGACGGCCGCTCCTTGGACGCCGGTCGCTGCGTCGTGCCGTTGGCAATCGACGTATCACTCACAGGTACTCCTCGATGGTGCGCGAGCCGAGGAGTCGCGCGTACAGCCAGATACCGAGCAAGGAGATGGCCAGCAATACGACCGACAGCGAAGCGCCCCCGGCGTAGTCCGAGTCGATCAGGAAGAGGTTCTGGATCACCGTGCCGATCATCGTGTTCGACGTCCCACCCAGAATCTCTTGATTGACGTAGTCACCGAACGCGGGAATGAACGTCAACAGGAAGGCCGCGAAAATACCCGGAATGGCCAGGGGCATGATGACGCGCATGAACGTGACGCGTCGGTTCGCGTAAAGGTCGTAGGCCGCGTTCACGATCTGTCGGTCGATGCGCTCCAGGGCCACGTAGATGGGCAACGCGGTGAAGGGAAGATAGTTGTACGCCAGTCCGGCGATCACCGCGAACCCGGTCCCGAGGACGTGAAAGCCGGCGGGGACCAGGTGATTGTGCTTCAAGAAATGCAAGACGATGCCGTTATTCGAGAGTATGAACTCCCATACCAGAGTTCGAATTATGAACGAAACGAAGAACGGCACGAGCAGCATGATCAGGAAGAAGTTCTTCTTGCGCCCCCCGTAAAAGGCAATCCAGTAGGCAATCGGGAAAGAGATGATCAAGTCGATAACCGTCGCAGCCCCGGCGAAGATCAAGCTAGTGACGAACTGGGCGTGATAGAGACTCACGACGTGAGGGAACTCGCCCCAACTCCAGGTCATGACGCACGCCCCCGACGCCGGATTGCACGTCTTGAGCGTGATGGACAGCATGATCACGAGCGGGACAATGAACAACAACAAGAGCCAGAGCCCCGCGGGCAGGCTCAGGACGTACGGAGCGAGGCCCCGGCGGAAAGCGGCGAAGCGCCGCTGTCCTTTTACGCTCCCTGGATGATCGGGAGGAAGAGGCTGGTCCACGTGTTGATCTCGTCTTGGTTCTTGAAGACGCGGTAGGGCTTGGAGTCCTTCACGCGGGCGGCGTCGGGGAACACGATGTTCGAGTCCGCGCTCACCGACGTCGGGAGTCCGATTTCTGGCTTCAGTGACGCCAGAGCAGCCTTGTCCCAACCCGTCGGGTGCAGCAACTGCTGCTTAGCGGCCGGAACGGGACAGATGTAGTCGTTGTAATACTCGACGACGGCTTGGGTCAAGGGGCTGTAAAAGTAGTCCATCGCCGTCATGGCGTCCACAGGGTTCTCGGCGTATTTGGGGATACACATGTTGTCCGTCCAGAGCATCGCCCCCTCGTCGGGGAGCATCAAGGCGAGGTCCTTGTACTTGCTGTTGAGGTCCGCTTGGAAGATGTCGCCCGAATAGGCCTGGGAGACCACGATGTCTCCGTTCTTCAAGTGCTCGATGTAACTCTGGTCGTAGTAGGCGCCGACGATGCCGTCACTCTTTTGCAATTGGAGTTTCTTCGCGGCTTTCACCCAGTCCGACTCTGTGGACTTCGCTGGCTCGACGCCGATGGCGAGCAGGCCGGCGCTGCCGAGTTCGAAGAGGTCGGTGAGCATGCCGACGCGACCCGCGTACTTCTTATTGAAGAGGAGGTCGATGCTGGTGCCCGGATCCTTCACCACCTTGCTGTTGTAGCCGACCCCGGTCCAACCCGACTGCCACGCCATCGTGAACTTGTTGCGGGGATCCCAAATAGGGTTCTTGATGAGAGGCCCGGCGTACTTGCCAAAGTTGGACATCTTCGAATGGTCGAGGGGAATCAGCCAGCCCAGTTCCATCAGGTAACCGAGTTCCGGGTTGTTATTGGTCATCACCACGATGTCGTAGCCCGTGTACTGGCCAGCCACCAGCGACGGGCGAATCTTCTGATAGAAGGACGCGTTGTCCTGAATGACCTCGTAGTAGCTGACCTTGGTGCCGGTCGTCTTGGTGAAGTGTTCGAGAGAAGGGTGCTTGCCGGCGAGAACGTCGATGTAGTACGGCCAATTCGCAAAGTTGAGCACGTCGTGCTTCTTCTGTTTCTTCCACCACGAAGGGGAGCCGACGGCAGCGCTGGCGCCCGCGGACGTCATCGGCCCGGCGATGCCCCCGGCGAGCACCGAAGCGAGTCCGACGCCCGTCGCCGCCAATGCCTGTCGCCGCGAGAATCGTGGCTGGGTCATACCACGCCAAAAAGACGGGTCCATTCCGCTTGCTGGCACCTCGTGATTGTTGTCTGTCATGTATCCTCCTCTAGAGTTCCGACTCGTCCGCTTCGACGAGGTCCACCGTCGGCCGCACCGCGAACGTGTGCTCGACCGGCCAGCTCATGAGGACCTCGTCCCCACTGCGAGGAGCCAACTCCTCGCCGATGTTTTGTGCGTACACCGTGATGTCGGCACCCGAAGGCATCTCGACGAGATACTGATTGCCCACGCCGGTGAAGGTCGATACGCGCACCCGACCGCGCAGCGTGTTGCGACTCGGTGTCGACGTCGTCTCGGACGAGACGAGGCTGATCTTCTCAGGACGCACGCCAACCTTGACTGTCGTCGACGTCATGCCAGCGGGCAGTCGCGACGTCGGTACTGACAACGACGCGCCACCATCGAGGGTCACCATCGTCACGTCACCGTGGCGACCGGCCACCACGCCGGCTAAGAGATTCGACGCTCCGAGGAACTTGGCCACGAACTCGGTCGTGGGATCGTCGTACACGTCCTTCGGCGAGCCGATGCCTTCGATCTTGCCGTGGCGCATCACGACCAGCCGATCCGACATGGTCATCGCCTCTTCTTGGTCGTGGGTGACGTAGAGGAAGGTGATGCCGACGCGCGATTGAATCGACTTCAACTCGATCTGCATCTGGTGACGAAGTTTGGCGTCGAGGGCAGACATCGGTTCGTCGAGAAGCAGCAAGGTTGGCTCGTTCACGAGCGCGCGCGCCAGAGCAATCCTCTGTTGCTGGCCACCGGATAGCTGATTGACACGGCGCCGCTCGAAGTCCGGCAGGTCCACGATCTCAAGGATCCGACCCACACGACGACGGACCTCCGCCTTGTCGACCTTCTTACGTCGAAGGCCGAAGGCAATGTTTTCGTACACGTCGAGATGCGGAAAGAGTGCGTAGGACTGAAAGACCGTGTTCACGTCGCGGTGATACGGAGCCATGTACGTCACGTCGCGGCCACCCAACATGATGCGACCCGACGACGGTTCCTCGAGCCCGGCGATCATTCGCAGGGTCGTCGTCTTCCCGCAGCCCGACGGTCCGAGAAGGCTGAAAAACTCACCCTCCATGACGTCGAGGTTGAGATCGTCGACGGCCGAAGCGTCGTCAAAGACCTTGGTCACGTGTTCCAGCCGCACCGTCGCCTTCGCACCGCTAGCCGTCAGGACCTCCTCGGAAGTCTCTGATTGGCTCGGCGCGTTCACGGTCCCGCGGGTCACGATTCGACCACTGTCACGCCACCATCAAGTTTCCCCCGCAGTTTGCCCATCACTGCGTACTCTAGGTGAACGCTACGACCTACGAGAGGGCGGATTGTGGCCGAAAAGACGGTTTTGAACGTCGTCACGCTCTGCACCGGCAACGTCGCGCGTTCGGTGATGCTCGGCTACATGCTCACGACGCTCGCCGGGGCCAAGGGCGACGGGTGGCACGTGCGAACGGCGGGAACGCACGTGAGCGAAGGCTCCGCGATGAGTGGGCGCACGCGTGACGCGCTGATGAAAATTGAAGGACTCGGTGATCATCGATACGGCGCGCACCGGAGCCATCAGTTGAACCAGGCCGACACCGAGTGGGCGGACGTGATACTGGGCGCCGAAGCCGACAACGTGAAATTCGTGCGAGCTAACTTTGCGAAGAACGCCGACAAGGCAGTTCAACTCGCGCAGTTCGTGCGGTTCGCTCCACCGGACGGCAGCTTTCACGCGCAACTGCGGGCGGCGAGTTCACTCGATCCTTCGCCGGACTTCGACGTTGAGGATCCGGCGGGTGCTGACCAGCTGACGTATGACGCGTGCGCTCGACAACTGTGGGATCTCGCTCGGGCTTTTGCGCTACTCGTCGGTGCCGAACGCGTCGACTAATCCTGGTGGACCGTTCGAAGTCCGCCCCACGCCAGCGTGGCCGAACGTTCGGCGAGTCGCTCGGCGGCTCCGGCGGCCGGTGGCGGCCAACCCTTTGACTCTTGTTGTTCCAACCACACGGTCGCCGCGCCCTCCGCAATACCGACCACGCCTCCGGCCAATTGACGTCGATGATCTTCGCTCATGGAGTCATCGAAGAAGGGAAACATGAAGGAGATGAGTCCGAGTTCCAGCGCGCGCAACTCTTTGGCGGTGTCGCCGACGTGGGAGTGGATGAAGAGAATACGAAAGGCGTCGGTCTCACTCACCACCATGTCGAAGTAGACGCGAAAGGCCACTTCGATCTTCGCTCGCGGCGTCTCCGCGGCGCTCACCGCGATCTTCAATGACGCTAAGAGCGTCTCGGCCAGGTGCGCCACGATCTCGCGATAGAGGTCGGTTTTCGAATCGAAGTACTGGTACAGAATGGGTTTCGTGAAGCCGGCCTCGCGCGCAATGTCGTCCATCGTGGTCGACTGAAATCCCCGCTCCGCGAAGAGAGCCTTGGCGACGCTGAGCAACTGTTCTCGACGCTCAACGTGTTGGGGTCGGTCGTCTTGGATCACCATAGGGCTAGAGGATAGTTGGCGCTAGTGGATCGACATTGAATTCAGGAGTTCGCTCAAGCGCGAGGGCAGGGACGCAACGTTGAAGTGTTCCAGCGCGATTGAGAGGTTGTGCGCGTACAGTTCGTCGCCCGGGTGTTCTAGGAACGACTCGATGGCCACGACGTCGCCGAGGTCGAAGAACCGGAATCCGAAGTCGAGGATTTCGCGCGCGACGGGATACGGGAACAGAGCGAGCGGGCGACGATACGTCACCGATTCCAACACCGGGTTGCCGAAGCCCTCCCACGTCGAGGACATCACCACCAGGTCGCAGGCCGCGTAGGCGTCGTTCACGCCGAAGCCCTCGGGCAGTCCCCGTCGTACTTCGACGCTGGCCGAGTCGATTAATTCTTCGAGTGTCGATTCGTAGCCGTCCTCGGCCGGTCCGAGGAGCCAGAAGACGGCGCCGAGGGCTTCGCACAAGGCGAGAGCGCCCGCAACGTTCTTGCGGGGCAGTGCTCGTGACGGCATGAGTACGAGCGTGCGCGTATCGACGTCGAGCGTCAAGCGAGTCGAGTCCCGTCGGCCCCGCGCCGGCTCGCAGTCGAAGGAGTTCATGAAAGTCACGGCTTCGATGCCGCGCTCGCGAAGTTCCATGCGCGAGAGTTCATTGATGGTGACGTGACGCCAGAGCGGCCCGTCGCGCGGTCCCTCGAGGTGCGCGAGGTGAGGACGCTGCCACGGCAGGTCGTGATGATGAAAGAGCGCTGGTCGACCTTTCAGCACCTGGGAGAGGGTTTCGCGCGCGTCAAGATTGAGCGGCAGCGAAGCGAGGTTCTCGACGATGACGAGGTCGGCTTCGCCGAAGGCATCTTCCAACGCCTGAGTGGAGATAGCCATCTTGGCTTCCATGGCCAGGCTCGGAATGATGACGTCGGCCACGCCGTCACCGGCGACGGTTCGAACGCTGTGGCCGAGCGTTAGAAGGGCGGCGATCCATTTGGCCGATTCAATGGCCACGCCATCGGTTCCGCCGAGTCGAAAGCTGACGAGGACAATCCGAGCCACCGCATAAGGCTAGGGAGTCACGGAGTCGGAATTGCGACCAGTAGTAAGGTGTTCTTTCGGTGCGGACCGCAGGTCGGCACCCGTTCTGGAGGACTGTCGGTGACCCAACGAGCACTTATCACCGGTATCACGGGCCAGGACGGCTCGTACCTGGCCGAGCTGCTGCTCTCGAAGGGTTATGAGGTCATCGGGCTCATTCGACGCAGCTCCACGCTCACCATCGAGCGAATCAGCCATATCCAGGACCAGATCACTCTGGTCTCCGGCGACCTGGTGGACGAAGTGTCGATGATCAACGTGCTGCGTGACTTTCGCCCCGACGAGGTCTACAACCTCGCTGCCCAGAGTTTCGTGCAGACCTCGTGGACGCAGCCGGTCCTTACGGGCGAGATCACGGCGCTCGGCGTCACCAGGCTCCTCGACGCCATTCGCATCGTCGACCCGACGATCCGCTTCTACCAGGCCAGTTCATCCGAGATGTTCGGTCGTGTTCGCACGGTGCCCCAAGATGAGAACACCGCGTTCTATCCCCGAAGCCCCTACGGGGTCGCGAAGGTCTACGGCCACTGGATCACCGTGAACTACCGCGAGAGTTATGGCCTGCACGCGTCGTCGGGGATCCTCTTCAACCACGAGTCGCCACGCCGCGGACTCGAATTCGTCACGCGAAAGATCACGAACGGCGCGGCTCGTATCAAGGCCGGCCTCGACAGTTCACTGCACCTCGGGAATCTCGACGCGCACCGCGACTGGGGCTACGCCGCCGATTACGTACGCGCGATGTGGGCGATGCTCCAACGTGACACCCCCGATGATTTCGTCGTGGCTACCGGGCAAACGCACTCGGTACGCGAGCTCTGTGAAGTGGCCTTTCACGCCGCCGGGCTGAACTACGAGGACCACGTCGTGGTCGATCCCAAGTTCATCCGGCCGGCCGAAGTGGACCTTTTGGTCGGCGACGCCACCAAGGCGCACGAGCAGTTGAGCTGGAAGTGCGAAGTCGACTTCTACGGCCTGGTGGAGATGATGGTGGCCGCGGACATCGACGCCCTGGCCCGGTAGGCCCGTGACGGCACTGGAAAGTACGTCGGTCGTCTTGCGGGACGCCGTCTCGATGGCCGGTGGATTTCCACTTCTGAGCGGCGTCGATCTGGAGCTCTCCTCTTCCTCGCTCACCGTCTTGGTCGGCGCGAACGGCGCGGGCAAAACGAGCCTCTTGCGTCTCCTCGCCGGTTTGATCGGACTCAGCGCGGGCGAGGGCTCGGTCCTCGGACTCGATCTCGCGACCGTTGATCGACGCCAACTCCGACGTTGCGTCGGTTGGCTCGGTCACGAGGGCTCCTTCTACGACGACCTCACGGTCAGCGAGAATCTGACCTTCGCCGCGAAGGCGCTCGGGCGCCCACTCGACAATCTGGCGACCGTATTGGAACGAGTGGATCTCAGCGGGCGCCGCGACACCGTCGCCAAGCAGCTGTCGGCCGGTCAACGTCGACGTCTCGGCCTGGCATGGCTGTTGCTACGCCGTCCCGAACTGTGGCTGCTGGACGAGCCCTACGCCTCACTCGACGACGACGGCCGCACGTTCTTTGACGCGCTGCTCGGTGAGGTCGTGGAGCGCGGCGCCATGGTCGTCGTCAGCGCGCACGATCCGCTGCGCAGCGCGCAACTTCGTCCGCGAACGCTTCGGATGTCCGGCGGACGAATCGTGGGGGAGTCGTGATTCGGGTGGCCTTGCTCGTCGCGGGCAAGGACCTGCGCGTCGAGCGACGAAGTCGCGTCTTGCTCTGGCAGGTCGTCCCCTTTGGCGTCATGGCGCTCTTGTTGAGTGGCCTCGCGCTCGGGCCTAATCGCGCCGGTCACTCGACGGCCGCGCCAGGCCTGTTCTATTTGGTTATCGTTCTCGTCGCTCTGCTGATTATCAATCGCAGTCACGCGATTGAGACGACGGCCGGCACCCGCGCGTCGGCGGCTACCCTCGGTCTGGACCCCGCGGGAGTCTTTTTGGGCAAGGCCGCGGCGCTGGCGATCGAGCTCTGGCTGACCGCCCTCGTCTTGCTCGCCGGGAGCGTGGTGGTCCTGCACACGGCCCTGCACGGCACTCTGGCGGCCGTACCCAGCATCGTCATCACCCTGGGCGCGATCGCGACCGCGGGAACGCTCTACGGCGCCCTCACGAGCGGCGGGAACGCCGGCGCAACGCTGCTGCCCGTCCTCAGCCTGCCGGCCTTTGCGCCGCTACTCATCGCCGGGGAACGTTCCTTCACTTCGGCCCTGCACGGGGGAGCCCTGTTGGAGTGGTGGATCATCTCGGTGGTGGCGCTGGCTGTCTACCTCGCCCTAGGGATTCTGCTTTACGGTGTTCTCGAGGAATCGTGATGAAAGAGCTCAGCCAACGACTACTAGGACCGGCGACGATCGTCACCCTGGCTCTCACCATTTGGTTGGGCATCTGGGTCACGCCCCCGGACAAGGTCCAGGGCAACCTCGCGCGCCTGCTCTACGTGCACCCAGCGATCGCCACGGTGGCGCTGTACCTCTCTTTCGGCACGGCGACCATCGCCAGCGCACTGTATCTGTGGCGAAGAACGCGCTCCATCGTGATGGACCGCGTCGCGCACTGTGCTGTGGAGGTGAGTCTCGTCTTCATCATCCTCACGCTCATCACCGGATCAATCTGGGGACGGCCGGCCTGGGGCGTGTGGTGGGCCTGGGATGCGCGTCTCACCTCGACGGCGATCCTCGGCGTCCTCGCGCTGGGTTACTTGGCGCTTCGTCGGGCCAACGACGACGTCGAACTGCGCGCTCGACGAAGCGCGGTCTTCGCCATCATCGCGGCGATCAACGTGCCCATCGACCACTTCTCCGTGCAGTGGTGGCACACGCTCCATCAGGGCGCCACGCTGCTCGGACCGAACCGTCAGTTCAAGGTCCACGGCAGCATGCTCTGGACCCTGCTGCTCAGCTTCGTCGCCTTCTCGCTTGCCTACGGGTGGTTGCTGCGCGCGCGCTACCGACTGGAAGTGAAGCGCGAACTCGCGAGTTTCGAGACGCTCGAAGTCGCGTTGGAACGACGTCGCGCCGAAGGTGTGCACTAGTGGACTACGTCACCGCCGGTTATTCCTTCGCCTTTGGGGGGCTGGCGCTCTACGCGCTGTCTATCTGGTGGCGAGGGCGAAACCTTGACTGACACGAACCTCGACCTCACGCCCGTCGCGCCGCCGAAGTCGAAGAGCTCCAGTCGACGTCGAACCATCGGCGTGTTGGTCGTGCTGGTCATCGCGATCGTGGCGCTGCTCAGTCAGGGCCTGTTGCACTCCTTGAACTACTTCGACACGGTCGACCAGGCCTTGGCCAGTCGGGCCAAGATCGGTACCACCACGATTCGACTCGAAGGCGTGGTGAAGCCCCACACCGTCACGCGCACCTCACGGGGGGCCTCGTTCTGGATGACAGGATCGGGCACGCACGAGGTCTACGTGATCAGTCACGGGACGCCGCCGCAGCTGTTCCGGGCCGACATCCCCGTGGTGGTCGAAGGACACTTCACCACGCGACACTCCACGACGTTCGACGGCACGCAGATTCTGGTGAAGCACACCGCGACGTACATCGCCCAACACCCGAAACGGGTGAAGGCGCCCAACGGCAGCGTGCGATGACCCTCACGTGGCTCGGACGCGTCGCGCTCTACGTCGCCTTCCTCGCGACACTCGGCGGCGTCGTCCATCAGGTGATCGCGCTTCGCATGAAGCGACCGTCACGTTCCGGTCGTTGGGCGCTGGTGTCGCTGGCCGGCGTCGTGGGTGCCGTCGCGGTGATGCAGTTCGCGCTCATCACCCACAACTTCTCTTTGGCCTACGTCTCGGAGAACAACGCGACCTTCACGCCGTTGCTCTATTCGATCACCGGGATGTGGTCTGCCCTCGAGGGATCCCTGTTGCTGTGGTCCCTGTTGCTGTGCGTCCTCATCGTGGTGGTGCTGCGCTACTACCGACGTCGGGCCGAGGACCCGGTGGTCTCGTGGGCCAGCGTGGTGCTCTTCGGGGTTAGCGCGTTCTTCTTGGGTCTCCTGTGTGGACCGGCCGATCCGTTCATTCACAACGGCGCGAAGGTGTTGCAGGGCGCCGGGCCGAACGCTCTCTTGCAAGACAATCCGCTGGTCGCGATTCACCCGCCCTTGCTCTATATGGGCTTCGTCGGCTTCACCGTGCCCTTCGCCTTCGCTATCGCGATGCTGATCACCGGTCGCGTCCACGACAGCTGGCCCTTGGAGCAGCGTCGCTGGACGGTGCTCGCCTGGGGCGTTCTGTCGGTCGGCATCGTGTTGGGCGCGTGGTGGAGTTATCAGGTGCTCGGCTGGGGCGGCTTCTGGGGCTGGGACCCGGTCGAGAACGCCGCGCTGTTGCCGTGGCTGACCGCGACGGCGTACATCCACTCGGTCATCGTGCAGGACCGTCGCGGGCTGTTTCGGGTGTGGAACCTCTCGCTGGCGATCGCCACGTTCTCGCTCACCGTTCTCGGGACGTTCTTCACCCGCTCGGGCGTCTTGCAGAGCGTCCACGCCTTCTCTTCGAGCACCCTCGGCCCGCTCTTGATCGGTTTCTTCTTCGTCACCGTCGCGCTCGGCGTGGGACTGTTGGCCTGGCGCGGCGATCGACTGCGTTCGCCGGTGGGCGTCGACCACCCTCTCTCGAAAGAGGGCCTCTTCATCGCCAACAACGTGCTCTTCGTCGGCTTCGCGGTCGTCGTGTTGCTCGGCACGGTCTTCCCACTCCTCTACGAAGCCGTCAACGGCGGTCAGGTGACGGTGGGCACGCCGTACTTCGCCACGGTCGCAGTTCCGATGAGTATCGTGTTGCTCGTCTTGATGTCGCTCGCCCCTCTGGTCGGTTGGCGAACCCTCGACGCGAAGGTGTTGTGGTCACGGGTTCGCTTCAGCGCGTGGTCGTCACTCGTCGTCGTCGTCGCGTTGATCCTCGCCGGCGTGCGTCGCCCCATGGTGTTGTTGGCGTACTTTCTCGCTTCGGCCGCGGCTGGGGCGGCGCTGCGCACGCTCCGCGGCGCATTCGTCGCGGCCCGGCGTCGTAGCCAGCGATGGTACGACGCGTTGCGCGGACCAAGCGCCGGGGGCATGGTCGTGCACCTCGGGGTCGTCGTGATGGCGCTGGCGATCGTGACCTCGACGTCGTACACGACGCGTAGCGAAGTGACCCTGGCCACGGGACAGAGCACGGTCGTATCCGGTCAGTTCGTCACGTTCCGCGGCTTTCACACGGTGAAGGACTCCCTCGAGACCGCGACGCAGTTGCGCGTCGACGTCGATCACCACGCGTTGCTGCCCGCCATCACGACCTACCACGGGCGAAGCACACAACCGGTCGGGACCCCGGCCATCGACTCCAACCTCGCGCGCGACGTCTACGTGACCTTTGACGCCGTCGGCGGCAACGGGGCGGCCTCCGGAGCTCAGGTCGAGGGCGACCTCCCGGCCGGATCAGTGGTACTCGGCGTGACCGTCGAACCGCTGCTCGCGTGGCTCTGGATCGGGGGACTGCTGCTCGGGGTCGGTTCGGCCTTGTCCTTCGTGCGACGTCGTCACGGCGATGAGGTGGACGCGTGAAGCGCACGGTGACCATCATCTCGATGGCGGTACTGGCGATCGTGATCGCGCTCTCGGGGTTCCTCGCGACCCGCCGTCCGGTCGGTCCGGCGACCGTGGCGCCGAGCCCGCTGCTGGGCAAACTCGCGCCCTCGGTGAAGGGACACGAGTTGGGCGGCGGCACGTTCTCGCTGCGGAAGGAACGTGGCGATATCGTGATCGTCAACTTCTGGGCGTCGTGGTGCGGGCCCTGCATCCAAGAGGCCCCAGAACTTTCGACCTACGCCTGGCACGTTCGCCACGACGGCGTCGTCGTGGTGGGCGTGGTCTTCAATGACTCGGTCTCGTCGGCGACGGCATTTGCGGCGCACTACGGATCGCTCTATCCCTCGATCATCGACCCCGAGGGCATCATCGCGAACACCTACGGCGTCACCTCGCCCCCGACCACGATCGTGATCGATCGCCAAGGTCGCGTCGCTGCCACGCTCCTCGGGGCGACCACGGCCAAACAGTTGGCGGCCGTGGTGGCGAGGGTGTCCTCGTGAACGTCGTGAAGTCCTTTCGCTTGTGGTCCCTGGCGTTTCTCTGCGTCCTGGTCGTCGCGCTGCTCGAAGCGCCGAGCTCGGCGTCGACCCAAGGACGCATTGCCCACCTGGAGACCCTGGTGAAGTGCCCGGCCTGCGACGACCTGTCGGTCGCCCAAAGCAACGCCACGTCGTCGATCGCCGTGCGTCACGACATCGCTCGTCGGGTGCGAGAAGGCCAGTCCGACAACAGGATCCTGACCTCGTTGGAAGCGACCTACGGCACGTCGATCCTGCTCAGTCCTTCGACCACCGGACTCGGCGTCCTGCTCTGGCTCGTACCTCTGGGCGCGCTGTTGGCGTTAGCCGTCGCGGCGCTGCGTTTGGTGAGACGACGATGACGCGCGACGCCGCACAGCTGCACGACGAGATTGGACTCCGCGAAGCGTCGTTACGCGACGCGTCGCGAGAACGCGACGCCGGCGAACTCTCCTCGGACCAGTTCGAAGCCATTGCACGCCGCGAGGGCGCGGCGTTGGAGAGAGCGCGTAACGAGCTCGGGGAGCTCATGGTGAGCGTCGTGGCGACGCCGACGCGAGTCCGAACGCGACGCGTCCGATGGCTAGTGCTGGCGCTGGTGTGCTTCGCCATCGTGGTGACGTACGCCCTCTTGTCGTCGACGTCACCGCGCCAAGCCGGGAACTCCGGTGACGGCGGCATCGCTCTCACGCGCGCCCAGACCATCGACCGACTGCTGACCCAGGCCGAAGTTGACGTCGCCAACAACCAAGACGTCACGGCCCTCAACGCCTACGCGAAGGTCCTCACGCTGGATCCGAAGAACGTCACGGCGCTCACGCAGAGTGGGTGGCTCGATTTCACGGCGGGGAGCGCCGCGAAGAAGGCCTCGGTGGTCGAAGTGGGCATACGCGAGTTGGAAAAGGCCATCGCCGTGGCGCCGCGACAGTCGGCTCCCCGGCTCTACTTCGCCATCGTCGCCGATTCGACGCCGGGAAATCAACGCGTCGCGAAGGCCGAGTTCGAAGAGTTCTTGAAGTTGAAGCCCTCCGTTGGCCAAATGGCCATCGCGCGACCGTTCCTCGAAAAGCTCGGGTTGATCGTTCCCTAGCTGTGTCGTCGCAATTGACCCGCCCTGTTCGTTGTGCGAACATTCACTGCCTAATGCCGGCGTCGTCGAGTGAACGAGGATCAGTGGAAGAGATCAATCGAATGTTCGTGCAATCGCTCGAACGCGGGCTGGACGTCATCCGTTCGTTCAACGAAGAGTGTCCCCGCCAATCGCTCAGCGAGGTCGCTCGCCGCACCGGCTACAGCCGGGCGTCGTGCCGCCGTTTGCTCTTCACTTTGGAGGCCCTGGGCTACGTCGGCGTCGACGGTCGCGAATTCTTCCTCCAACCCCGGATCCTCGATATCGGTTACTCGTTCCTGACGTCACTGCCGTTTCGCGACATCGTCGAGCCCTTCATCCAGGACCTGAGCGACAAGGTGCGCGAGTCGGTGTCGGTGTCGGTACTGGACGGATCGGACATCGTCTTCGTCAGCCGCGTCGCGGCGTCGCGCATCATGACCCTGTCGCTCTCGGTCGGCAGCCGATTGCCGGCGTACTGCACGTCGACCGGGCGAGTGCTGCTGGCGGCGATGCCGGTCACCGATCAGCGCCGACACCTCGGGAGTCGACCGTTGGTGGCGCTCACGAAATTCACGCTGCACCGCGAGAGTGACATCTTGACCGAGTTGGAGAAGGTGGCCAAACGGGGCTGGGCCCTCAATGATCAGGAGCTCGAGATCGGTCTGCGCGCGGTCGCGGCGCCGATACGCGACTCCACCGGTCGAACGGTGGCCGCGATCAACATCTCGACTCCGGTCGGTCGTACCAATCTGAAGGAACTGCGCGAAGAGCTGGTGCCGCAACTGCTCGCCACGACCCAGCGCGTGAACTCCATCCTCGCCAAGCGCTGAGTCGATATTTCGAGTGGTCCAATCGTCGCTACGATTCTCAAAGCACGAATCGATCTAGCGCGGGAGGGCCGTGGACGAGTACTCGATGGATCGCCCGTTCGTGGATCACGACGAGAGCGAGATCGAAGAGTCCGACGGGCCACGGAGCAGGCGTCGTTGGCCAATCGTGGTGGTCTCGGTCGTGGTCGTTATCGCGGCCATCGGAGCGGCCCTGTACCTCGCGGCGAGCCACTACCAACCACTCTCACAGAGCCCTGGGGGCGGCTACGGTTCGGAGATTCTGACGTCCAAGGGCTCGCTGGCGACCAATCGGATTACGGGGCCGAACGGCAACATCATCTGGACCGAACCGAGTGGAGTGTTTCACGTCGAGGCGATCGTCACGATCAATAATGATCAGCGATTCGGAGTCACCATTGACAAGGTTCTGGCTCCGCCGAATCCCTCCGGTACTTCCGATGTCCACGCGTACTTCGACTCGAAGGGGAGCAACTTCGGCTACTACAGCTACAAGGGCGGTCCGGCGTTCAAGCCGACCACTCTCGGGAGCAAGGGTCAGTTGGAGCTCGTCGTTCACTGGAATCAGCTGTGCGTGCCGGCGTCAGCCGCGAGTTCCGCGACCACCTACACGAATCTGCCGGTGGAGTTCACGTTCATGGGATTCCACCACACCGTGACCGTGCCGATTAACACCATCACGATTACGCCGCGACCGACCTGTTGATTCAACGTGACAGCTAATGACGATTGATTGTCGCAAGCGTTAGGCGGTGACCCGACAGGCGTCGTCGCCACGAGCGCGTGACGTCAGCGTCACGTTGCGACGTTCTGCACCGAGTCCGTCGAGCATTCCCGCGATGAGCCCACGGTCGACGGCGCACAGCACCGGGTGATGGAGGGCCGCGGTGCCGAACGGGCAGTTGTCTGAAACGACGGACTGTTCGAGGTCGTGTTCTTCGGCGCGAGCGGCGAAGCCGTGAGCCGTCAAGATTCCGGCGATGGACTCCATGGCCGCCTTGAGACTCGGACTCGGTTCTCCCGAGCCCACGGTCCCGGCCAGGGTCCGCCCGTATTCGACGCCAACGTCGTGGGACATTGATTCCGCCGCCTCGGGGCCGAGGCGCTCGAGCGCCATCTCCAAGAGGGCGACCAGCAGTGCGTCGCGGCGCATCGAGCCGTCCATGGCGACTCCGGCGTCGACGACGCGGTATCCCTTGGCCGGTCGGCCGACGGTCGTCTTGTGGACGTTGTCGAAGGTCACGTAGCCCGACTCGGTGAGGCGCTCGAGGTGATGGCGCACCACATTGGCGTGCACCAGGCAGTGTCGCGAGAGCTCGGTCGCCGTGGCGCCAGGGTTCTCGCGTAAATAGAGGTAGATCTTGCGGCGGGTGTTGTCGCCGAAGGAGTGCGTCAAACTCGTGACGTTCGCCGTGAAGAGGGCCGGATCGAGATCGTTCTCGTTGATCGGAGTTGACACGTAGAAAGTCTAGGACCGCATTGGTCTTTCACGCCGGTAGCCTCTAATGGCCCTCTCAAAGGAACCTTGTGACACCAAACAGTGCGCACCACCACGAACTCAGCCTCATCGTCGAGCCACAACTGGTTCGCACGCTGGATGAATTGGGTTTCCTCGGAGAAGTGGTCGAAGTCGGCGATTCACTGAAAGTCGAGCTCGTCCTGCCCGTCTCGAGTTGGCCCAATCTCGCGCTGCTCGAAAGTTCCATCAAAGAGATCGTCCCGGGTGCCACTGTGGTGGTTCGGGCCATGGACGAAGAGGAACTCCTCGGACTTCGCAACTTTCTTCGGGGCGCTATGGCCGGCGACCCGGGACCGGGGGAGCACGCACACGGAGACGCTGCTCCCAAGTTCCTCGACAAGCTCTCCAAGACGAGAATTCTCGGGATCTCATCGGGCAAGGGCGGTGTCGGCAAGTCCTCGGTGACCGTCAATCTCGCGATCGCCCTAGCCCAGAGCGGTCACGACGTGGGTGTCCTCGACGCCGACGTGTACGGCTTTTCCTTGCCCAAGATGCTCGGTGCGGTTAACGATCCGATCGTGCTCGGCGATACGGTCATTCCGACGCTCGCCCACGGCGTGCGCTGTGTGTCGATGGGCTACTTCGTGCCCGACGAACAACCGGTCATCTGGCGCGGACCCATGTTGCACAAGGCGATTCAGCAACTCGTCTCCGAGGCGTGGTGGGACGAGCCCGACTTCTTGTTGATCGATATGCCCCCCGGCACCGGTGACGTGGCCTTGACGCTCTCGGAAGTGCTGCCCCGCATCGAGATGTACGTCGTGACGACGCCGCAAGCGGCCGCGCAACGCGTCGCCCAGCGTTCGGCGTACGCGGCGCGCAAACTGAAGCTCAGTGTGCGCGGGGTCATCGAGAACATGAGTTGGTTCACGGGCGACGACAACAAACGCTACGAAATCTTCGGCTCCGGTGGCGGCGCGCGACTCGCGAAAGAGCTCGGCATTGCTTTGTTGGGACAGATTCCTCTCGACACCAAACTGCGCGAAGGCGGCGACGTCGGCGAGCCCATCGTGGTGCACGATCCCGAAAGCGAAGTCTCGCTCGCCTTCAAGGCGCTCGCGGCCACCATTGTGAGCCAAGGTCCAGCGCGCGTTTATCGTCAAGAGCTGAAACTCTCGTAACGTTGGCCTCGATCTTCCGTTGTTCGTCTCACTCGAACGAGAATCCGCCGTTTGGGGATTGGCAAAACAATTATCTAGATAATTTACGTCTCATCTGATAATTTGCCGTTCACTGGGCAAACTCGCCCGGGCTATCGGGGGGATAGATATGGATGAGACCGACACCGCGGGCGTAGGTTCGGGACAGACCGACCAGAAGGACCTCGCCGGATTCGGCTACAAACAGGAACTACACCGGACGCTCGGATTCTTCAGTTCCTTCGCCGCGGCCTTTAGTTACATCTCACCATCCACGGGTATCTTCACCCTCTTCGCACTCGGACTCACGACCCTCGGCGGTGTCTTCATTTGGAGTTGGCCGATCGTTGCCGCGGGTCAGATGCTGGTCGCCCTCAATTTCGCCGAGGTGTCGAGCCACTTCCCAATTGCCGGTTCGGTATTCCAGTGGACCAAGTATCTGGCCGGACGTCCGTACGCGTGGTTCACCGGATGGATCTACATCTTCGCTGGTGTCCTTACGGTGACGGCGGTGGTCGTGACGTTGCCGCTCACCATCCTGCCGATGGTGAACCTGATGGGTTGGAAACTCGATGCGACCGCCACGCACGACCAAATTTGGGTGGCCGCCATCACTCTCGTGGTGATCACGGTGCTGAACATTTACAGTGTCAAGGTCGTTTCGGTCGTCAACAACACTGGCGTCTTCTTTGAGATCGTGGGCCTCGTGGTCTTCGCGGTCGTGATGCTGATCGCGCACCGGCACCAGTCGATTGCTATCGTTACCAACAGCGGCGGTCTGCACGTCGGCTTCGGTTCGTTCTTCCTCGCCATGTTCATGAGCCTCTTCGTCATCTACGGATTTGATACCGCGTCCACGCTCGCCGAGGAGACCAGGGACCCGCGACGGGCGGCCCCGAAAGCGGTTCTCACGTCCATAGCGGGCGCCTTCGTGATCGGCGGCATATTTCTCGTCGCGATTTTGATGGCGATTCCGAACCTCAAGACAGCGATCGCCGGAGCGTGGACTCCGGCGACCATCATTGAGTCGAACTTCTCCAAGCCCTACGCGATTATCTATCTCGCGGTCGTATCGGCCGCGATTCTGGTGTGCTGCCTCGCCATCATGGCGGCGACCATCCGGTTGTGCTTTGGAATGTCGCGCGACAATCGTCTTCCGGCGTCGGCCACGTTGTCGAGGGTGCACCCGACGTTGCACACGCCAGTATTTTGCTGCATCGTGGTGGCAATCTTGGCGGCCATTCCGCTCTTTAAGTACGCCGGTGCCGGCATCGTCGCCATCGCGGCCACGGGCATGATCTATCTCGCGTACTTCCTCGGCAACTTGGCGATCCTGGGGGCCCGTCTCAAGGGTTGGCCGAAGGAGAAGACGCCGTTCTCATTGGGCAAGTGGGGGATTCCGGTCAACGTCCTGGCCCTCGTGTGGGGCGGATCCATGCTGGTCAACTTCGCGTGGCCCCGAGCAGCGAGCAACCCCACGCCGAATCAGACACTGGGCGCTCTCAGCACGGGCATAAGTGAACTCAACAAAGTGCCGATTCTCTACACCGTGCTCGGGTTCATCTTGCTGGTCGGCGTGCTCTACTACTTCTTCTCCGAAGTGCGCAAGCCCAAGGTCGAAATCATCAGGCCGACCGAAACTGGCCCCGTCGTGATTCCGGCGGAGTCGCTGCCACCAGATGAGGTAAGGAGTTAAATCGACGCGGAGGCTGTTACTTCGGTGACAGTTCGAAGGACCACACCAGCGTGCGACTGCGGTCGGCGCGCAAGATGTCGGTCGCGCTCTCGACCGGTACGCCGTTCGCGTCGAAGGCCTCTCGCTCGACGCGTAACAGCGGCGTGCCGCGGGTGACGTCGAGGAGGCGTGCGGTACGGGCGTTGGCGGCGATGGGTGAGATTCGCTCGACGGCCCGTACCGGCCGAGCGTCGTAGCGCCGCTCCAGGAGTTCGTAGATCGAACCGTGGAGCGGTTCGCTGAGCAAACCGGCGAATCGTTCGGCCGGAAAGCTCGAGTGTTCGAGCAGCACCGGTAGGTCGTTGGCGAAACGCAGTCGGTCAATCTCGTAGACCTCGTCACCCTCGGACAGTTGCAACGCGTCGGCGGTCGACGCGTCGGCCACGACCCGTTCCGTGCGCAACAGCCGGGCGCCCGCTATGTGGCCCAGACGGCGGGCCTGTTCGGAGAATCCGGCGAACGTGGTGAGGTCGTACTCAATCACCGGCTCTGCGATGAAGGTACCGCCGTTTCGACCGGTGCGACGGTGAATGAGTTTGCGAATCTGGAGTTCGGCGAGCGCTTGGCGCACCGTCAGTCGGTTGACGCCGAACTCTTTGGCGAGCTCTCGTTCCGGGGGCAGTCGGTCGCCGGTTCGAAAGTGGCCCAGCGTGATCGAGGACGCCACGGCGTTGGCGATCTGGGTGTGAAGCATCCCTTTGGAACGCGAAATCTTCGGGGGCCATTTGGCGTTTGGCGGCACAGTTAATCCTCTCAAAGCAGAGTAACGGGCGGTATTCACTTGCCACGCCAACCTTTTTTGGTATAGACAGTTTAGCCAACGACGCGCGCGAGGAGAGACATGATCGAGAGAGCTCGCGTGGTGGTGATCGGCGGGGGAATCGGGGGCTGTTCGATCCTCTACTGGCTGGCGCGACTCGGCTGGGGCGACGTGGCGCTGATCGAGCGCTCCGAGTTGACCAGCGGTTCCACCTTCCATTCGGCCGGACTGGTGGGACAGCTCCGCAACTCGCTTTCGCTCACCCAGATGATGATGAACTCGGTTGATCTCTACCGAACCCTGGGTGAAGAGGTGGAGCTCGAGACGGGCTGGCGCGAGGTCGGCTCGTTGCGACTGGCGTCGTCCCAGGAGCACCTGGAAGAGCTGGAACGACAGGCCGCGTGGGCCGAGACGTTCGGACTGCCGATGCACCTCGTCTCGGCCGATGAAGCCCAGTCGATGTTTCCGCCCATGTCGACCGAGGGCGTGCTCGGCGCGGCGCTGTTGCCGTCAGACGGCTACGTCGATCCGAGCCAGTTGACGCTCGCGCTGGCGCGCGGCGCGCGCCAACGCGGCGCGACGATCCTCACCAACACGCGAGTCACCGGCGTGCGCGTCGAGAACCATCGGGTGCGCGCGGTCGAGACGGATCAAGGACCGATCGAATGCGAAGTCGTCGTCAACGCCGGCGGCATCTACGCCCACGAAATCGGTCTGTTGGCCGGCGTTGACGTCCCAATGGTGGCGATGGCGCACCAGTACGCGATCACCAAGCCGACGGGGCTATCGCGCGACATGCCGACGCTGCGCGACCCCGCGCGATTGGTCTACTTTCGCGCCGAGAGCGGCGGACTGGTGGTGGGCGGTTACGAGCGAAATCCCTCGGTGTGGGGGCTCGGCGGTATCGCCGCGGACTTCAACTCTCGGCTGCTCGATCCGGACTGGGACCGCTTCGCGCCGCTCTTCGAGGCCGCGAACTCTCGGGTGCCCGAACTGGCCGACGCCGAGATCGTGACGTTGATCAACGGTCCCGAGGCCTTCACCCCCGATGGCGAGTTCATCCTCGGCGAGAGCGCGGTCGCCGGGTTCTGGGTGGCGGCCGGGTTCTGCGCGCACGGCATCGCCGGCGCCGGGGGGATGGGCAAGTTGATGGCCGAGTGGATCATCGAGGGTCAGCCGAGCCTCGACGCCTGGGCCCTGGACTCGCGGCGTTTCGGACCGCAGTACCGAAGCCGGGACTATACGTTGATTCGCACGGACGAGATCTACGCGACGTACTACGACGTCAAGTACCCCGGCCACGAGCGCCAGGCCGGGCGTCCGCTCAAGGTCTCGGCGGTCAACGCGCGTCACCGGGACCTCGGCGCGGCCTTCGGCGAGAAGTCCGGCTGGGAGCGGGTCAACTGGTACGAGTCCAACGCCCCTTCGGGCGACGAGTCGACGAGGCCCGACGGATGGGCCGGGATGCTGTGGTCACCGGCGATCGGCGCCGAACACCTCGCCTGTCGCAGTAGCGCGGGACTCTTTGACGAGAGTTCGTTCTCCAAGCTCGACGTCACGGGATCGGGCGCGGCCGCTTTTCTCGAACGTCTGTGTGCCAACAGTGTCGCGCGCCGAGTCGGTGCGGTCACCTACACGCAACTCTTGAACCCGCGCGGGGGCGTGGAATGTGACCTCACCGTGACGAGACTGGCCGAGGACCGCTTTCGCCTCGTGACGGGCACGGCCTTCGGGCCTCACGACGCCGCGTGGATTCGTCAGCACCTCGAGGACGACTCGGTCGCCGTCGACGACGTCACGTCGAAGTACGCCTGCTTCGCCCTCTGGGGACCGCGCGCCCGAGAGATCCTCCAGCCGCTCAGTGAATCGGACCTCTCCCACACGGCCTTTAGCTACATGAGCGCGAAGGAGATCAACGTGGGTGCCGTGCCGTGTCTCGCGGTGCGCGTCACCTTCGTGGGCGAACTGGGCTGGGAACTCTACTGCCCGAGCGAATACGCCGTGGGACTGTGGGACTCGTTGATGAACGCCGGTCAACCTCTCGGACTCGTTCCCGGCGGCTATCGCGCGATCGAATCGCTGCGACTGGAGAAGGGCTATCGGGTGTGGGGGAGCGACGTCACGACGACCGACTCGCCCTTCGAAGCGGGACTGGGATTCGCCGTCAAGATGAACAAGGGTGAGTTCATCGGCCGCGACGCGCTCGAGCGTGCCGGTGAGCCGACGCGACGCCTGGCCTGTCTGGTCTTGGACGAGCCGCGAACCGTGGTGCTGGGATCCGAACCGGTGCGCTTCGAAGGTCGGGCCCTCGGACGAGTCACGAGCGGCGGCTACGGCTACAGCGTCGAGTCCTCGATCGCCTACGCCTACTTGCCCGCGGCGTTGGTCGAACCGGGTACCAAGGTCAGCATCGGCGTGTTCGGGCACGACGTGGGCGCCGAAGTGAGGGCCGAGCCACTCTTTGACCCGAGCAACGAAAAGGTACGGGTTTAAGCGTCAGCGTTGCTGTAACGCTGCGCCAAGCGGAGGCGCTCGTCGATGTCGTCCTGGCGTGCCAATTCGATCGCGTGCTGGCCGCGATCATGCGCGTACGTCGTGAAGTCCACGTCGAGCGACGAGATCGCCATCTGAACGACGCCCCACATCGCTTCGCGCAATTCGGACACGATCTTCATGAGGTGCAGCGTCGACACGACGGGATCGCTGACGTCCCCGACGTAGTGGCGCAGCAGGGTGATCTCGGCGTCCATTGGAAAGGCGTTATTGACCGACACGTTGGCCAGATCGAAAAACGGATCGGACATCCCCGCGTACTCCCAATCCACGATTCGGAGTCGATCGTCGAAGAGGAAGTTGGCGTTCAAGAGGTCGTTGTGACCCAAAACCGCCGGACGGAACGGACGCACTATTTCGATGCGCTCGAGCAGTTCGAAGGCGAAGAGCGCATTGAACGGCGCTTCAACGCCACGGGAAGTTGCGACGTCGCGATGATCTCGAACGACGTTGTACGGATTCCAAATCGTCGGTGTCGTGCCGGCGTGGTGGACCAGGCGAAGGGTTTCGGCGAAATGCGCGAGCATGGGCTCTTCGGCGAGCTCGGTCGTCGATATCGGCCGGCCGTCGATGAAGCGAAAGACGATGCAGCCGGTCGACTCGTCGGTGGCGAGGACCTCCGGTCCCACGCCGATAGCCGCGGCCAGGCCGCCGGCCACGACTTCGTTGGACCGGTCGATCCCGAGCAAGTGGGTGTCGTTCCCCGGGACCCGCACGACGACGCGCTCGTCGCCGAGGTCAACGACGTAGTTCGAGTTCGTGATGCCGTGCGCGAGTATCTCGATTGATTGCACTCGACCGGGCCAGAGACGGTTCGCGAGATCGTTGACCACTTCAGTCATGGCCCGAGGTTAGAACGCGACTGCGATCCGGCGCGCTGGCTGCACTTCGACACCGGGGTAACGGTCGTTCGACAACCGATTCCAACGTTCGAGCGCCTCTGAGCATCACCGTCTATCGTCGGAATGCCAAGGGCAACACACAAGTGAGGACGACCGATGGAACTGCAGGGTAAGACCGCCGTAATCACCGGAGGGGCCAGCGGCATTGGCCTCGCCACCGCCAAGCAGTTCGCCAAGTCTGGCGTACAGCTCGTGCTCGGCGACATCGAGGAAGGGCCGTTGAAGACCGCCGTCGAAGGACTCAGAGCCGACGGCGCCAAGGTCATCGGCGTGCCTTGCGATGTCGCGAAAGAGGCCGACGTCGAGGCGCTGCGCGACGCCACGCTGAAGGCGTTCGGCGCCGCTCATCTGATCTTCAACAACGCCGGCGTCGCTGGCGGTTCGTCCATCGGCACGCCGAAGAAGATTTGGGACTGGGTACTGAGTGTCAACCTTGACGGCGTGGTGAATGGAATGAACGCCTTCATTCCGCTCTTTCTCGAGCAAAACGAAGGTCATGTCGTCAATACGGCCTCGGAGGCGGGATTGGTCGGCGTCGCTGGAATGGGACCGTATAACGCGAGCAAGTTCGCCGTCGTGGGCATATCGGAATCGCTCTTCCACGAACTCGCCAACACCGGCAAGAACGTCCACGTGTCAGTGCTCTGTCCGAACTTCGTGCGCACTCGAATACACGAGTCCGAGCGCAACATGCCCAAGGAGCTCGCCAGCTACGCCGAGAATCCGGAGTTGCAAGAGATCCGCGAAATCGCGGCCGCGTTGGTGAATGCCGGCATCGACGCCGCCGACGTCGCCAAGGCCGTGGAAGACGCGGTCGTCAACGAGAAGTTCTGGATCCTTACGCACGAACACTCGGCGCTCCGCATCACCGAGTTACGTCTCGAGTGGATGCGCGGCGGTCCGTCGCCGATGGACGGTCTGGTCAACGTCAACACTTAACGATCGATGCCGCTCGGCAGCTGGTCGATCGGCCAGTCCAGCAGGGTGAGCGCACAGCGACAGGCGAATCGATCGGTCATGCCCGCGACGTAGGCGACGCTCAGTTGTAACGCCACCGCGGGACTCTCCAGCGACTCGTCGCCGTCAACGACGTCCGGGATGAGCGAAGGATGAACCGCGAAGTACTCCACCAGGGCGCGGAGCATCGCCACGACGGCCGAGGCCTGTTGGCGCGAGGCACTGCGAAGATAAATGGTCTCGTAGTTGAAGGTCCGAAAGGCCGCCAGCGCCTCGGAGTGACGCGCGTCCATGCCGATGACGCCGGTCGAGCGAATCGTACGGATCATCGCGTTGATGAAGGTCCCCAACTGTTGGCTGCGTCGAACGCCACAGCGCTCACGAACTATGGCCGGGAGTTCATCAGACGAGACGATGCCCGCTGAGACGGCGTCTTCGAAGTCGTGGCAGCTGTAGGCGATGCGGTCGGCCCAACTCACGACCTCGCCTTCGGGCGTCATCGGGGCCGGGCGCGACCACGAGTGGTTGCGAACGCCATCGAGCGTCTCGAGGCAGAGGTTCAGGCTCACCAGTGACACGTCCGCGCCCCAGGTCGCGTGATCAAAGCCCCCGAGCACGAACGGGTCCAGGGCCTCTTCGCTGGCGTGGCCCCCGGGACCGTGGCCGCAGTCGTGTCCCAGGGCAATGGCCTCGGTGAGGGCCACGTTGAGTCCCACGGCGCGAGCGACGCCGGTGGCGACCTGCGCGACCTCGAGGGCGTGGGTGAGGCGCGTGCGCATGTGGTCGTCGGGGAAGACGAAGACCTGGGTCTTGCCGGCCAGTCGCCGAAAGGCGCTCGAATGCAAGATCCGATCACGGTCACGTTCGAAGCAGGTCCGGAATTCGTCCGGTTCCTCTGGGCGCGCCCGATTGCCCGCGCCGCGGCCCCGCGTCGCGCCCAACGTGAGTGTGGCGTCAAGTTGCTTTTCTCGTTCGGCGAGCGATCCCGGGGTTGAGCCACCGGCGACGTCGATGGAGGCCGAGGAGTCACGATGCGCCACCGTGACGTCGTCCGCGGCGCCCTCGTAGCCCTCCATGGTGGCGGCCCAGCGGCGACTGCGTTCAGAGATTGGCGGGTCCGTCACGTTTTCCATGTTCATCCTTCCTTCTAGCATGTGAAGAGTCGCCTACGTGGCAGAGGAGCAGTGATGGAAGTTCGTATCGGCATCGTGCAGTCCATGAAGGAGATCGAGGTCGTTCTCCCCGAAGACGCCAAGCGCGAGAAGGTGATGAAAGAGATCGAAACGGCTTTGAGCGACGACTCGGTCCTCTGGCTCACCGATCGCAAAGGTCGCCGGGTCGGCGTGCCGGCCGCGCGAATCGCCTACGTGGAGTTGGGCTCTCCGTCGAGCGAGCGCATCGTCGGTTTCGGCTCGGCTTGAGTTTGACGGGCGTCGTGCGGTGATCGACTACCACCTGCACCTTTGGCCCCACTCGGAGTCCTCGGTCTGGTTCAAGCTGGACCAGATCGCCGCCTATTGTGACGAAGCCGCCCTTCACGGTGTCACGGAGCTGGCCCTGACCGAGCACACCAGCCGCTTTCGAGACGTGTTGTCCGCCGTCGGACCCTTCTGGCTCCGGTTCGGTCACGAGCCGACCAGTCCGGCGTTGGCCGAGTACCTGGATTTTCACGCGCGAAACTCTCTCGAGGAGTACGTGACCCTCGCCCAACTGGCGAAGGATGAAGGACTGCCCGTCAAGATCGGGCTGGAAGTCGATTACTACGCCGATCAGATGGACGTCGTCTCGCCCCTCCTCGCGCAGTTTCCCTTCGACGTGCTCATCGGATCGGTCCACTGGCTCGGCACCTGGCAGTTCGACGACTACGACGTCGCGGCGCACGCCCACGAGTGGACCGTGCGCGACGTCGATCAGTGCTGGGCCGATTACGCGCGCGCCATCGAAGAACTCGCGGCGTCCAATTCAGTCGACGTGCTCGCGCACCCCGACCTCATCAAGGTGGCGGGCTATGTCGCGTCGGACCCGGGCGACTACTGGGAGCGCATGGCCGAGTCGGCCGCCCGGTCCGATCTCTCCGTGGAGTGCTCGTCGGCCGGTTGGACCAAGCCGATCGCCGAGCAGTACCCGGCCGAGGGATTCCTCGACCGTCTCGTGGCGCGAGGGCTCACCTTCACGACGGCAAGTGACGCGCACTCGCTCGAACGGGTCGGCGCAAGGGCCGGTGAGTTGGCCGACCTCTTGGAGGCTCGCGGCGTCCACGAGGTCGCCTCGTATAGTGGCCGTCAGCGACGGATGATTCCCCTGCGAGCGAGCTAGTGGCCACGCTCGCAGAACTGGCGGCCCTTCGCACCTCGTTCGACGAGCACGTCGTCGATCACCTCTTGCGACTGACGGCGTCGTGGTCGCTCCTGGCCGACCTGTCGTTCTCCGACATGTTGTTGATGGCCCGCGTTGACCACTCGGAGGCGGGGGAGTCGTTCGTGGTGCTGGGTCAGATGCGTCCCAACAACCGCTCGACGATGGTCAACGACGACCTGGTCGGGACGACGCACGACGCCGGGTCCTGGCCCCTCGTACAACTGGCCTTCGAGAGCGGCACCCGGATCATTGGCGAAGTGAACGTCGAGGCCATCGACGACGTGGTGCCGGTGTGGTGCGTGCCGGTTCGATTCGACGGCCGCGTGATCGCGGTCATGGTGCGGCTCCAGGGGCCGCTGCGCGGCCCCGCGTCGCTCTACGAACAGGCCTATCTCTCGATATTCGAGCGCCTCTGCGTGATGGTCGCCGACTCGACCTTCCCGTTTCGCGAGGTGGGCGTCGCCGGCCCGGGTCTGCCGCGCGTCGGGGACGGGATCATCCTTATCGACGGTGGCGGATGCGTCGAGTTCGCCACCCCGAACGCGGCGAACGCCCTGCACCGAATGGGCATTTACGCGCCGGCCGAAGGTCAGACCCTCGCCGAATTGGGGTTGCGCGTGCGCGTCGTCGAACGATCCCTGGAATACGCCATCCCGGCGATGGAAGAGATCGACCGCGGCCACGACGTCGCCATCCTCTTTCACTGCGTCCCGTTGATCGAACACAACTTGGTCACCGGTGTAGTGACGCTGTTGCGAGACGTCTCGGACCTGCGTCAACTGAATCGGTTGGTCCTCAACAAGGAGGCCGCGGTCCGAGAGGTGCACCACCGCGTGAAGAACAACCTGCAAACCATTTCGTCGCTCCTCCGACTCCAGGCTCGGCGCAGTGACGAGCCCGAGACGCGCATCGCCCTCGGCGAAGCCGAACGACGGGTGCGATCGATCGCCGTGGTGCACGAAGTGCTCAGCCGCGAGCCCGGAGAAGACGTCGTCTTCGACGAGATCGTCCGGTCCCTGGTTTTGCTGGTGGAAGACACCGTCCTGGCCCTGCACCCGGTCGAGATTCTCGTGAACGGCGACCTCGGCGTCCTGTCGACCGACCTCGCCACCCCGTTGGCCGTGGCGCTCGCCGAACTGTTGACCAACGCCGTCGAACACGCCTTCACCGGGTTCGGCGGGATCAACAACGATCAGGTCGGCGTCGTGACGCTCAACCTCTACTTGGAAGACGGTGACGCCGTGGCCGAGATTCGCGACAACGGTCGGGGACTGGGCGACGACTTCTCCCTCGAGGTGCCCAAGAGCCTCGGTCTCTCGATCGTGCGCGACATCATCCGCGCGCAGTTGCACGGAACCATTGAGATGAAGAGCGTGAACTACGCCGAAGGTGGCGGGACCTACGTGCGGGTGGCGGTCCCGCTGAGCGCTCGGCCTTAGAGCGAGGACGCGCGGCGACGCGCGGCCAACCACTGCTTACGAAGCTTGCGTCGCTCGTCCTCGGTCGTGCCGCCCCACACGCCCGACTCCTGGTTCGTCGCGAGGGCGAACTCGAGACAGGCCTTTTGGGCGTCGCAGTTGTGGCACACGCGCTTGGCCGAATCGATCTGGTCGGTCGCCATTCCGGTCGTGCCGATAGGGAAAAACAGTTCCGGTTCAGTGTCGCGACAGGCTGCGTTTGAACGCCAGTCAGAGTCGTCCCAAGCGTGCGTGCGGTTCCAAATCAACGACATTTTAAATCCTTAAGGTGGGGGTTAATTCCACTGCAATTTCGCGAGAAATGGGCGGTGGCGGGAGTCCAATTTTAACGAATTTCGAGCCCGATAACAAGGGCTGATTCGCGAATAAATGAAGTGACGTCCATGTAATTCGAGGTACACCTGCCAAAATCGTCGGGTGACCAACGTCTTCGCGCATCGTGGACTCCACACCTCTGAGCGCGAGAACACGATCTCGGCGTTTCGCGCGGCCGTGGCCCTGGGCGTCGACGGGGTCGAATTGGACGTCCGTCGCACCCTGGACGGCGAACTGGTCGTCCATCACGATCCGGCCATCGGATCCCTGGTCATCGCCCAGAGTGCGCGTTCGGCCCTGCCGGACTACGTCCCGACGCTGGCTGAAGCTCTGGACTCGCTCGAAGGGGTCCGGGTGAACGTCGAGATCAAGAACGGTCGGGGAGCGGCCGAGAACTACGACGAATCCGGCGATCTCGCCCGTCAGGTCCTTTCACGCGTTGAAGAATCGGGCTGGTCCGAACGGGCCAGCGTCTCGTGCTTCGACCTCGCGACGTGTGCCGTGGTCCGCTCAGTGAACGGCGACATCACCGTTGAGTGGCTCCTCTGGGACGTGGCCCCGGGTGACGCGATGGTCCAGGCCCACGTGCTCGGTTTCAACGCGGTGAATCCGTACTTCTCGACGGTCGACGCCGAGGTCGTCGCTCGCGCGCGCGAGCTTCAACTCGACGTCAACGTATGGACCGTGAACCGGGCCGAAGACCTCGAGAGAATGTCGGACCTGCACGTGTCGAGCATCATCACCGACGATCCGGTGCTCGCGCGCGACGTCGTGACACGATCTTCCCCGACGGGCACTGGTCGATAATGGCCTAGATTGAAGGCCATGAATATCGTCGTTTGCGTAAAACAGATTCCCGACCCGGCCGCGCCGCAGACGTTGGACGCCTCACACAATCTCAACCGTTCCGGAAAGTTGATCCTCGACGAGGCCGACACCTACGGCGTGGAGATGGCGCTCCAGCTCGTCGACAAAGCCGGCGCCGGCGAGGTCACCGTGGTATCGATGGGCTCGGCCGCGGACGTCGCGGGACTGCGCAACGCCCTCGCCATGGGCGCCGCCAAAGCCGTGATCGTGAGCGACGACGCGCTGCGTGGCACCGACGCGTTGGGCACCGCCAAGGTCTTGGCCGCGGTGATTAGGCGCGAGAGTCCCGATTTGGTCCTGGCCGCCACGGAATCCTCTGACGGCTACACCGGCACGACACCGGTGCAGATCGCCGAGCTGCTCGGCCTGCCCTCGATCACCTTCGCCAAGTCGGTCGCGATCGACGGCACGACCGTCAAGGTCGAGCGTCAGACCGAGTCCGGCTACGACGAAGTGACGGCGCCGTTACCGGCGCTCGTGACCGTCACGGCCGGCGTGGTCGAGCCGCGCTACGCGTCCTTCAAGGGCATCATGGCCGCCAAGTCCAAGCCGCTCGAAGTTTTGAGCGTGGCGGACCTCTCGCTCGCGGACGAGACCGGTCCCGCCGGCGCCCGCCAGGTGATCACCGACGTCGTCGCCGCGGAGTCGCGCACCGCCGGTGAGAAGTACGTCGACGAGGGCGACGGTGCGGAGCGCATCGTCGGTTTCCTCGAGTTGATCAAGGTTCTCTAGGAGATCGTCATGGCCCTGTCAAACATCTGGATCGTCGCCGAGCCGTCGAACGGTACTTTCACCACCACCTCGCTGGAACTGCTCACCCACGGACGCACTTTCGGAGCGACCGTCTCGGCGATCACCTGGGGCGGGGACGCAACGCTCGCCGCCGTGGCCGGAGAGTACGGCGCGACCACGCTCTATGACGTCGGCGACCTCGGCGGCGCGTTGCCCGGGGTGCCCGTCGCCTCGGCCCTCGCGGCGCTCGTGGCGTCGGTGGGCGCGCCCGACGCTGTATTGATTCCCACCAGCTACGACGGGCGCGACATCGCCGGACG
>Ga0208586_1000085_pt1 | contig 36573 bp, 34 predicted proteins | sample NGESurshal072012_6_FD_184471 | JGI IMG/M metagenome (GOLD analysis project Ga0208586, IMG submission 184471) | Arctic peat soil microbial communities from Barrow, Alaska - NGEE Surface sample 53-3 shallow-072012 (SPAdes) | ecosystem: Environmental > Terrestrial > Soil > Wetlands > Peat ... | reverse complement strand
CCGCTTGTCCGAGCTTTCGACCAGCCGAACTGACCACTTCGGTCGCAACGCTGTCGCACGCTTCCAACAGCGCAAGGAGATCGGTTCGCGCTACGTCGCGTCCGACCAGTTCACTGACTCGTCGGCACAGGGCGGCCTCGCCAACGATGGCTTCTAAGCAGCCGAAACGACCGCATTCGCACTTCGCGCCGCCCGGCTCAACGATGATGTGGCCGAACTCACCGGCGGCGCCGTTCGCGCCTCGGTACAACGATCTGTCGATGACGATGCCGAGTCCGACGCCGCGTCCAACACTCAACGTGACGAAGTGACGGGCGTCGGGGGCGTCGCCGGCCCACTTTTCGGCCACGGCCAAGGTGTTGACGTCATTGTCGACCCACACGGGCAGTCCGAGACGCTTGCGGAGCGGTCCCGCCAAGTCGACATCACGCCACCAGAGCAGGTGAGAGAAATTGCAGACACCGCGATCGGTGTCAATGATTCCAGGCAGCCCGATGCCGACGCCGAGAACCTTCGATTGCGGGACCGCAGCATCGCGCAACACGCGAAGTGTCGCCTGCTCAATCGCCAAAATCGCCGCGGCTGGATTCCCGATGAGCGACGTGTCGGTTTCGCGTGTGGCGACGATTTGGGCATCGAGGTCGCAGACAACCGTCGTAAGGCCGTCGGCGCGGAGTTTGATCCCAATGACGTAACCGGCCTTCGGGTCGATGCTGAGCAACACGGGCGGACGACCACCACTCGAGGGCGCGATGGAGACCTCATTGAAGATGCCTCGCTTGATGAGTTTGTCGACAATCGTCGACACCGTCGGCGCGCTGAGGCTGCTCTGGCGCGCCAGGTCCGCACGCGAAACCGTGCCTGCGCGGCGAACGAGCTCGATAAGAAGACTGACGTTGAGATCGCGAAGTAGTGATCGGGAGCCACGCCGCGTGGTGTAACCCGCGGCGGGCTCCCTTTGATCAGTCGCGATGGGAACCTCTGTCGAGGGACGCTCGGGTTGGGGTTGAGCGTCGAGCTGTTTGCGAGTCATGCTCCTCCATCAATCGGGTACTACACGGCACAGCACTTACTTACTTACTTCATTGAACATACTAAGTAAAGGGCGTATCGACGTCAAGTGCGGCCGATTGGGTTATTTCTGATCAAGAAATCCTGAAATCACTGATCAAATTCAGTTTCCGACGATTGATAAAATAGATGTTTTGTTTATTACCAAAAATCGGCTCCGATGATTGGGGCGGGGAGTGACGTCGCTAGCGTGCGTTTGAGGACCTGCAACAGCATCCATACAGCGCGATCTATTGGCCAACTCCTCGTGATTTCACTCAGAGAAATTTTGGTCAAGGAGAGTATGTGAAGAGCAAGTTCATTGGAACGGCAATATTGATTCTGGGACTGGTGTCGCTTCCCGTGGGAGTACTTACCGCCAGTGGATCTTCCAATCCCAAAGCGGTTTCAACTGGTCCATTTCTTTCGACGTTGGGCGCACCAACACCCCTGGCGAGCACGGTACCGAGTAACGGTGACGTCAACCCTTACGGCGTCGCCATCGTGACGAAGTCGGTCGGCAATCTCGTCGCCGGTTCGACACTCGTGAGTAACTTCAACGACAGGGCCAACGTGCAGGGCACGGGCATGACCATCGTCGAGGTGAGCCCCTCGAAGCACGTGAGCGTGTTCGCAACCATCACGAACCACACCACGGGTTTTAAGTGTCCCGGCGGCATTGGTCTCACCACGGCGCTCAACATTCTTCCCGGTGGTTGGGTCATTGTCGGCAGCATCGGCGCCGGCCCGCACGGAACATTGCCGAACGCCAAGCCGGCCGGTTGCTTAATTGTCGTGAACAATCGGGGCGTCGTGAAGACCGTCTGGAGTAATCCCCTCCTGAATGGCCCCTGGGACATGGCTGCCGTCGTAAAGGGCTCAACCGCTCAGCTCTACGTTTCCGACGTGATGCCCCTCACGAGATCGCTGACGATTCCACGCATCAGCGAAAACTGTGAGGTGGTCCGCGTTAACGTGCAGTTGAAGGGTGAACAGACGCCGAACATCAACTCGTACGCCGTACTCGCCAAGGCGCTCTCGTGTCGGCCGGACAAAGCATCGTTCGTCCTCGGACCAACGGGTATCGCCATTGCCGCGAACGGTACGGCCTACGTCGCTGAAACGCTCGCCAATGAGATCTTCTCGATCCCCCTGGCGTCCACGCGCACGACACCGATCGTCGTGAGCCAGAACATCTATTCGAGAGGCGGCGTACTGCGCAATCCACTCGGTCTGGCCATGGCGCCGAACGGTGACGTACTCGCACTCAACGCCAGCAATGGCAATATCGTCGAGATTAACGCCACCGGAAAGCAGGTCGCCTCCAAGATTCTGGTGCGTAACGGCGGCGGTGCGCTCTTCGGACTTTCGGTGACCCCGAACGGTAGGTCGCTGCAGTTCGTCAACGACATTGCGAACACGCTCGAAGTGGCGATCGGGTAACGCATCCCGCGGCGCCGACGCTTCGTAGAGTGACGACGTGACTGTTGAACGAATTGAAGTCCAGCGCAGCATGAAGCTGCCCGCCTCGTCGATCTTCGCGGTCCTCTGTGATCCGCACGGACACGTCGCGATTGACAGCACCGGCATGCTGATGGACGCCCAGGGCGACGAGGTCCGAGCCGTCGGCGACACGTTCATCGTCCATATGGACCGCGAAGCATTGAACGACTACCCCCTCGGGCGCTACGACGTCACGATCACCATCGTGACCTTTGAACGCGATCGCGAGATTGCCTGGCGTCTCGTTGGTGCGATTCGTCCGCCGATGAATCACGTCTACGGGTATCACCTTGAGTCGAGTGACGAAGGAACGCTCGTCACGTCGTACTACGACTGGTCCGACATCGACCAGAAGTGGAGGGACGCCAACATCTTCCCCGTCATCTCCGAGGCGGCACTTCGCGCCACGCTCGGGATTCTGGAGCGCACTACGCGCAAGCGCGATACGCCATCGAGCTAATACCACCGCTCCCGTCGAGTACGTCGACGGGTGCGGGCGATTCGTGCTCTAACACCCGCCGGTGATCACGGAGTTGAGTGAGTTCGTGCGAACGGTTTCCGCGAACCAGTAGAAACTGGCCTTCGGGAGACGGGTGCCGGTCGGAAAGTCCACCCACACAATGCCGAAGCGACGCGAGTAACCGAACGACCACTCGAAATTGTCGAGAAGACTCCAAACGAAGTAGCCCTGGACGTTGACACCAACGTTGAGCGCGTCGTGCACGGCCGAGATGTGTTCCTTCAAATACGACACGCGGTCGTGGTCCATCACGTTGCCGTTCGGGTCGACGTAGTCGTCGAAGGCCGCGCCGTTCTCGGTGATGTAAATGGGAAGTTCGGTGTAGTCGTTCTTCACGCGAACGAGGAGCTCGGTGAGTCCCGAGGCGTCGACCTCCCAACCCATAGACGTCGTCTCGGTGCCGGGCGTCTCGAGCGAGAGCACACGAAGATCGGGGAACTGTTCTCCGAGCGGCACACCGTAGCCGGCGGCGCGAGCTTCAAAAGCGCGCGTCGAGTCCATGATCGTGCCCGGAAAGTAGTAGTTGACCCCCAGAAAGTCCAGAGGTTGCGAGATGACCTCTAAGTCGCCGTCGCGCACGACCGAGAAGCCTGGCGTGTTCTTCGAGTAGTGCTCGAGCATGTCCGCGGGGTAACTACCGTGAAAGACCGGATCCAAGAACAGCCGGTTCAGGTTGCCGTCGGCCCGGTGGGCCGCCGCTTGGTCGAGTTCGTGGTCCGTACCGGGACGAGAGACGCCGAGGTTGAGGGTGATGCCGACTTTGGCGTCAGGAATTGCCGAACGAAGTACCGGCACGGCCTTTCCGTGCGCCAAGAGCAAGTGGTGCGTCGCGGCGACGGCCTTACCAATGTCCTTCACGCCAGGTGCGTGACGCCCAGTACCGTAACCGAGCCACGCCGAACACCACGGCTCGTTGAGCGTGATCCACCGTTCAACCGAGTCGCCCAGCGCTCGGGCGACGAAGTCAACGTATTCGGCGAAGCGCTCCGCGGTGTCGCGCACGCACCATCCGCCCAGGTCCTCCAGTGGTTGGGGCAAATCCCAGTGGTACAGCGTGAGCGTCGGTTCGATGTTGCGTTCGAGCAGGCCGTCGACGAGGCGACGGTAGAAGTCGAGCCCGGCCTGATTGGCGGGACCCTTGCCGTCGGGCTGTACGCGCGGCCAGGCGACCGAGAAGCGATAGGAGCCCACGCCGAGCCTCTTCATGAGGTCGAGGTCTTCGTCCACGCGGTGGTAGTGGTCACAGGCGATCTCGCCGGTGTCACCGTTCCAGACATTGCCGGGCTCTTCGCTGTAGGTATCCCAAATGGAAGCGCCCCGTCCGTCAGCGGACGTGGCGCCCTCTATCTGGTACGAAGCGGTGGCGGTGCCCCAGAGGAAATCGGGCGGGAAGGAACGGAAGTTCCGTTCGTTAAGTGGACTTGTCGAGCTCATGATGCGTAATTCTCCTACTAGTAAGTGGGCGATGGGGGGAAGTCGCGCGCCGTAGCGTTCCACTGACTCGTGGAACGCTACGGACGCGCGTAATCTGATGTTCCCTCTGCGCGCGGGCGAGCAGGGTTGGAGATTGCTCGCCCGCGCGCAGAGGTGATCAATTACGACGCCTTGAGTTGCATCAAGATGTACGGCAGCTGCGGGTCACTCGGTGACGGGTTCATGTACGGGTTTGCCGCAGTCACGAATCCGGTGAAGTTCGCCGTGCTGTACTCGTCCCAGTCCGCGCCGTACAACAACGGCACGACGGGCAACGTCGTCGCCTCAATCTTCTCGAGTGGCATCGTTGCAGCCTTCACCGCAGCCGTGTTCGACGGGTCCGTTGCCGACAACTTCGTCAGCAATGACTGAACCTGGCCGTTGTGGTATCGACCGTAGTCCGCGTTCGCCGTCTTGCCGATTGGCGCAGAGTTCGTGTAGTCCAGCCAGTTGTCGAACTGCGTGTACGGGTCGGTGCCGCCGTTGCCCCAGTGGACGATCGAGTCGAAGTGACCGTCGGCCGAGTCGGTGTACCACTGCGAGGCCTGGACGCCATCTACGGTTGCGTTGATGCCCTCAGACTTCAGTTCCGACGAAATGAGCTGAATGTCGGCGTAGTAGTCGGAGTAGGCGATCGGGTCCTCAATCGAGAACTTGATCTCCTTGCCGTTCTTCGCGTAGAAGCCGCTCTTGTCCTTCTTGAATCCAGCCTTCTTCAGGATCTTTGCGACCGTCTTGGGCTGGTTCGTTGCCTTGATGTCGTTCTTATACGCCGGAGCGAGGTAGGCCGACTGGCTAGGCAAGATGAGCGCACTGAGCGACGTCGCCGGAGCTTCGTAGCCCGTCTCACCCTTGACACTCAACGCGGTGCGGTTGATGCCGGCACTAATGGCGGCACGAACTGCAGGGTTGTTGAGCGGAGCCTTGGTGACGTTGAATTCCAAGGTCACGGTGGAGCCCGGGGCAAAGTAAATGTGGTTCGTTGCCTTGTTCACGTTCACGAAGATCTTGTTCACGTTCGCAATGTCGTTACCGGCCCACTGCAACTGTCCGCTCGCCAATGCGGTCGCGGCGTCGGTGTTGGACGCGTACGACGGAACATTGATCGCACTCGCTGCGGGCGTACCACCCCAGTAACTGGGGTTGGCCTTGTAGCTCACGAGTGTGGAGTTGTAGTTGTTCAACAAGTACGGACCAGTACCAACGGGCGCGGTCACCGTCGCGGTGGCCGGCGTTGCGTACGTAGTGCCGAAACTCGCCGGCAACATCAACTGCGTACCGGCAATTGCCACGATGTTCGAGTACTCCGCCACGGCGTAGTTCAAGACCACCGTGCTACCCGAGACCGTTGCCGGACTCGCGAGCGACGGAAGTCCGAAGACGTTCGCCGCCGGGTTGGTGTTAATCAGGTTGAAGGTTGCGGCCACGTCAGCGGGGGTGAAGGCAGAACCGTCACTCCACTTGACGCCGGAACGAATGGTGAACGTCAGGGTCTTGCCTGCGTTCGACCACGCATACTTGGTCGCCAGCCACGGATACGAGACGCCGGCCTTGAGTGAGTCGAACTCGAACAGCGGTTCGTAGATCAAGGAGCGAACGCTCATTTGGGAGGCGAACGAGTTTGAGTCAACTGGGTTGAAGTTATCGGTGAAAGTCACACCGGTGTTGTTCTCCAACGTCAGAGTGGTACTCGCTCCCGACGCCGCAGTAATACCTGCGGTAAAGACAATGCCTAGTGTCAAGCACGACATCGCCGTGAAGACAACAGCAGCTCTTTTGAACATATTTTTTTCCTTTATATTGATAGTGTCCAGCCGGCTTACGCCGACGTTTTGTGTGAACCGTGTGGGTCCCTACTTAACAAACGCGAGGCCGGTTGGACCTTCGCGGTACTGCTCGCCGCCAACCCGATTTGAGCAGCGGCTGCCTAGTCGAGAGTGGTCATGTCGTCGCGGTCTCCCCCTCCCTCCGGCGTGTCGGCATCGCCACTTCGATTACGGCTTCTGGACGGTCGGCGTAGAGCCAACACTTTGAGGTGTGGTTCTCGCCAACGATGAATTGGGGCGGCTCTTCGACGAGGCAGCGATCCATGACGTGCGGGCAGCGCGGACTGAATCGGCATCCCTTTTCGGCGATTGCCGTTTGGGCGTGCTCGCTCGTGGGTGAACTCACGCTCGTCGGGTCCGAAGGATCGGGGACCGAGGCGATCAGCAGTCGCGTATACGGGTGGGTCGGTTCATCGACGAGTCCGGTGCCGCGCGACTGCTCAACGATCTGGCCGGCGTACATGACGATGATGGAATCGGCGATGTAGCGCGCCGACGCGATGTCGTGCGTGATGTAGAGGATGGCGAGGTGGTCGTTGTCGCAGAGCCCGCGCAGCAGATTCAACACCCCGAGGCGCACCGACACGTCCAACATCGAGATGGGCTCGTCGGCCAGTAGGACCTTAGGTTCAATGCAGAGTGCGCGCGCAATCGATATCCGCTGCAGTTGTCCGCCGGAGAGTTCGTGAGGGTAGCTCTCGAGGAAGCGAGACGGTGGTTCCAGGGACACGCGTCGCAACGCCGCTTCGGCGAGTGACTCCACGTCCTCTTTCTTGGCGCCGTGGATCAGCAGCGGTCGCGAGAGGTTGTGGCGCATGCGATGGACGGGGTTCATCGACGAGAAGGGGTCCTGTAGGACCAATTGCACTTGTGAGGCGTAGTCGAGCGTGCGCTTGGACTTGATCGGAATGGCCGTTCCGTTAAGGGCCAGGTCACCCGACGTCGGCACGATGATGCGCGCCAGCATGCGGGCCAGTACGGACTTGCCGGAGCCGCTCTCGCCCACGACGGCCACGACCTGGCCGGCCACGAGGTCGAGACTCACGTCGTCGACCGCTCGAACAGTTCGCCGGGCGTTGAACAAGCGACCGGGAACTCGCACCGTGAAGTGCCGCGAGAGGTTTCGAGCGGAGAGCTGCACGGGAGTTCGCGTCTCGTTCGTCACGACGTCTCCTCAACGACGTCCGTCGCTACAGGACGTGGGTAGGACCGACTGAGTTCGACGGGAACGGCAACGTCGGGGTCGTTGACTTGCAACCAACACGCGACCGATCGTCCGGTCCCTCCGATGTCGACGAGCGGAGGGGTTTCGATCGAGCAACGGGGCATTGCGTAGGGGCAGCGAGGATGGAAAGTGCAGCCGCCGGGTAGGTTCTTCAAGTCCGGAGGTGAGCCGGGGATGCCGGAAAGGACCTTTCGCTCGCCGTGCATCGGAGGAAAAGAGTTCAGAAGCCCGAGTGTGTAGGGATGGCGCGGCGCCTCGTAGAGCTCGAGCGCCGAGGCGCGCTCCATCAACACGCCGGCGTACATGACCACGATCTCGTCGGCCAGTTCGACGAGCAGCGAGAGGTCGTGGGTAATGAAGATCATCGCGAATCCGAAACGCTTACGTAGTTCGAAGAGTTCGCTGATGATCTCGCGTTGCGTGACCACGTCCAACGCCGTCGTCGGCTCGTCCATGATCACTAACTGCGGGTCCAGGGCCAAGGCGAGTGCGATCATGATGCGCTGGCGCTGACCACCGGAGAGCTCATGGGGAAAGCGGTTGAGGCGGTCTTCGCTCAGTCCCACCATTGCGAGCAGCTCGGTGGCGCGGGCCCGTCGCTCGACCTTCCCCATGTCCTTTCGGTGACTTTTGAGGACCTGTTCGAACTGGGTCCCCACGCGAATTACGGGATTGAGTGCGGAAAGAGCACTCTGCAGCACGATCGAGATGGAGGACCAACGAATGGCGCGAAGCTCTCGCTCGTTGGCGTTCACGAGATCGATGACGCGCTCGCCGCGTCCGTCGTCGTTCGGTCCGAGGTTGAAACGCGCTTCGCCGCCGGTAATCACGCCCGGAGCACGGAGCAGTCGAGTGATGCCGTAGACGAGCGTGGATTTACCGCTACCGCTCTCGCCCGCGATGCCGAGCACTTTGGAGCGATCGAGGTGCAGGTCTACGCTGTCGACGGCCCGTACCGCGTTTTCGCCCCACCCGTAGTCCACTGAGAAATCGCGCACGTCGAGAATGCGCTCGCCCATCGCGCCGTCACCGCCGTCGTGCAGCACGACGGTCTCGTTAACCGCTGTCGTGGCGGCCGTGGTCGACGGTTCGGCGTTCACGACGCCGCCGACCTCTACGGACTCGGTCGTCACGAGTTCACCGGCTCGGGTACGGGAGCACGACGCGGGTTCGGGGCGCCCCGACGCACCGGCGTGACTCCGAGGCGCTGGCGACGGGGAAGCCCGAGGCGACGTCGCTGGCGACTGCTGAGACCCCCGGCGCGAAGCCGCGGGTTGATGAACTCATCGATACCGAAGTTCAATAAGGCCAGGCTGGTGCCGACGAGCGCGATGCAAATGCCCGGCGGAATGAACCAGTACCACTCGCCCGAGAGCGGCGCGTTATTGGACTGCGCCCAGAAGAGCATGGTGCCCCAGTTCCACACCGACGTACTCGTCAGTCCGATGTAGGCCAACGTCACGTAGGCACCGATGGAATAAAGAATCGTGAAGAGCAACGACGAGGCCAAAATCGGCAACAAGTTCGGCGCGATCTCGGAGAACATGATGCGGAGCCGCTTCTCGCCAATGATGCGCGAGGACTCCACGAAGTCACGATTTCGCAGTGACATCGTCTGAGCGCGAAGTACCCGAGCACCCCACGCCCAGCCGGTCAACGAGATGATGAGTCCAATGATGAGCGAGTTCGAGCGACTGGTCGTCGGGAGGTAACTGTCGATCACGATGAGGAGTGGCAGTCCGGGAAGGGCGAGGAAGACGTTGGAGATCAAGGAGAGCCCGTCGTCGGTGTACCCGCTGATGTAACCGGCCGAAACGCCAACCACAATCGACAGCGTCGTCGCGACCAGTCCGGCGACCAGCGCGACGATCATGGTCGCGCGTGCACCCACCAACGTCTGGGAGAAAATGTCTTGACCGAGACTGGTCGTGCCAAACCAGTGGTGCATTGACGGCGAGAGAAGGGGCGCGAAGGACGTGTCGTCGGGGCTGAAGGGCGCCAGGTACGGCCCGACGATCATAAGAATCAGGAAGAAGCCGAGAATGATCAGTCCGAGGATGACCTTGGGTGAACGGGGGATGCGGAGCGCTTTCACGGTGCCACTTCAGTTCTCGTACGGGGATCGAGCGCGAGGTACACGAGGTCCGCCAAAAGGTTCGCGGCGAGGACCCCCAACGTGATGCAGAGGAAGATTCCCTGAATCAGCGGATAGTCCTGACTCTGGACGGCGTGCAAGAGGAGGTCGCCGACGCCGGGGTAGTTGAAGACCAACTCCACGAGGAGTGCTCCCGACACCACGAGGCCGATCGCGAGCGAGAGGTTCGCGATGCTCGGTAGAACCGCATTGCGCGCGGCCGCCCAGATGACCTTTCGCTTCGGTAGGCCCATGGCGATCGACATGAGGACGAAGTCCTCGGCGACCATCGTGATCATCATGTTGCGCATGCCGAGCATCCAACCAGCGACCGAACTCAGCACGATGGAGATCACTGGTAATTCGGCGTAACGAAGCACGCTCGCGACGAAGTCCCAGTGCCATCCCGGTTGCAGGTTCTGACTGTACGGACCTAGTACCGGGAACCAGTGGAGGTTGCTCGCGAAGACGAGCAGCATGACGGTCGCCAAGAAGAAGTACGGGACCGCCTGAAAGAACGTCGCGGTCGGAATGAGCGAATCCAGTCGTGATCCGCGCGTCCATCCGAGCAGGGCGCCACAGACCGTGCCCAGAACGAAACTGATGATCGTCGAGACTCCAATGAGCCCAATCGTCCACGGTACCGAGGACTTCAGAATCGTGCTTACGGGCGTCGATTCCGTGATGGAGACGCCGAGGTTGCCATGGAACAGTTGACCAATGTACGTGAAGTACTGAGAAATGAGACTGTGGTCGAGGCCTCCGCCGAACGAGAGGCGAATGGCGTTGATCTCTTGCACGCTGACCTGGCCTTGCAGCTGACCGATCATTGTCTGGATTGGGTTGCCCGGCATAAAGCGAGGAAGGAGGAAGTTGACGGTGATGGCCACCCACGCCGTTAAGGCGTAGAGCGCGAGTCGACGTCCGATCAGTCGCATATCAATGCACCGCCATGTTGGAAACCGCGACCTTCTTATAAATCTCGGTCGGCATCTCACTCTCCGGCGCGCAACCGCAACTCTCTCGCACGACGAGTTCGGTGGGCAACACAATGGTGCGCTCGGCCGGTTCGGAGTTGTCGAGCGTCGCGACCAACGCATCCACGGCGACCTCCCCCAGCAGGCTGCCCGACTGGCGAATGGTCGTGAGCGGCGGCTTGAAGTACCTCGTCAACGTGATGTCGTCAAAGCCCGTCACCAAGATGTCCTCGGGCACGCGGACACCGGCTGCGTGCAGTGCGTAAATGACCCCGACCGCGGTTTGATCGTTGGCGCACGCGAAGACTTCAGGAAGTGGTTCGTCGCGCGCGAGACGGGCGCGCATGGCCGACTCGCCACCGGCCGAGGTCCAGTCCGATTTGAGGATGTCGACGTCGGCCAGTGTGGCGCCACGTTCCTCAGTGGCGTCCTTAAAGGCGCTCGATCGCGCGACGCTGTCGGGACTGCCCTCGTGACCCGAGACGAAACCAACGCGCTGCACGTGGTGAACCTCAACGAAGTGTTCGGCGAGACTACGCATCGCTTGTTCGTTGTCGACGCGCACGGTGATCGCCGCCGACGAGCCGCCACTGCCCGCGAGCAAGACCACGGGAATTCGGCGAGAGAGTTCGCCGACCTCGTCTTCGGTCATCACCCGATCGAGCATGATCAGCCCGTCGACGGTGCCGGTCAAATTGAGAAGTGGCGTCATACCGGCCGGGTGATTCTCACCGGCTCCGCAGAGCAGCAGCGAGTAACCGTTGGCCGCCGCTCGGGCCTCCGCGCCTCGAATGACGATGTCGGTATAGAGAAGGCTCGCCTCTTCAACGGCGAGGACATTGTTGTCGACGGCGGTCTGCATGAAGACCAATCCGAGGATCCAGTGCTTGCCGCTCGAGAGTCCCCGGGCCACCGAGTTCGGCACGAATTCAAGTTCGCGCATCGCGGCCAACACCTTGTCGCGAGTAGCCGGGCGAACCGACGCGAGGGAGTTCAGAGCCCGACTGACTGTCGCGATAGAGACGCCCGCCCGCTGTGCGACGTCGTAAATCGTTGGCTGTGAATCAACCACAAAACTCCCCCAATACAGCGGCATCATTGCCTCTGTAACCGCTTACAAAATACACAGAGCGTTCACCTCTGTCAAGCCAGCAAAACCCTTATTTCGTAAGGAAATTCTGAAAAATCTCAAAAAAGTAAGCGTTTACAATGCTTTTCTTGGCACGAAAAAGTTGAAGAAATTTTTCACAAGGTTCACGACTTCGTCGCGCGCCACCCACCACAACTGGTCACGATACAGTCGCCCATCGCGCAAGTGTCGGCACCCCGACCATTCCCGCACGGCGAACGATGCGTCACCGCGCAGGCCAGACACCAGTTGGTCCGTCCAAGATGTTGGTCTGAGGCGACGCCGATGCGTTTTGGACGCAATTCGATAGATTTAAGGCATCAGATCAGTACATTCTCGCGTTGCAATGACCACGGAGGCACGTGTACGTAATCTCCAAGCCGTTAGGTTCGGCCGTGTTTCGTGAGCCTCGATGTGGGTGCCACGTCGTGCAAATTGATTCGACGTTGACGCAATGAGTTCAACCGGCGAATTACTTGACGGCCGATACCGACTCGGGCCCCTGCTCGGTCGAGGCGGAATGTCCGACGTCTTTCGAGCGACGGACGAGCGAACGGGCGTTGACGTCGCCATAAAGATTGTCCGGTCACCCGACGCCGAGTACGCCCGACGCTCCGCGCAAGAGGCGCAGGCGCTACGACGGTTCCAGCACCCCGGACTGGTGCAACTCCTCGACACCGGCGTGAACGGGGACATGGCTTACCTCGTCATGGAGTTCGTCGACGGTTCGAGCCTCGCCGAGACGTTGCGCCTCACGTCGCTCAGCACGGCCCAAACGGCCGACATCGGCACATCACTCGCCGGAGCGCTCGCCTACGTGCACGCGCAAGGGGTCGTCCACCGCGACGTGAAGCCCGCGAACATTCTCCTCGGCTCGGACGGCCGAGCGCGACTCACCGACTTTGGCATTGCGCGACTCGTTGACACGTCGTCACTGACGTTAACGGGCACGATGCTCGGGACGGCGACGTACATGGCACCCGAACAACTCGAAGACCACGCCGTGGGACCGGCGGCCGACGTCTGGTCACTCGGCATTGTCCTGCTCGAGTGCCTCACGGGCCAGCGCGTCTACGCGGGCACCGCGAGTGAGGTCATCGCGCGACGTCTCGCCGGTCCGGTGTTGCTACCGGACGGTCTCCCCGTCGCCTGGAAACTGCTACTCACGGGAATGTTGGCCCACGAACCCGAGAATCGTCTGAGTGCGGCCGACGTGGCATCGATGCTCGTGACGCCGGCCTTCAGCGCGCTGTGGGAACCACCGGCGCCGCTCGGCGAACTGCCCACCTCAATCGTCGGGAGGACGGTGTCCAGCGCAGGTCACGACGGAGGTACGGTCATTCGCGCACCGAACGCGGACCCCCCGACCCGGCGTCCGTCGTCGACGAATGGCCCAGGCATGTCGAGGGGGCGCATTGTGGCGATCGCCGTCGCGGCGCTCTTAGTCGTAGGCGTCATCACGGCTTTCGCGCTCGCCGCCAACAACAAGACACCGCCCACCACGACAACGATTGCACCGACGACCACGACGACGGTGCCACCAACGACCACGACCACGTTGCCCAGCGTTCCCCACGCCCTCGCCAAGATCGTCAACGACGTTGTCGCCGGACAAAGTTCCGGTCTCATTGGCCCCCAGACCGGTCAGACCGTCTCTGCCGCCGCGCAACAAGCGGTCACCGATCTGAATTCCGGTAATGCCCAACAGGCGGCGAGCGACCTCCAACAGGCGGCGTCGATCATCGCAACTGGCGTCTCCATGGGCTACATCGGCAAGGCCAACGGCGTCTTGTTGCAGAGTGACCTCACAGCTCTCGCCACCGCACTCGGACTCGGCGCCGCCGCCACGCCGACCACTGCGCCCGTAACCACGACGACGACGACACCGGGGCCGCCGTTTGGAAACGGGAACGGGAACGGGAACGGGAACGGCCATAACGGCTGATTCAGAAACGTCCAATAGCGTGTCAGTGGGGACGCGCCGTCGCTGAACGACGAACGCAGCCTCTCGGAAGGCGGTGTCGAATGATCAGCTCCCGACTGACGTCACGCGCACCGTGACGCCCTACCCCGCAGGGCTGGCGTGCGACGTCGTCACCGACAAGGGAATCCTCGTGTCACTTCGACCGATTCGACCCGACGACGCATCATTGCTCGTGCAATTTCACGAACGCCTTTCGTCGCGCTCGATCTATCGTCGGTACTTCTCGTTGCACCCTCGACTGACTGACGCGGAGGTTCGCCATCTCACCGAAGTCGATTACGTCAACCGATTCGCCTTCATTGTCGAACACGCCGGCGAACTCATCGGTGTCGGTCGATTCGACCGTGTGACGGGCACGACGGAGGCCGAGGTTGCGTTCATCGTGGCCGACGAGTACCACCATCAAGGCGTCGGTCTCATGCTGTTGGAGCGACTCGCCGATGTGGCGTGGTCGCTCGGAATTACGACGTTCACTGCAGAAACCCAGGCCGACAATCGAAGCATGATGGGCGTCTTTCGAGCATCGGGCTTCGCAGTGGTGTCGTCGATTGACCATGAAGTGATCTCGGCTCGATTTTCCATTGAACCAACGGACGCGAGTCGAGCCAGTCGCGCCGAACGAAGCAGTCGAGTTACCGTCGTCGCTCCGCCAGAGAACGTCGTGCCGTGATGTTGATTATGAACGGACACGTTGCCGACAACGGCCACGAAGAGTCCGGTCACCCCGAACGACCGGACCGACTCACCGCCGCCCTGGCTGGCGTTGACGACCTCCATCTTGGTGACGACCTTCGCTTCGTCAAGCCGTACCAGGCGACGCGGGCAGAACTATCGCGCGTGCACGAACCGTCGTACCTGGACGAGCTCGGCGCGTTCTGTTACGAGGGCGGCGGCAATATCGACGAAGACACCTACGCGACCTACGACTCGTGGGGCATTGCCCAATACGCGGCGGGTGGTGGATTGGCCGTCCTCGACGAGATGCGAAAACACGACGAGTGCGTCGGCTTCATCGCCGCTCGTCCCCCGGGACATCACGCCCTGCGTGATCGTGCGATGGGATTCTGTCTGCTCAACAACATCGCCGTCGCCGCGGCGAAACTCACGAGTGAAGGTGAACGAGTCTTGATCGTCGACTGGGACGTGCATCACGGCAACGGGACCCAGGCAATCTTCTGGAACGATCCGAACGTGCTCTACGTCTCGTCGCATCAGTGGCCCCTCTACCCCGGCAGTGGCGGCGCGCGCGAAGTCGGCGGACTAGACGCCGTCGGCGCCACCGTGAACATTCCCCTGCCCGCGCAAACGACGGGCGACGTACTTCGTCGGGGCTTCGAAGAGTTGGCGGCGCCGGTCATTGACGACTTCGCACCGACGTGGGTGCTCGTGTCGGCCGGATTCGACGCCCACCGCGACGATCCCTTGGCCGATCTGGCGCTCTCGAGCGGCGACTTCGCGAATCTGGCCTCCATGGTCGCGCCCTACGCCGGCGCCAATCGACTCGCACTGTTTCTCGAGGGCGGCTACACCCTCGAGGCACTTCGCCACTCCGTCGCCGCGACATTGTCGCCCCTGCTCGGCGTTGACTACCAGTGCGAAGCGGTCACGAACTCGACCATCGGCATCAGTGAAATCGCTCGCTCGGCGACGGACCGATACGTCGCCGTCCAAAGCGCCCTCGAACAACAAGCCGCCGAAGGAGAGTCCCCGTGAGCACTGCGCAGACCATCGCCGTTGGTTTCGACGGCTCAACTCATTCGGAGTCGGCGCTTCGCTGGGCGCTTCACTTCGCCGTCGACAACGAAAGCAGTGTGTTGCTCGTGCACGCCGTGGGATTGCTCGAACATCTCGGTCAACGCGACGTATCCGTTGAATTCGAAGAGACCGTGCAACGCCTCTGTCTCGAAGCCGGTATCGACCGTTCGCGCGTTCGCTGGCACGTAAGCGACGGGGACGCCTGTTCGGTGATGTTACGTGTCGCCGCGTCGCCGACCTTCGCGACGTTGCTGGTCGTTGGAACGAGGGGCCACGGCGCGCACGCCGGCCACCTTCTCGGGAGCACCAGTTTGCAACTGGCCGAACATTCGACAGTTCCTCTCGTCATCGTTCCGCTGAACGCCTGAGTATTCTTCGAGCATGATCGTTTTCCTTCACGGAGTACCCGAAACGTCCGCCCTTTGGGACAAGGTTCGTGCGGAGTTCGACGACGAGACCGTCGCCCTGCAGCTTCCCGGATTCGGCTGTCCTCGTCCCGACGGCTTTGGCGCCACCAAGGACGACTACGCCGAGTGGCTCGTCGAGCAGCTCGAAACCTTTGACGCCCCCGTTGACATCGTGGCGCACGACTGGGGTGCTCTCCTCACGTACCGCATTGTCTCGACGCGCCCGGACTTGCTTCGAACGTGGACGGCCGACGTCGCCAACGGCGCCCACCCCGATACCGAGTGGCACTCCTACGCCAAGACCTGGCAAACGCCCGGGGAGGGCGAGGCCTACTTCGAAGCGGTACTCGCACTCCCCATTGAAACCATGGCCGAGGCGTACGAGGGATTTCACCTCGGGCACGACGATGCGCTCACCCTCGCCGGATGGGCCGACGCCACGATGGGTTCGTGCATCCTCGATCTCTATCGCTCGGCCGTACCCAACATCTACGCCACCTGGGGTGACGCCTTCGGACCCTCGGCCGTACCCGGTCTCGTCCTTTATCCCGAATTCGATTCGTTCGCCGTCGAATCGAAGTCGCACGAGGCGGCCCTCATGTTCAACGCCCGCGAAGCGACACTGCGCGACGTCGGGCACTGGTGGGCCCTCGAACGGCCCGAGGAGGCGGCGAACGTCATCAAGACGTTCATCAACAGCGTTCGCTGACGTACTCGCTAGTGCACGCGGCGAACGAGCACGAAGGCCACGGCGACGCCAATCATCGCGAGCGAGAGTGCCCGGAGGGCGCGCTCCGACGGCACCAGCAGAAAATCGCGGTCGATTGGACGAGTCGAGCCGTCGGAGAACCTGATCTCGCCCTCGACCGACGTCACGCGGCGTCGGACCATTCGAACCGGGTTCGAGAGATTGCGCTGCGCCGCTGACGACAGCGCCGCCGAAGCGGCGAGGACGACGGCCGCCCACGAGAGGGTCTGCGTCTGCGCGTAGGCCGAGGTGAGGACGGGAAAGGCGCCCCACGAGACGGCGAAGCCGAGATCGGTGTGCACAACGCCACCGAACAGCTCGAGGTCGTAGGCGAGGACGAAGAACGCCCCGACGATGATGAAGACGAGCAGCCCGGCCCCGATCTTGGTCGCGGCGATGATGCCGATGACCGTGGCCCCGCCGAGCCCCAGTGCCGCCGAGCCGGCGAGAAGCCACCCCGGCAACTCTGTACCGAGGGGGCGACCGCGAAGTTCGTCGAGTGCGTGCGCGGCGATGCCGACGGCGAGGAAAAACGCGAGGAGCGTCCACGCCAGAATCGCCCAATTCACCACGTTGGCGACCATGGCGCCGAGCACGACGTAGGAGAGATGCCACGCGGTGTAGGGAGGATGCAGCACGGCACGAAGATCGCGCCACGTGCTGTGACGACCGGTTGCGTAGAACGCCGGGCCTTCGACGCTCTTAGACATCACCCTCTTTAGTTCCCCACATCACGATGCCGCCCCCGAGCGACATTGGCTGCACGTGCACGTCCGTCATGCCCGCGGCCTTCCAATAACCAACGGTCGCATCGACTGGGTGGCGACGGTAGTGGCCTTCGATATTAGGACCGAGGAAACGACCGACTTCGTACCACTCGCGGCCACCGGTAATCAGACCACCGAGCGGGAGCACCCACCGCGTGTAGCACCACCACATTCCCTTCCAAAACCGGTTCTGGGGCACGTAGAACTCCATGCCCGCGAGACGACCACCCGGTTTCAGCACGCGGGCGAGTTCGGCCAACGTCGCGGCCGGGTCGTCAACGTAACGAAGCAGGTACGTGAAACTCACCGCGTCAAAGGTCGCGTCGGCGAACGGCAGTTCCTCGGCTCGACCCTGGACCAGATGAACGCCGGTTTCGGAGCGTTTGGCCAACTTCTGTCGCGCCCCTTCGAGCATTCGCCCGTTCAGGTCAATGCCGGTGATCTCGGCACCGGTCGCCGCGCGAAGTGCCAAGGCGACACCCGCGGTGCCCGTCGCGACGTCCAGCACGAGGTCGCCCGGTCCGGCCACGATCTTGTCAACCGTGGACGCGCGCCAACGACGATCTTGACCCATGGAGAGGAGATAGCCCAACGCGTCGTAACGCTTCGGCAATCCGTTGAACAGCTCCGTGGCGAATTCGTTGGGGTTGGTCCCGAGACCTTGTGACATCATCGTCCTTCTTCTTTTTGGCACTTTACGCGTTTCGTACCAACGCCACGACAACAGTCCGCTGCTTCCTTCGCTTCACGTAGACGTGAGCGAACGACTGTGCCACGACCTCAAGTGGTACGTAGGACGTCACACAATGGATTGATGGCGTCGAATGCGCCGCCTCGTATCTCGTTCCACCAGATTCCAAGGAAACTCTCGGATCGGTCGAGGCAGAAGTCGATTCACGACTCGAAGCCCCACCTTGATCCGCTCGAATCGCCGCTGTCGGCGCGGCGACCACGCGAGCCCGAGTTGGTCACGAAAGAGCGGCGGAAGGAATCCCGTGGTGAGAAAACGGTGAGCCGGGCCGAGGATGCGGTCGAGCGGAAACGGTAGAAACCGAAGTGATGCGAGTCCCAGGAGATATCCGCGAGTGACCTCATCGAACGTCACCTCACCCAGTGATGCACGCCACAACTCCTCGTAGTCGCTCGGCGTCGCCGGCCACATGTCGATCGGAACCTGCAGAGTTGTTGCGAACCGACTGCTCATGGCCAGTAGTGCACTCAGTTCTTCCTCGTTGGGAGGCCCGTGAAGAAAGGACACAGCGTCGATAACTCCGCGATGCATACACGCGGCCACCCACCGCTGCAGTTCGGGGCTGAACGTATCGAAAGCAACTGTGCTCTCGTTGCCTTTGTTCGCCCGTCGATGTTGCGTGCTCACTTGCGAGCGCATAACACTTCGTTCGTGATCGGTGCCGAAGAGGGCGATCATGATGAACGCGAGCGTCGTCCTCGTCCTCTTCACGGGGTGCTTCGCGAGCGCACCGCTGTCAACGGAACTATGGGCAATGGCGTGACCAATCGGAAGCCGTGAAAGCTGCATGATCACGTTGGCACCAGCCGGTGCGAGCGCCATGCCAGAAATCAGTCGACGGCGAGTCTTCTGCTCACCGAGCGACGCCAGCGCCGACGACCGATCGTTCGGATCGGTGGTCAACTGACCTCGTTATTCGAACGTTTCGTCACAGGCAAATCGTACTGACCGCCCCGTTGAATGTCTGCCCGAAACTCGGCACGCGCACGACGACCGTGTCGCGCAACGCCGTTGGTCGACCGTGGGGCTCGGCTCTTCGTCGCGCACGGTACTCTCGCTGTGAGAAACAGCTCAGCGGAGCCCCACGAGAAGGATGGTCATTCGAACGTGATCAAGACTCCCTCTTCGCTCCTCACCGACCGTTACGAGCTGAGCATGCTCGACGGTGCGCTGGCCTCAGGCGTCATTGACGCCAAGGCGACGTTCGAGGTCTTTACTCGCTCTCTCGCCAACGGCTATCGCTACGGCCTCCTCGGTGGCACCGGACGGCTCCTCGACGAACTCGCGTCATTTCGATTCGACGATTCGACCATCTCGTGGTTAGTGACGAACAACATTGTCGGCTCTTCGCTGGCGTCCTATCTCGCCAACTACCACTTCGCGGGTGACGTCTTCGGCTACCTCGAAGGTGAGGTCTTCACCGCGCACTCGCCGGTGCTTCGAATTGAAGGCCGCTTCGCCGATATCGTGCTCGAGACTCTGGCACTTTCGATTCTCAATTACGACTCCGGTGTCGCCACCAAAGCCGCGAGAGTCGTGCACGCGGCCGGTGGTCGACGCCTGATCGAGATGGGGTCGCGGCGAACCAATGAAGATGCGGCGGTCGCGGCCGCGCGCGCGGCGTACATCGCCGGATTCGACGCCACCAGTAATCTCGCCGCCGGACTCCTCTACGGCGTGCCGACGGCCGGGACGGCGGCCCACGCCTTCATTCTCGCGCACGCCAGTGAACGTGACGCCTTTGAGGCTCAAGTTGCCGTGCAGGGGCCGGCCACGACGCTGCTCGTTGACACCTTCGACACGGAAGCCGGCACGTTGCTCGCGCTCGAGGTCGCGGGCGGCGAACTCGGCGCGATCCGCATCGACTCGGGCGACATGGTCAACTCATCGCAGCGATCGCGCAAACTGATGGACGAACGCGGAGCGACGAACGTCAAGATCACGCTGACCGGCGATCTCGACGAATACGCAATCGCTGAGTTGCTGGCACGCGACGCCGCTGTCGACACTTTCGGCGTGGGCACCAAACTCGTGACCGGCTTCACACCGCCCGGCTTCGTGTTCAAGCTGGTCGCCATTGAAGATGGCCACGTCATGCGCCCCGTCGCCAAACGTTCAGTCGGAAAACTCTCGACCGGCGGTGCCAAAGATGCGTTCCGACGATTGTCGAATGGTGTGGCGACGACGGAGTTGGTCGTCGTGCGCGGTGTCGAGGATGAGCGCACCGTTGGCTCGCGACGTCTCACCCACCACCTCGTTCAAGACGGCAGCGCCGTAATTGACACGTCGGCGACGGCCGCGAGACAACACGCCGCAGTCGCGATTGCCGAACTACCCGATGACGCATTCAGTCTCACAATCGACACACCAATTCTCGTCACCGAACTGGTAACCGGCGAGCGAGATGACTGAAGCTGCGCGTCCCACATCGGCCATCATCGTCGTCGATCCGCAACCTGACTTCTTCGAGGGTGGTCCCTTGCCGGTACCAGGGGCCACCGCGGCGTCGTATCGCATCGCAGCGTTTCTGCGCGAGCGTCGCGGCGACTTCGACCTCGCCATTGTCACCCAGGACTGGCATCTCAGCCCCGGCGATCACTGGTCGAACGAGCCGAACTTCACGACGACCTGGCCGGTGCACTGCGCGGCGAACACCGCCGGTGCCGAGATTCACGACTCACTCGCCGATGTCAAATGGGACGCCGTCATTCACAAGGGAATGCACGAGGCGGCCTTCTCTGGTTTCGACGGTGAGGGGTCCGACGGTGCGACACTCAACGAGATCCTCGCCAGCGCGAACGTCCGCGACGTCTCGGTTATCGGATTCGCAACCGATCACTGCGTGCGGGCGACGGCGCTCGACGCCCGCGCCCTGGGACTCAACGTCCGCGTGAAGTTAAGTCTCTGCGCTGGCGTCGATCCCGCGACGACCGAGACGGCAATCGCCGAGATGAAGAGCGTCGGCATTGACGTCGAGCGGTGAGGCGAGCGCCGCGACTACGGCAGTGATTCGATAAGGCGCGCCAACTCCTCTCGCCGGTAGCCGTGGCCTCGGGCGAACTCGATCAATTCACGGGCCTTGGTGACCACGGCGCCACTCTCGGGCGAACCCGTCACCGTGATGCCCCGCCCGCGACGGAACTCGAGCAGACCTTCATCACGAAGTATGCGAAGCGCTCGAAGGACGGTGTTGGCGTTGACGTTGAGCACGGCCGCGAGGTCGCGCGCCGGAGGGAGTCGCTCGCCTCGGGCTGCTTCGCCGTCGGCGATCGCGCGTCGAAGCTCCGCGGCGACCTGATCATGGAGGGCGAGAGGTTCATCAGGTTGTAACTTGACAGTTAGCATGGTGCTAGATAGAGTAGCACCAAAGCGGAGTTCGTACTACCTGGAGATCGACCATGACCCAATTAATCACCGAGAATGACATTCAACGCGAATTCCACATCATGACGAACTTCCCGCTGAGCCGCGAAGCCGAGCAGCTCCTCATCGAAGAGGCGAGACGACGCCAGCGTCGTCGCCAGCGTTGGATCGCCGCCATTCTGTCGAGCGTGGTCGCCGCTGCCGGACTCGCCTACGCAGTGGCCAGTGGCGCGGCAAACCCCCGTCAGCGGCAAACCAACGCACAGTCGGTATCGTTGGCCGCCTTCCCCACGTGTTCGGTGAAGAACCTGCACGCGTCGATCGGTGGTGCCAACGGTGCCGCCGGGACTGACTACTACACATTGAAAGTGGTGAACAGCGGCGCTGCGTGCACCGTCCCCCCACTCGCGGTGCGCGGCTTTGACACCTCGAACGCGACCTACGTTGGTCCATGGTCGAGAGTGTGGGTGACGAGTCACGCGAAGACCGTCGTGGCGATGGGTCACGCCGCCTACGTCCCGGTTGGAGTCGGGGTGACCGGCAACTGGCCGAACTCGCTGTGCAAGCCAGCCAACGTCACCGCGTTGCGCGTGGTTGAAGCGGGAAATCGGGCCATTGTCGCTGCCCTACCACTGCGGGTATCAGTCTGCACGATTACGCAGAGCCTCCACACGCAGTCGGCCTCTCTCACACCGACCAACTAACTGCACGATCGCGGCGGGGTCCTAGCGCCCGGCTCTTCGAACGATCTCTTGCGCGTGACGAAGTAGCGGGGCATCGACCATTCGACCATTGAAGACGAAGACACCGTGCTCGGACGTCGAGGCTCGAAGCACGCTCTCGGCCCAGGCGACGTCGCTCTCCGACGGTCGATAGGCGGTGCGTACGGTTTCGACCTGCGACGGATGGATGCACGCCGTTGCGCCAAAGCCCGACGCCACGGCGTCGCGCGCTTCACGACCCAGTCCTTCGAGGTCGGCAACCTCGAGATGGATGGCGTCGATCGCGACCAATCCTTGCGCCCTCGCGGCGACGAGGACCTGCGCACGGGCGTACCGAGCAACGTCGCGGTAGTGGCCGTCGTCATCTCGGCTCGAGCTTCCGCCGAGTGACGCAATGAGGTCTTCGGCGCCCCACATGATGGCGACCGTCGGCGACGCCGCGGCGATCGACGGCGCCGCCACCACGCCCTTCGCTGTTTCGCAAAGGGCAATGACCTGATACTTCCCCACCGCACGAACGTCATCTGCTGACTCGGTCTTCGCCAGCATCACGACCGCGTAGGCCGTTTGGTCGAGGGCGAGGAGATCCCTCTCAAAGTCGTCAGTCCCCACGGGACTGACGCGAACAATGGTGCGTCGTGGATCGAGTGGCGTGTCGAGCAGGGCTCGTCGTGCCTCCTCTTTGTCGTTGGCACCCACTCCGTCCTCGAGGTCGAGAATGACCATGTCGGCCGCCGCCGACGCCTTCTCGAAGCGCTCGGGTCGATCGGCCGGGCAGAACAAGAGCGCGGGCCCGTGTGGCTCCCAGGTCACCTCGCAGCCCCGGGACGCATTTGCATCATGGTCGAACGAACGGCGATGGCCACCACGTCACCGTGTTGATTCGTCGCGGTGTGTTCGAACGTGACAATCCCTTCGCCCGGGCGACTCTGGGACTCGCGCTTCTCCACGACGACCGTCTCGCAGTAGAGCGTGTCGCCGTGGAAGAGCGGTTTCGGAAAACGGACGTCGCGAAAGCCCAGGTTCGCCACGATGGTTCCCTGCGTCAATTGCGCGACCGACAGTCCCACCATTGTCGACAAGGTGAAGAGGCTGTTGACGAGTCGGGCGCCAAAGGGCTGACCACTCGACCACGCCTCGTCGAGGTGCAGCGCCTGCGGGTTCATCGTCAAGGTCGAGAACAGTATGTTGTCGGCCTCGCTCACGGTGCGCCCCGGCGCGTGGCGGTACACGGTATTGAGTTCGAACTCCTCGAACCAGAGGCCCCGCTGCTGCACGACTGGTCGTTCTTCACTCATAGGGCACTCCTCATCTCGGCGCCGGTCGCTTTGATCACCTCGTCAAGTGTGACCCCGGGTGCGAGCTCACGTAGTACGAGCCCTTCGTCCTCGACATCGAGAACGGCCAGGTCAGTGATGATGCGGTCGACGCAGCGTCGTCCGGTGAGAGGTAGTGAACACTCCTTGACGATCTTGAAGTCGCCGTTCTTGTTCACGTGCTCCATCATCACGATCACCCTCTTGGCGCCGTGCACGAGATCCATTGCGCCACCCATGCCCTTCACCGTCTTTCCCGGCACGATCCAATTGGCGAGGTCCCCCGCCTGCGACACCTCCATGGCACCCAAGACGGCAACGTCGATATGCCCACCACGAATCATCGCGAACGATGAAGCGGAGTCGAAGAATGACGCGCCCGCCAACGTGGTGACGGTCTCCTTGCCGGCGTTAATCAGATCGGGATCGACGTGCGCGTCGTCGGGGTAGGGACCGACGCCGAGAACGCCGTTCTCTGAATGCAGGACGACGGTTATTCCCGGCGACAGATAGTTAGGAATCAACGTGGGCATGCCGATGCCCAGATTGACGTAGTCGCCGTCGTGCAGTTCCAACGCCACTCGCGCGGCGAGTTCTTCGCGGGTGCGCGCCATCAGTTCGCGCCCGTGCCCAAGGTGTCGACGGTTCGCACCGTGCGACGCTCGATTCGCTTTTCGGGATTGGGCACGAGGACGATTCGCTGCACGAAGATGCCCGGCGTGTGCACGCGCGCCGGATCCAGTTCGCCCGGTTCAACGAGTTCTTCGACTTCGGCAATCGTGATTCGACCGGCCTGGGCGCAAAGAGGGTTGAAGTTCTGCGCGGCCTTGTCGTAGACCAAATTGCCGTGACGGTCGCCGAACTTGGCGTGCACCAGCGCGAAGTCGCACGTGATGGCGTGTTCAAGCACGTACCCCAGGCCGTCGAACACTCGACTCTCCTTAGGCTCCGAGCCGGTCTCGACCGAACCGTCGGGTCTGTAGCGAAGGGGAAGTCCGCCGTTGGCGACCTGGGTACCGACGCCCGCCGGCGTGTAAAACGCGGGGATGCCGGCGCCCCCGGCGCGGAGTCGCTCGGCCAAGGTGCCCTGGGGCACCAATTCGACCTCGAGCTCGCCGCTCAGGTACTGACGCGCGAACTCTTTGTTCTCCCCGACGTACGAACCGGTCGTTCTGCGTATGCGTCTCTTCTGGAGCAGCATGCCCAGTCCGAACTCGTCGACGCCGCAGTTGTTGGAGACGGTGACGAGGTCCTGGGCGCCGTTCGCGAGCACGCCCTCGATGAGTGCCTCGGGCAGTCCGCACAGTCCGAATCCACCGACCGCGATTGACGAGCCGTCCACGATGTCGCGAACCGCCTCGGCCACGCTGGCAACGACCTTGTCCATCACCTCACCGCTTCCTCGACGCCGCGACGAACTGTCGCCACCATCGTCGTTCGACGTCGTTTCTAGGCGTCATCACTGGCAACCTCAATGGGAGTGAGACGCGCCACAATCTCGTCGACAACGACTGCGTCGCCCTCTCGCACAAGAATATCCACGGTGCCCGCTTGGGGAGCCACGAGGACGTGCTCCATCTTCATCGCCGACACGACGACGAGCGCCTGACCACTCGTCACCACGTCACCCTGCACGGCTCGCACGGCCAAGACGGTGCCGGGCATGGGACTTCGAATATCGTTGCTGGACGCGGCCGTCCCCTTCGATCGCCGAACGACCTCCTCCTTCAGCGCCCACGTCTCGCCATTGACGCAGACCCACGTCGTCGCGCCGTCGAAGTGGAACCACGCCCGATGCGTTTCGGCGCCCACGTCCAACCACCAGTCGTTGTCCTTCCCCATCAGACGCACCGGAACGTCGTCAACGTCCATCGTCGACGCGACGATGAGCTCGCGGTGCGTTAACAACGTCACGACGAGCGTCGGACCACCGCGCTGCGCGACGTCGAACGAAAGCGGGTGATGGGAACCGCCGAGTCGCCATCCGTCGGCGCCGTCCCACGGGTCGAAGGCGGCCGTGTCGCGACGGCGCCGTTCGAGCTGCGCCAGGGCGTACAAAGCGAGCACCTCGAATGACGGCGTCGTCGCAACGAGTCGACTGAGTTCGCGCTCGATGAGACCGGTGTCCATGTGGCCACGCAGTACGTCGCGGTCCTCGACGAGACGGGCCAGAAACGAGGAGTTCGTTTCGACGCCGAAGATGACGGACTCTCGAAGTGCGGCGCGCAGACGCTCGAAGGCGCGTGCCCGGTCGGGTCCCCAGGCAATGATCTTGGCGAGCAGTGGGTCGTACTCACTCGACACGACCGTGTCGTCGCGCAAACTGCTGTCGACGCGAACGCCCTCGAGCCCCGGTTCGCGAAGAACGACTATCCGTCCAACGGTCGGGAGGAATCCCCGCTCCGGGCTCTCCGCGTAGATCCGCGCTTCAACGGCGTGCCCGGACGCCTTGACACTCACCACCTCGGAGGTCAGACGTTCGCCCGCGGCGACCAGTAACTGCTGTTCGACGAGATCGAGCCCGGTCACCAGCTCGGTCACGGGATGTTCGACCTGCAGGCGGGTGTTCATCTCCATGAAGAAGAACTCGTCGGGACGGCGTGACGAGACAATGAACTCGACCGTGCCGACGCCCGTGTAGTCGACACTTCGCGCGGTGGCGAGTGCGGCATCGCCAAGTCGCCTCCGAGTGTCGTCGTTGAGGAGGGGAGACGGCGACTCTTCCACGACCTTTTGGTGGCGACGCTGCAGCGTGCATTCGCGTTCGCCGAGATCGACGACCGTTCCGAAGTTATCGGCCAACACTTGGACTTCAACGTGGCGCGGTTCCTCGACGAAGCGTTCGAGGAAGAGGGTGTCGTCGCCAAACGACGAATGGGCCTCTCGACGCGAGCTCGTAAGCGCGTCACGCAGTGCCTCGGCACGCTCGACGAGTTGCATCCCTTTCCCGCCGCCCCCGGCCGACGGCTTGACGAGCACGGGATAGCCAATCTCGTCAGCGGCCGCCGCGAGGTCGGCGTCGGTCATACCCAACGCCACACGTCCGGGGACGACGGGAACGCCGACCGCAGCGACACGAAGTTTGGCTTGGATCTTGTCGCCCATGAGTTGGAGGGCCTGCACCGGCGGACCAACGAACACCAACCCACTCGAGGCGCACGCCTCGGCGAAGCGCGCATTCTCCGAGAGGAACCCGTAGCCGGGGTGAACGGCCTGGGCGTGACTGACCTCGCAGGCGTTGAGGATCCGCTCGATGTTGAGGTAACTCTCGCGGGGGGACGCCGGTCCGAGGTAGATCGCCTCGTCGGCGTCGAGCACGTGGCGCGCCTCTCGGTCGGCGTCGCTGTAGACCGCCACCGACCGGACACCGAGGCGCCGAAGGGTGCGAATGATCCGCACGGCAATCTCGCCTCGATTGGCGATGAGGACGGTCTCGAACATGCCCGTCACATCCGGAACACGCCGTAGGCAATGTCGGCGAGTGGTGCGTTGGCGCAGACCGAGAGGGCGAGCCCCAACGTTCTTCGCGTGTCCAGAGGAGTGATGATGCCGTCGTCCCAGAGACGGGCCGTTGAGTAGTAGGCGTTGCCCTCCTCCTCGTACCGGCGACGGATGGGTTCCTTGAAGGTCTCTTCGGCTTCGACGGCCCACTCATCGCCCGCCGTTTCAATTTGCGTGCGCTTCACGGTCGCCAGTACGGCGGCGGCCTGCTCGCCGCCCATGACCGAGATTCGGCTGTTGGGCCACATCCACAAGAATCGCGGACCGTAGGCGCGGCCACACATTGAGTAGTTACCGGCGCCGAACGAGCCGCCAATGATGACGGTGAGTTTGGGCACCCGCGCGCACGCGACCGCGTTCACCATCTTGGCGCCGTGCTTGGCGATTCCGCCGGCCTCGTACTCGCGCCCCACCATGAAGCCGGTGATGTTCTGAAGGAAGAGAAGTGGAATCTTTCGTTGGTCGCACAGTTCGATGAAGTGGGCGCCCTTCAACGCCGACTCGGAGAACAGGACACCGTTGTTGGCGACGATGCCGACCGGATGGCCCATGAGGTGCGCGAATCCCGTCACCAACGTGGTGCCGTACTCGGCCTTGAATTCGTGCAAGAGACTCCCGTCGACCAGCCGAGCGATCACTTCACGTACGTCGTAGGGCGTACGGGCGTCAACCGGCACGACGCCGTAGAGATCGTCGGGGTCGACGACCGGCTCGATGCTCGCGCGCACCTCCCACGGTCGAGGGGACCGGGGTGGCAGGGTGGCCACGATCGAACGAACAATGGCGAGGGCGTGCGCGTCGTCGTCGGCCAGGTGGTCGACCACGCCTGACGTTCGGGCGTGCAACACGCCCCCGCCCAAGTCCTCGTCAGTGACGATCTCACCGGTTGCGGCCCTCACCAGCGGCGGCCCGCCCAGGAAGATGGTCCCCTGGTCGCGCACGATCACCGTCTCGTCGGACATCGCGGGAACGTACGCCCCGCCGGCCGTGCACGAACCGAGCACGGCGGCGATCTGGGCTATGCCCTTCGCGCTCATCGTCGCCTGATTGAAGAAGATGCGACCAAAGTGATCGCGGTCGGGGAAGACCTCGTCCTGGCGAGGAAGAAACGCCCCACCCGAGTCGACGAGGTAGATGCAAGGCAGGTGATTGGCCAGCGCAATCTCTTGCGCGCGAAGATGCTTCTTCACCGTCATCGGGTAGTAGGTGCCGCCCTTCACGGTGGCGTCATTGGCGACAACGACGCACTCGCGACCGCTCACGCGGCCGATCCCGGTGATGATGCCGGCCCCCGGTGACTCGTTGTCGTACAGATCGTTGGCGGCGAGTGCGGAGAGTTCGAGAAAGGGACTGCCGCGATCGAGGAGCGTGTCGACGCGCTCGCGTGGTAGCAATTTGCCCCGCGCAACGTGCCGTTCCCTCGACGCCTCGGGACCACGCGACGAACGCGCGGTTCGTTCCACCAATTCGGCCGCCAGGGACGTATGCGCGTCGACGTTGCGCAGAAACGCCTCGCTGCGGCGGTCAGCGGTGCTGGTCAGCTCTTCCACGCGGCCCCCATTTGAGTTAGTATTGATTAACTGAAATAGTGTACCAGCGACACGACGACGAGTCCAGAGGCGGCGGTGAAGTGAAGGAAGCGACGAAACGAAGTCAACTAAAGGCGCAGCGACGCCAGCAGTTGCTCACTGCGGCCAGTCGTCTCTTTGCCGAGCGAGGTTTTCGCGCCGTCTCGATCGAGGACCTGGCCGCCGAGGCGGGCGTCAGTGGTCCGGCGGTCTACCGACACTTCGACAGCAAGGAACTGCTACTCGCCGACCTTCTGATCAAGGTGAGTGAACAACTGCTCGACGAGGGATCGGCCCACGTGGCACGCGCCTCTTCTGCCTTCGATGCCCTGCACCAACTGATTGCGTTCCACACCGAGTTCGCACTTCGCGACCGCGACCTTATTCGCATTCAAGATCACGACTTTGCGAGTCTCGCCGTCGACGACGCGAAAACCGTGAGCCGCCTCCAACGCGCCTACCTCGAAGTGTGGGTCGACGTGCTCCGCTCGATTGACACGACCGCGTCCGAGATGGTCGCGCGAACGAAGATTCAGGCGGTCTTCGGACTTCTCAACTCCACGCCCCATAGCGCGGCCCATCGCGACACCGAAACAACGAGAGCAGTCCTCGAGGAGATGGCGCTCGACGCGTTCGGCCGCTCGGTGAACGCGTTGTCCACTTCGCGCTAACGGAGCGTCGCCGTTGCGCGATACACGTCCGTCACGTAGGGAAGTTCCACCGGGTTGGGGAGACGGCGTATGACGTTCGCGACCTCAGCCATCAAGTCGGCCCGTTCATCCTCAGACATCACCGCGATGTAACTGGTCGACAGGACGCGTTGGACGAGGTGCTCGTGACGAAGCACCTGTCGGTGAGCAAACTTTCTGCGCTCAACGTTGACGAATGGTCCCGCGGCAATGACCGGCGAGAAGTCCCTCCCCACCTCGTAGGGCTGAAACTGCGGCCATTGCATGGCCCGTCCGAGGTCGGCGACCCACGCCACGGACTCGTCGCGTTCGTTCCACACGAGACCCAGGCGCCCGCCATCGACGAGCACGCGGTGAATCTCCTCCAAGGCGAGAGGAGCGTCAAACCAGTGAAAGGCCTGCGCCGCGATGACGCAGTCGGCCGAGCCGCTCTCGAGCGGGATCGCCACGTCGCGCCCTTCGAGGACCGTGACCGACGGGAGGCGCTTCGCGAGGACGTCACGCATGCCCGCCGTCGGCTCGACGGCGGTGATTCTCGGACCGAACGGTACGAGCTGATTGGTGAAGATGCCGGTGCCGGCGCCGAGGTCGACGACGTGCGCGTCACTGTCGATGCCCAGCGCATCTACGAGGTACGCAACGGCCGAACGGGGATAGTCGGGACGGACGGAGTCGTAACGCTCACCGTTGGCGAATCCGTCGGTCCCGAGGTCGTAAGAGTCGTCTGCCACGTCGCCATCCCTACCACTGCGCGTTGAACTCAATCTACGCGCGACGCGCAAATGTGCGACCGACGAGCGCCGATCCGCACGGCCAATCAGCGAATTCGAACGGCGGAGACGACGAGGCGCTCGTTGTGGGTGTCGAGGCTCGGCATCCAGGTGCCAGCGCACGTGACGAGGCTGAGATGAGCCAGTCCGTCCGATGACGGTTGGGCCGGCTGTCCGACCGGTGGACCGGTCCCGTAAATGAGGTCAAGCACCGGCCGCGTTGCCGCTTGCGCGATGGTGTAGTCGTGCGTCGTCGTCACGATGAACTCTTCACTGACGCCACTGCGCGTGTTGCGAATGTAGATGCGGTTTCCCGGTACGAGGCTCGAAAGTCGGCCGAAGACGGCATAGTCACCGAACCGATCATCGATGTGGCCAGCAATCGTGGCGGTGCCCACGGCGCCCGGAATAGCACTTCCGCGATACCAAAAGGTGTTCGACCAGTCGGAGCTTCCCGCACCACCTTCGGGTGCGGCCATGGCGTGAGCACTCGTCATACCCACCGCCTGCAGTGGGCTCTTTACGCCGATCGCCGGAATGACGACGTCAATCGGTACAGCGACCGCCGGCGACTCGAGGCTGAGCTTCATCGATGAAACGACGGCCGAGTTCATGCTCGGCTTGGCGGTGGCAATCGTTCCCGAGGCCATCGGTGTGTACGTCGTATCGAGATTGGTGTGTGACGACAGCGCGAACGTCGCCACCACGGCACCGATACTAAGGACCGCGATGATGGCACCGGCGACGAGAAATCGTGTGCGCACGACCAACTACCACCGATCAATGCGACGACGTCGAGCGCCCGAACCAACGAGCAGGGCGGAGCCGATCACCACACCCGCGAGTCCGAACCAGAGCCACGGCGAACCGTGCGTAGGCGTCGGACCTCCCCCGGTGACGGGTGCACCAATGAGCGGCGGCGCAGTGGTCGTGGTGCCTGCCGAACCGGACGGGCGCCCGGGTGCGGCGGACGCACCGGTCGTGGTCGTGGTGGTCGTTGGTGAGGCCGAAGAGATCGTTGTCGTCACGGAGGGTGACGACGTCGTTGTCGTGGTCGAAGCACTCGTCGTTGTCGTGGAGGCGGTCGTGGTCGTGGTGACCGGTGGCGTCACGGCACTACACGTTGACGTCGTGATGGTGTTGTCGTCCAAGGTGACGGCGCCATTTCGAGCGAGCGCGCGCCCCTGCAGGGTCGCTCCCGTGTTCATGGAAATTGACGTGAGCGCGAGAATCGTCCCGACAAAGGAACTCGTCGTACCGAGCGTCGCCGAACTCCCGACCTGCCAGAACACGTTGCACGCACGCACGCCGCCCGAGAGCACGACGGTGCTCCCGGAGTTCGCCGTCAACGTACTGACGGCCTGAAAGATGAACACGGAGTTGGCGTCGCCGACGAGTGTGACGGTGCCCGTGAGTGACATCCCCGAACTGGCCGAGTAGACGCCGGGACTCAGTGATTGGCCACCGAGATCGCTGTTCATGACGGCCGTCGTCGGTGCGGCGAGCACTTGGAGATAGGCCGCCGTCACACTGTCGGACGCCACGTTGGCAGCACCCCCCGTCGGCCCGCCCACGTTCTGCGTCCCTCCGACGGTGCCGGGAGGGAATCCCGTTACGGCCGTGCCCGGATAGAGATCGAGGTTGCCGTTCATTGTCGTGGGCCCCGTATTGGTGACGGTGGTGCCAGCGGCGACCGAGGCGGCGGCGGCGGTGCCGAGAGTGGGCGCGGTGGCGGCGAAGGCCGGCGAGGCGGCGAAGGCGAGGGTGAGTGAGCCACTCGCTAACGTCACGAGACCCAATCGGCGAAGTCGACTGGTACTGCGGGGGTGGTACTTCATGTACTGCTCCTCTAAGAATTAACAACGACGATGACGAAATCACCGTCATCTCTGACGACCAACTTTTTCGGTCGTACTGGTGATCGGTACAACTTTCAAATCTCGGCCACCAACAGCACGGCCGTTGAACGGTGAGACCGCGTCGTGGCGTACGAACGCGCAGTACCGGTCAATCGAAAGAGAGACTTCTTGCGCCACGTTCATGTGGACCAAGAGACGTCGCTACGACGCGCGAAATGAACGCATCAAGGTATGCAGACAACGCAACTCCCCAACAGGCGAGGCGTCAAGCCCGAACGGGCGACTGGCCTAGTGGCCGTCCGACCCAAGTTAGGCGTCTCACAAATAACCGAGAAGTCAATTTCAACTCCCAGAACGATTTTACGCGCCTGCGGCACGTGGACGACCGCAACTACCCCAACTTCTGCCCGTGTTCGTGACTACTTCGCGACTACGGCGAGAGGCTTCGCGCCTTATCCCTGATGGACGCGCGTTTCGATCCCTTTACGCGAGCGAAAGGAATCCGGACGTGATGCACAGTCCGAATGCGTCAATCACGAGAAAACCCACGATGAGAGTGATGACGACGAAGCGCGTACCGCGTCCTCGCACGTAGTACGAGGGTGTTGGCATGTACCAGTTGGGCAAGAGTCCCGGCGTGCGACTCACACCACCGTCCCACGCGACGGCGTCGTCATCAAGGGAGAGATTCGGTTCGGCGGCCATCGCTAATGCCGTCAACTCCTCGTCGGTGAACGGCGGCGCCGTCCTCTCACCACGTGGTCCTTCAAAAGAACTGCGTTTCATCGCAACCTCCTTCGTCCTACCAAGCGTAGGTGTCAAGCAGTCTGCGCAGTCGCCGGGGCGTTACAGCCAGCCTTACTGGCCCAGTTTCGAGGCCAGGCCCGCGAGTCCTCCCAGACCGCCGCTGCTGGCGTTGTTGCCCTCTGGCAGGTAGGGAATCATCGCGTGCGCGAGGCCAGGCAGCGTCATCGTCTGGAGGTGCACCTTGCCCGGTCCGGTCAGCTTCGCGAGGAAGATCGTGTCCGCACCGAACAACATGTTCTTGATGCCCTTCACCATCTGAATGTCGAGCGTTACCTTGGCCTCGAACAGTCCGATGTGACCGGGGTGCACCATCATGGATTCACCGGCCGCCAGCTCGTAGGTCACGAGTTCGCCCGAGAGTTCGATCCAGGCCGTTCCCTCGCCCGAAATCTTTTGGAGAATGAAACCGTTGCCCGAGAAGATGCCCACACCGAGTTTCTGCTGGAATCCAATGTTGAGTGTGACGTCGGGCGTGCTTGCGAGATAGCCATGGCGCGACACCATGTACTCGTTCTGCGGATCGACGTGAATGGGCATGATGCGACCGGGAAGTTTTGCGGCGAAGGCCACGGTTGAGTTGTCACCGGACGCCGTGAAGAGGGACATGAAGATCGACCCGCCCGCGACGGCACGCTTCAAGACGCCGAGGACACCCGAACCGCCCGCGCCGCTCGTTTGGGTCGTCATCGTGACCGAGGGCGACATCCACGAGAGTTCCCCACCTTGGGAGATGACGGACTGACCGGACTTCAACTGCACCTCGAGTACGGGCATATTGGCACCGAGCACACGGTGTGCGACACCGGTACCGTCGCTATCGGCGAATGGTGGCAGGCCGTCGTCAACTTCTTCGGTCATGGGTTTCCCTTCATTTGGTGAGGCCATTGTGCCAGATTTGATTGCGCGATGACGGGACAGGTGAGCCGGACACCAACACCACGACGACGGACAGCGCCACGTCCGATCGCACCCGAATGACCCGCGTGGTGGGACTAAATACCCGAAAAAGGAGGGCTATTGTTCATTGGGGCCCCATTGCGGAACTTCAACCACTCTGGGACTTTGTCGTGTTATTGAAGGAGAACGCTGCGTGGAGCCGACGAACGTCCAAGACCCGAGTTACTACCACCAGGTAGTCGACTGCCAATGGGCCTGTCCGGCGCACACGAATGTTCCCGGCTACATCCGAATGATCGCCCAGGGAGAATTCGAAGACGCCTACATGCTCAACCGCGAGTCGAACGTCTTCCCCGGCATCTTGGGTCGTACCTGCGACCGACCGTGCGAACCGGCCTGCCGACGCGACCGCGTGGACGGTAGCCCCGTCGCCATCTGTCGTTTGAAGCGGGTCGCGGCGGACCTGAAGGGCGACATCGCCGAGCGCCTACCCGCAATTCCCACTGAAAAGAACGGGAAGCGGATTGCGTGCATTGGCTCGGGCCCGTCGGCACTCACCGTCGCCAACGACCTTCTACCGCTCGGCTACGAGGTCGTCATGTTCGAGCAGTTCGCCAAACCGGGCGGCCTCATGCGCACCAACATCCCCGAGTTCCGACTCCCCGATCACGTGCTCGAAGACGAGACGCAGGTCATCTTGGACATGGGCGTCGAAGTTCGCTACAACACGCCGATCACGAGTCTTCGCTCGCTGCTCGATGAACAGTTCGACGCGATCTTCGTCGGCGTCGGCGCGCCGCGAGGCAAGGAACTGGACATCCCGGGTCGCCACGACGAAGTCGACTCGCACATCTTCATCGGCATTGATTGGTTGGAGTCGGTGGCCTTTGGTCACGTGACCGAAATCGGCAAGCGCGTCTTGATCATCGGTGTTGGAAATACGGCGATGGACTGCTGTCGTTCGTCGCGTCGCCTCGGCGGCCTCGACATCAAGGTCATGGCCAGACGACCTCGCGAGTACTTCAAGGCGTCGCCCTGGGAACTCGATGACGCCGAAGAGGAAGGGGTCGAGATCATTGTCAACCACGCCCCGAAGCGATTCGTGATCGAGGACGGTGCGCTCGTTGGCATGGAGTTCGACGTGCTCGAGTGGGACGCCGGTGCGGCCCATTCGACGGTGGTCAGTTCGGTCGTCATCCCCTGCGACGACGTGATCCTCGCCATTGGTCAAGAGAACGCCTTCCCCTGGATCGAACGTGATCTCGGCATGGAGTTCGGCGAGTGGGATATGCCGGTCGTTGACTCGGTCACCATGCAGTCAACTCTCTCGGGGGTCTTCTTCGGTGGTGACGCCGCGTGGGGACCGAAGAACATCATCTGGGCCGTCGCCCACGGTCACGCAGCAGCCATCTCCATCAACAATCTCTGCACGGACGTTCCGTTGACTGATCGTCTTCCCATGGGCATGAACCTCGTGAGCCAGAAGATGGGCATGAACGAGTGGAGCTACCACAACGACTACAACCCGTCGCCCCGACAAAAGATGTCCCACGTCGAACTCACGAAGCGATTCGAGTCGCTCGACCTCGAGGTCGAACTCGGTTTCAGCGTTGAACAGACCGTGCGCGAAGTGCAGCGCTGTCTCAACTGCGACGTGCAAACGGCCTTCAACGCGCCGGCCTGCATCGAGTGCGACGCCTGCATTGATATCTGTCCCGTGCAGTGCCTGACGATCACGAGCAACGGTCCCGAAGAGGACCTTCGAACGCGACTCTCGGCGCCGGCCACCAACCTCACCCAGGCGCTCTACGTCTCCGACGCCCTTCCCCAAACGGGACGGGTGATGGTGAAGGATGAGAACGTCTGCGTGCACTGCGGTCTGTGCGCGGAGCGGTGCCCGACGGCGGCGTGGGATATGGAACTCTTCGACCTGCAGATCCCCTACGCCGCCAGTTCGAACTTCATCCGTATTGGGGCGATGTCCCCGAGCGGCGCCGGGAGGTAGACCATGGCCATCGACAACGCGCTCGACACCGTCACACAGGTGAACGACTTTTCGATCAAGCTCGCCAACGTGAACGGCACCGGGTCGGCCAGCGCCAACAGTCTCCTCATGCAAGCGATTTTCCGAATGGGCGTCCCGGTTTCCGGGAAGAACCTCTTCCCCTCCAACATTCAAGGCCTGCCCACGTGGTACGAGATCCGCGTCAACAAATCCGGGTATACGGCGCGGGCCCTCGACTACGACCTCGTCGTGGCGATGAACTCGCAGACCTACGCCCAGGACATCCGTGACGTGCGTCACGGCGGTTACGTCATCTACGACTCGTCGTGGCCCCTCGACCCCGATCTCACGCGCGACGACGTCACCTTCCTCGGCATCCCGCTCGCCAAGATGTGCCTCGAGAACTTCCGGGCGCCGCGCGAACGGATCTTGATGAAGAACATCGCCTACGCCGGCGCGATCGTTGCCCTCACGGGCATCGACGTCGATCTGGTGGCCGACCTGCTCACCGAGACCTTCGCTCGTAACGCCGCGCTGCGCGACTCCAACCAGTTAGCACTTCGTCTGGGCTTCGACTACGCCGCGGAGCACTTTGACTGCCCACTTCCCTTCCACGTTGCGTCAATGAGTGCCAACGACGGCGCAATCTTGATCAACGGCAACCTCGCTACGGCGTTGGGTGCGCTCTACGCCGGCGCGACCGTCGCCGGTTGGTACCCCATCACACCGGCGACGGCCGTCATGGACAACTTCATCTCACTCTGCGCGAAATATCGACGGGAAGTAGTGGCGAACGACGATCCCAACGCCCCGGCAACCTACAAGAA
>Ga0208586_1000082_pt1 | contig 37447 bp, 38 predicted proteins | sample NGESurshal072012_6_FD_184471 | JGI IMG/M metagenome (GOLD analysis project Ga0208586, IMG submission 184471) | Arctic peat soil microbial communities from Barrow, Alaska - NGEE Surface sample 53-3 shallow-072012 (SPAdes) | ecosystem: Environmental > Terrestrial > Soil > Wetlands > Peat ... | reverse complement strand
TGCCGGGATTTGAACCCGGGACCTCTGCGTCCCGAACGCAGCGCGCTACCAAGCTGCGCTACAGCCCGCAGCGAGTTGCCTCGCAGCCCGCCAATACTAGTCGGTGGCTGGTGAATCGAACAACGCTCACATGATCGAGGGTATCTCCGGCGCGACCGGTTTGTGATACTCAATCACGATCTCACTTATTCGACGGCGTTCCACCGATTGCACTCGAAACGTCCAGTCCTCGTAGGTGTAGGTCGTGCCGGCCTGCGGTATTTCCCCGGCGAGATCGAGGATGAATCCGGCAATGGTGACGTACTCGCCTTCGGGGATCGAAATGCCGAGTGCCTCTTCCACTTCATCGACGTGGGTCTGTCCGTCGACTAGCCAGCGGTCTTGGCGGATACGCACGATCGTCGGTTCCTCGTCCTCGTCGAACTCGTCATTCAGATCGCCCACCAACTGTTCGAGGATGTCGCGGATCGACACGACGCCCGCGACCCCACCGTGTTCGTCGAGGACCAGCGCGAACGTTCGGCGCTTCTCTCGCATCTCACTGAGACTCTCCAATAGGTCCATGGTTTCGGGCAACATGAAGGGGCGTCGGATCTTGCGCGCGATTTCACTGGCGGACGGCAAGGAGACGCCAATGGCTCGCTTGGCCGTGGTGCTGCGAAACAGGTCGTTGACGAAGAGGACTCCCTCGACCTCGTCGAGGTCCCCGTTGACCACCGGGAAACAGGAGTGGCCGGTGTCGCGGATCGCTTCGGCGATGAGTTCGGGCGTCACCGGCGTGGTGAGGAAGTCGACGTCGATGCGCGGCGTCATAACGTCGCGAAGCTCGAGTTCGCTGAGTAGATCGACGCGATGGTGAATGGCGATCGCTTCGGGCGATTTCGGACGTGACTCCTCTCGTCCGACGATGCGCTTGCGAAGCCGAGACAGTCCCGACGAGGGGGGCTGTGGGACGCTCATTGAACGTCGGCACTCCCGACGCGGACGGTCGCGGGGCGCAGTGATTCGTCCTCGTACTCTTCGCCGCGCAAGAGCGCGCGCACCGCGCTTCGCAGCCGCTGGGGATCGAGCGGCTTTACGAGGAAGCCCTCGGCGCCACTGCGACGAGCGAGGAAAACGTCCGGGCGGCGATCAAGCAGCATCAGTACCGCGACCGGTTCGGCGGCGCCGTAGGACTCCTCGTGTCGCAGGTCCATGCAGATGGCCATACCACCCATGGTGCCGATCTGCAGGTCCACCACCACGAGGTCGACCCCGCCGCGCTCGACTCGGGCAATGACTTCGGGGCCACTGGCGGCCTCTTCAATGAACAGGTCCGGTCCTTCGAGCGTGGCGCGCAGATCCTTGCGCAGTGAGGCGAGGTCGCTCGCCAGAAGAACAATGGCCATGGCGTCAGCGTAGCGGAGCAAGAAAATGGCTCCCGGTTGATGCGAACGTCCGAGGAAAAATACTCTTGCCCGTTCGCCGGTGAGTGGTTATCCTGCGGTTCTAGGTCAAACCGAGGGGGAGTGACTTATGGCGATTACGCCTTTGGATTGGACTGACGCCGCCGCATGTCGAAACAGTGAAGGCGCGCTGTTTTATCCGGCCGACAGCGCGGAGCGCAAAGAGGATCGGTTGGAACGAGAGTTGGTGGCCAAGCGCATCTGCGCCAGTTGCGGTGTGCGCGAGGAATGCCTGGAAGCGGCGCTCGCGCGTCACGAGTCCTACGGGATCTGGGGCGGCCTTAACGAGATCGAACGGAGGGGATTACTCCGTACGTGACGTCACCCACCCGAGTTGGGCCGGGCTCACGCGGGTCAGCACGACGAGGAGCGCGAACGTCACGATGTGAACCCCCGTGCAGTACAGGCACAGGTTGTCGATGATGATGAGTTCGGCGTAAAGCAACCACAGCACGAAGCACATGGAGATGATCGCGATCACGAAGCGCGCGACGTGAACCCAGTAGTTCTTCGCCCGCCATCCCCAAGGTGAATTGAGCACCGTCATCACCAGGTAGGTGCCCAAGCCGAGGAAGGCCACCGGGATGCCGAGCAGACGGGACTGCGCCGAGGTCGTGACGGCTCCGCAGTTGATAAAGCCCTTGTCAGTGCAGTAGAGGGCCTGCGGTTCGAAGTGGGTGATCGTGAGATACGTCGCGAGGGCCAGGCCGACCAGACTTAAGGCGAAGGTGGTGGCGACCGCCCAGGCGGGAACCCGACCGAGTGTTCGACTCACTTAATCTTCATGGCCGTCTTCGCTGCCATCACTCCGGAGCTCGTGCAGACGTTGGACGGCAGGTTCTTCGTGAACGAGCAGATCGCCGCCGTCTGCAAGTTCGCCGACGCGATAATCGCGTCAGTGACCGGACTCGTCGGATCGCTCAGTCCCGTGGCGATGTTGGCGCGCGTCAAGTTCGTCAAGGCGTCGGGAGAGAAACTCGCTCCGGACACGAGGAACTTGTTGTCCAGGGACATGAAAGGAATCGGACTGCCCTGTAGGCCCTTGAAGTACTTACTCGAGTCGTACTTCGTCACCAGCGCCGTCTGCGCCTTGGTCGGTTTTTGGAGGAGCTGGTAGTTCGTGCCTGCGGCGTTCAAGTAGTTGGCGTACTCCTCGACGCCCTTGAAGGCGATGTACTTGGACTTGTAGGTCGACTTCACGAACGTGAACGACGGGGTGTTGGGATACGTGTCGTGCGCGTAACTGGCCATATTGCCCAGTCCGGACCATTGGCCGAATCGACTGAGGGCGATGATCGTGGACCAGCGCTGCGCGGCGCAGTACGGGCAGTATTCGGCGCCCAGGTAGAAAACCTCGGGGAGCGTGGTGCCCGCACTGGATTGCGCGGTTAAGGGCGGCTGGCCCTTCACGGCGAGCGGCGCGGTTACCTGCACGACCTGGGACGTCACGCCGACCGTGTTGAAGACCGACATCGGAACGCCGGTGATCTGGGCCAAGGTCGTCGAATCGACCGGCGAGAACGTTCCCTTACCCGCCGCCGTCGGAGAGCTGCTCATGACCTTGACCAGTACGAGCGTCGCCACGACCACCACCACCAGCCCGATCGCGAGCCAGGTGAAGAGTCCGGCCGGCCGGCCACTCGAGGTTTTCACCGGAGCCTTGGCGGGCGCTCGCTTGGCCGCCTGCGTCGCCGGGCGGTTGGAGGCGATGTTCTTCTTCGATCTGGGGGACTTGGCCACGTTGCTCCTTGATGCGCTTAGGACAACAAACTTAGTGGACCAGGCTTCGACGCCGACTTCAGGCTCGGTGCTGAGTAGTTTTCACTATGGCCGAAAAATTGAGTCCCCGTCCGGCCGCGACCGTGATCACCGTGCGTGACGGTCCTAATGGTTACGAAATTCTTATGCTCCGGCGAAACCTCAACAGCGATTTCGTCGGCGGTGCGTACGTCTTTCCGGGCGGTCGCGTCGACGAGGCGGACGCCGGCCCGGCGGCCCGGCGTCGCACGCTGGGACTCACCGATGCCGAGGCGTCGCGGCGTCTCGCTCTGGAAGGTGGTGGCCTGGCGTACTACGTCGCGTGTTTGCGCGAACTCTTCGAAGAGGCCGGACTCTTGATCGCGTGTGACGAAGATGGCGAACCGGTTCGGCGCCGTGATGATGAGTCGGTTCTTCGTTTCGCCGCCAGTCGCCGTGAGGTGAACGCCGGCACGCTCGACTTCATTTCGATGATGGAGCGAGAGCGACTATTTCTGGACCTGCGAGAACTGGAGTACGTCGCCCACTGGGTGACGCCCGTGGGACCACCCCGGCGATACGACACCCGCTTCTTCGTGGCGCTCGCGCCGAGCCGCCAAGTCGCCACGCACGACGCCGGTGAAACCGTCGCCGATCAGTGGATACGGCCCGTCGACGCCTTAGCGGCGCACGCTCGCGGCGAACTCGAGATGATCTTCCCGACGATCCGCAACCTCGAGGCGATCGCGCACCTGAGCTCGTCGCTCGAGGTCCTCGAATACGCGCGATCACTGGAGAGCGTTGAGCGCGTGGAGCCGAGGATCGTGGCGCGAGATGGCGAGGTGGCGATTCTGCTGCCGGGTGACGACGGTTACGACGACTGAGGGCCGCTCGCGACGGCCCTCGTGATGGCGTCGAGCATGCGGGCCGAACAGCCGACGGCGCCGAAGGGCGGGGCGACGTCCTCCAGTATTCGTCGGGCCAGTCGATGTAAGACGCCGCCGTCGGACTCGGCCAACACCGCCGGCACTCCGTGATCGCCGCCCTCGGCGATCGCCGCGTTGAGTTCAATCTCGGCCAGCAGGGGCACGTTCAATTCTTCACTGAGTGAGCGACCGCCGCCCTCGCCGAAGAAGGTGTGTCGTTCGCCGCAACGGCACGTGAAGCCACTCATGTTCTCGATCACGCCCAGTACGCGGATGTTCGACTTGCGCGCGAAGTCCGCGGCGCGCGCCGCGACGCGTTGCGCGGCGATCGTGGGCGTGGTCACCACCAACTGGCCCATTTGGGGCAACAGTCGGGCGAGCGTCATCGCGATGTCGCCGGTTCCCGGTGGGGTGTCGATTAAGAGGTAGTCGATGCCCGACCAGTCGGCGTCTTCGATGAACTGCGCCACGGCCTTTTGCACCATGAGTCCACGCCACAAGAGAGCCTGATCTTCGTCGGCGAGCAGACCCATCGACAACAACTTGATCGAACCGGTGCCCACGCGTCGCTCGAGCGGCTGCATCTTGCCGCCGGTCGCCTCCACGTCGCCGTGAATACCCAACAGTCGACTCAACGAGAATCCCCAGATGTCGGCGTCCAACACCCCCACACATCGACCGGTCTCGGCGATGGCGACCGCGAGGTTGGCGGTGATCGACGACTTGCCGACGCCACCCTTGCCCGAGGCGATCATCAGGACCGGCGTGTGGGTGGGGATGGAGGTGGACGGCGCGCTTTGTTGGGCGATGGTCCTCGCTCGCTGCATCAGCGCCGCTTTGGCCGGAGCGTCCAGCACGCCCATGACGAGATCGACCGTGTCAATGTCGTCGAGCGAGAGGACGGCCTCTTTGACGTCGCGTTCGATCTGCGCGCGCAAGGGACAGCCAACCGTGGTGAGCGAGACGTGCACCACCGCGCGACGTTCGGAGACGGCGATCTCGCCGACCATGCCCAATTCGACGATGGAGGCCCCGAGTTCGGGATCGAGCACCTGACTCAGGCGTTCTCGCAGTCGATCGGAGGTTTGCACGTAGCGACGCTACCGGCGAATGAAGTGAGGTGTTCAATGGGGAAAACCCTCACTATCATGGAACGAAGAACTCTCGAAGGAGCGCCATGTCCAACATGACCACCACCAGCGTGAACTTGACCAAGAAGGATCCCAACCCGATCAACTTGACCGATGGCGCCGCCGTGAAGGTGGCCGAACTGATCGCCGCCGAAGGCGTCGACGAAGTGTTGGCGCTGCGCGTGTCGGTGAAGCCGGGTGGCTGCTCGGGCTTCAACTACGACATGTTCTTCGACTCGGAGTTCGCCGAGGACGACATCGTGCGTGAGTTCGCCGGGGTGAAGGTCGTGGTCGACGCCTCGAGCGCGGAACTGCTCAACGGCTCGACGCTGGAATACTCCGACTCACTGCAAGGCGCCGGATTTCACATCACGAATCCCAACGCGACGCGCACCTGTGGCTGCGGCAACTCCTTCAGTTAAGAGATAGTCATGCCCGAAGCGTTCGGTCCTTACTCTCATTGGCGTCGCGCGGGGGACCTGGTCGTGATATCGGGTCAACTCGGCGTGGTGCCGGGCCACGACAAGCCGACCTTCGTTGACGGTGGTGCGCCCGAGCAGCTACGCCAGGCGCTCGTCAACGCCCGCGCCGTCCTGGCCGAAGTGGGCGCCACGTTCGATCAAGTCGTCAAGGCGACGTTGTTCCTCACCGATATGGCCGTGTTCGCCGCGTGCAACGAGGTGTGGATCGAGGCGTTCCAACCGCCGCGCCCCACGCGTTCGGCCGTCGCCGTCCACCAACTCCCCCTCGGCGCCGTCGCCGAAGTCGAGCTCTGGGCCTACGCGCCCCTCGACTAGGTCGAGTATTCGTTCGGCGACGTTCCGAACTTGTAGCCAACCGAACGCACCGTCTGGATCAGGTGGGCGTACTCCTCACCCAATTTCGCGCGCAGTCGCCGCACGTGCACGTCCACCGTTCGGGCCCCGCCGTAGTACTCGTAGCCCCACACGCGACTCAGCAGGGTCTCACGAGTGAAGACCCGGTTCGGGTTGGTGGCGAGGAAGCGTAACAACTCGTACTCCATGTAGGTGAGGTCCATGACCCGTCCGGCGATCGAGGCCTGGTAGGTCTCTAAGTTCATCGACAGTTCGCCGTGTTCGATGCGCGGAGCCACGCTTTCGTTGCCGGCGCGGCGCAGACGATGGCGCAGCCGGGTGGCTAATTCGCTCACGTCGAATGGCCCGACCACGAAGTCGTCGAACAGGTCCTCGCGGAAGGTGAGTTCATCGAGCTGGTAGTGGTCGAGGAGCAAGATTATTGGGCCGACGCCGCGACTGCGCGCCCGTAGCTGTCGACAGAGGTTCATGGCCTCTGTGAAGGGGAACGCCGCCGCGTTGATCACGGCGCCGGCGAAGCCGTCGGTCGGTTCGAGTGCGGTGACCTCGTTCAGCCGTCCCGTCACGGCCACCGCGGGTGTCACCCCCGTGACGTCGAAGGCCTTTCGCACTGGCCCGTCGCACGAGGGAACACAGAGGACGACGTCGAAGTTCACAGCAACGGGAGGTAACGCTCGAGTTCGAAGGGGGTCACTTGACCGCGGTAGGCGTCCCATTCGGAACGCTTGTTGCGCAAGAACCACTCCACCTGGTGTTCGCCCAGCGTCTCGTGCAACAACTTTGAGCACTCCATAAGATCCAACGCCTCGGCGAGTGACTGGGGCAACGGTGCCGTGCGCTCGCCCTCGGTGGGCAACTCGTAATCGCCTTGCACACCGCGCAGGCCGGCCGCGAGAATGACCGCGAAGGCGAGATACGGATTGGCGGCCGGGTCCGGCGAGCGGTACTCAATACGCGTCGAGTCGACGCGACCGGGCTTGACCGACGGGATGCGCACGAGCGCGGCAGCGTCGAAGCGCGCCCACTTGGCCTCGACCGGGGCTTCGGCGCCGGGCACGAGCCGCTTGTAGGAGTTGACCCACTGGTTGGTCACCGCGGTGATCTCGGGCGCGTGACGCACCAGCCCGGCGATGAACTTGGTGGCGATGTCACTGAGGCCGTACGGACCGTCACCGATGAAGGCGTTCTGGTTGTCGCGCCAGAGTGACAGGTGCGTGTGCATGCCCGAGCCTTGGACGTTGGCCAGCGGCTTGGGCATGAAGCTCGCCGAGACGTCGGCCTGGCGGGCCAGTTCCTTCACGACGTGTCGCACGCTCATCACGGTGTCGCCCATGGTGAGGGCGTCGGTGTAGCGCAGGTCGATCTCGTGTTGACCGGGGGCGTCTTCGTGTTGCGCGTGCTCGACGCCGATGCCCATTTCCTCGAGGGTCAAGACGGTGCGGCGACGCAATTGACTCGCGGTGTCATCGGGGAGCAGGTCGAAGTAGCTGCCCCGGTCGATCGGCACGGGCGCCGTCGACGTGTCGAGGCCTTTGAAGTAGAAGTACTCGATCTCGGGCGCGACGAAGAAGGTGTAACCCTGGGCGCGGGCCTCAGCCAGTACCCGCCGCAGTTGCTGGCGGGGACAGCCGTCGAAGGGCGTTCCGTCAATGTTGACGATGTCGCAAAAGACGCGCGCCACGCCGGCCCCCTCTTCGTACCAAGGCAGGAGTTGGAAGGTCGTGAGGTCCGGACGGGCCAGGACGTCCGACTCCTGGATCCGCGAGAAGCCGTCAATGGAACTGCCGTCGAAGGTCATGCCCTGGTCGAGGGCGTCTTCCAGTTCGGCCGGCGTGACGTGGAACGCCTTGTGACGCCCGAGTACGTCGGTGAACCACAGTTGGACGAAGCGGATGCCGCGCTCTTCGACGGTTCGCAGTACGTACTCGGCCTGGCTTTGCATAGGGGCCATTCTCGCACCTTCCCGCCAGTCCCACTTCTGGTCCGCCAAGTGCGAAACCCGCCGCATTTCGGCGGCGGGTTTCGTACGCGGGTCTTAGCGTCGACTGGCCACTTTCTTCGCCGGAGCCTTCTTCGCGCCCACTTTCTTCGCGGGCGTCTTCTTGGCCGCCGCCTTTTTCGCGGGCGCCACCTTTTTCGCGGGCGCCTTGGTCGCACTCGCCGCGCCGCACGCCGTCTCTGTGATCAGGCGAGCGGCGACGTACGGGTCGACGTTGGAGTTCGGTCGACGATCCTCGATGTAACCCTTCTTGTCACGAGCGACGTGTCCAGGGATTCGCACCGACGCCCCTCGGTCCGACACGCCGTAGGTGAACTTCGACCAGTGGGCCGTTTCGTGCTCTCCGGTGAGTCGATCTTCGATGCCGTCGCCGTAGTTGGCGATGTGCTCCTTTATGCGCGTGCCCAGTGCTTCGGCCGCCGCTACCACGGCGGCGTAACCGCCGTTGGCGCGCATCTGCTTCGTCGAGAAGTTGGTGTGCGCCCCGGCGCCGTTCCAGTCACCCTTGATTGGCTTGGCGTCGAAACTGACGTCGACGCCGTACTCCTCGGCGATGCGCTCGAGCAGCCATCGCGCGAGCCAGAGTTGGTCGCCGATTTCGACGGGGCCGAGCACGCCGACCTGGAACTCCCACTGGCCCATCATGACTTCGGCGTTCGTGCCCTCGATGCCGATTCCGGCGCGCATACAGGCCAAGGTGTGGGCTTCGACGATGTCGCGACCGGGCATCTTGTCGCCCCCGACGCCGCAGTAGTACGGGCCCTGCGGTGCGGGGAAACCTTCGTCGGGCCACCCGTAGGGTCGACCGTCCTCGAAGAACGTGTACTCCTGTTCGATACCGAACTTCGGTTCGAAACTAGCGAAGCGCTTGGCGACGGCGGCCGTGGCGGCGCGCTCGTTGGTGACGTGCGGCGTCATGTCGGCGTTCAGCACTTCGCACATCACCAGGACGTCCTTCGGTCCCCGCAGGGGGTCCGGAACGGTGAAGACCGGCTTCAGGACGCAGTCCGAAAAGTGACCGGTCGCCTGGTTCGTGCTCGACCCGTCGAAGCCCCATACCGGTGGCTTTTGTCCCACGGTGACGATCTTGGTCTTGCTGCGCAACTTGCGGGTGGGCGCGCTTCCGTCAATCCAGATGTATTCGGCCTGATACTTCAAAGTCGCTCCTCACAGATGTCATTGCGCACCGCGTGCGTTCCCGTCCAGTCTGGTCCAGCGTCATCGCGTCGTACCCCCAGTTTTGTTAACCGCGTGTGAACGTTCGCAAGAGATTCTCGAGCCGTGCCCCATTAGGCTCACGTTCGTGCCTGTGATCAGACTCGCCATGGCCCAAATGAACGCGGTCGTGGGCGGATTTGCGCAGAACGTCGAAACGCTCGGGCGTTTTCGCACCCAGGCGGCCTCGGCGGGCGCCGATCTCGTGCTCACTCCCGAACTGTCGTTGATGGGCTATCCGCCGGAAGACCTGCTCTTGAAAGAGGGCTTCATAGAAGCCTCTCGGGTGGCGTTGATCGAAATGGCGCTCTTGGACAACGTGCCTCCGGTCCTGGTCGGCACGGTGGTGAGCGAAGGGCTCGAAGACATCGCCCTGGCACCCTCGAGCGACGGTCGCGACGTCGCGCGACCGGCCTTCGGTGAACTCGGATCGCCGCATATCGCCAACGCCCTGGTCGCCTTGAGCGATGACGGTGTCGTCGCCATCGCCACGAAGCGACTGCTGCCAAACTACGACGTATTCGACGAGCAACGCTACTTTCATCCGGGTGTCGGACCCCACACGATCATCAACGTTCGCGGCGTCGCCGTCGGTCTCTTGATCTGCGAGGACGTCTGGATTCGCAACGGCCCGGCCGCCGAGTTGGCTCGCCAGGGCGCGACGATGTTGGTCGTCGCGAACGCGTCGCCGTACGCGCGCGGCCGGCGCGAAGAACGTGAGGCGGTCCTGCGCGAGCGCGCGCTCGAGACGAATTGCCCCATCGCCTACGTCAACCTCGTGGGCGGTCAAGACGAACTCGTGTACGACGGCCAGAGCGTCGTGGTAAACGCGCAAGGTGACGTCATCGCGCGCGCGCCGGCGTTCAGCGAGGAGTTGTTGGTCTGTGACATCGACGCGCGCGAATCGACCCAGGGCGTACCCCTCAACATCGGCTACGCCCGTGACGACGAACGACTCACCGCGCTGCACGTGAACCGGATCGCCGAACCGCTGAGCGAAGTCGAAGAGGTCTACCAAGCGTTGGTCATGGGAACGCGCGACTACCTGCGAAAGAACGGCTTTCGCACGGCGGTCATCGCGCTGTCGGGCGGCGTCGACTCCTCGTTGGTGGCGGCCATCGCCGTCGACGCCGTGGGCGCGCGCGCGGTACGGGGCTTCACGATGCCCTCGCGCTACTCGTCGGACCACTCGGTCGCCGACGCCGAAGAGCTGGCGTCTCGACTCGATATCGACATCACCACCATCCCGATCGAGGGCGCCCATACGGCCCTCGGCTCCGCCCTGGCCGACGTCCTCGAGGGAGAGCCCCAGGGAGTCACCGACGAGAATCTGCAGTCGCGCATTCGCGGCGTCCTGCTGATGGCCATCTCGAACGACACCGGGGCGATCGTATTGACGACGGGCAACAAGTCCGAGATGGCGACGGGGTACTCCACGCTTTACGGCGACTCGGTGGGCGGCTTCGCGGTCATCAAGGACGTGCCCAAGACGCTGGTCTACGAACTCTGTCGGTATCGCAACGAACTCGCCGCCAAAGACGGCGACCCCGAGCCGATTCCCACCCAGGTGTTGACCAAGGCGCCGTCGGCCGAACTTCGACCGGACCAACGAGACGACCAGTCGCTGCCGCCCTACGACGTGCTCGATCCTTTGCTCGAGCTCTACGTGGAGGACGACGCCACGGCCGAAACGATGATCGCCAACGGTCACGATCCCGATCTCGTGCTGCAAATAACCCGACTGGTGGATCGCAGTGAGTACAAGCGCCGCCAGATGGCCCCGGGGGTACGGATCTCCAAAAAGGCCTTCGGCCGAGACCGACGAATGCCGATCACTAACGCCTTTCGCCAGGAGACCCTGTGACGTCGACGAATCGCGAGATCGCCGAACACCTCCTTGCGTGCTACGACACCATTTATATTGTCCTCGGCGAGAGTGCCCCGGCGTTCACCAACGACGCCTACGTGGTGCGCGCCTACGAGTCCGCTCGCGCCTACGGCGAATTGGCGCTCGAGATGCGAGAGCACCTGGGCGGTGCAAAAGTGTCGCCGCTCCCGGTGCTCGACGCCGTCCTGCGCCGCGCCGTCGCCGGCGACGCCTCGGGCGCCTTGGTGCTCTACGCCATGGCCATGGTCGTGGGTCCCCGGCTCCTGGTGACCTTGCTGGACGCGCGAACGGCCCTGACGAACGATTCAGCACTGACCGAACTGAGCAATCACGCCTCGATGGACTGCGTAAAAGAGATCCGAGCGACCGGTGAGGTCGCGAAGGACCAGGCGCCGATCGAGGATCCGGAGTGGCAATCGTTGGCTCGGGCGCTCTCCGAGACCTTCGACGCGGCCGGAAACGCTGAGAGTTTGGGCCTTTCCCGGTAGGTTGCCTACGTCCGTATAACTAGTAGTACCGGAATCTCCGGTGTCGGGTATCAAGGGAGAGCCATGGCAAAAGATCGCGTTGATAGGGATGACGAAGACCTCGTACGTCTCTACCTCTCCGATATTGGTCAATACACCCTGTTGACCAAGGACGATGAGGTTCGCCTGGCCCAGACCATCGAAGAGGGTCGCGAAGCCAAGGCCGAACTCGACGGCGCCGAAACCGACAAGAAGATCAAACTCACGCCGAGCAAGAAGCTGGCGCTGAAGCGCTCCGTTCACCGAGGTGACCAGGCCGAACGTGACTTCGTTCAGTCGAACCTGCGACTGGTGGTCTCGATCGCCAAGAAGTACCAGGCCTCGGGCCTGCCGCTGCTCGACCTCATTCAAGAGGGCAACCTCGGGCTGATGCACGCCGTCGAGAAATTCGACTGGCGCAAGGGTTTCAAGTTCTCGACCTACGCCACGTGGTGGATCCGCCAGGCGATCACCCGCGGCATTGCCAACACCGGACGCACCATCCGGCTCCCGGTGCACGCCGGGGACACCCTAGCCCGGGTCCAAAAGGCCCAGTCCCGCCTTGAATTGAAGTTCGGTCGCCCCCCGACCATCAAGGAGCTCTGCGACGAGTGCGAGATGCCCGAGGACAAGCTGATAGAGGCGTTGCGGTTCCGTTCCGAGCCAATCTCACTCTCCGAACCCCTGCGCGAGGACGGCGACGCCGAATTGGGCGACGTGGTCGAAGACCGATCGGCCGAGTCGCCCTTTGACGTGGCAGCGGTGAAGATGATGCCGGCCGCGATCGAAAAACTCCTGCAGCCGCTCGATGAGCGCGAACAGAAGATCCTGCGCATGCGATTCGGCCTCGACGGGGCCGGGGAGATCCGGACCCTCGAAGACGTCGGCGCCGAGATGAACCTGACGCGCGAGCGCATTCGCCAGATCGAGGCCCGGGCCATGAGCAAACTTCGTCACCCGTCGTCGGACACCGGCGCGCGCGACCTCTTAACGCTCTAGCGGCGTTGGTAGGTCCGTCCGAGGACGGCCGCCGCCCCGATCACGATGGCGCTGAGTAAGAACGGTGTATGCGACTTCGCTCGGTCGTGGGCCCGCACCGGGTGCGTGAAGCTGAGGAGCGGCCACTGGTTCTCGTGGGCGGCCTTCGCGAGGTGACGATCGGCGTTGACGGCGTAGGCGTGTCCGACCGATTCGAGCATCGGTATGTCGGTCTCGGAGTCGGAGTACGCGAAGGATTCGTTGAGGTCGATGTCACGTCGGTGGGCCAATTCGCGAATGGCGATCGCCTTGTTCTCGCCCTGGGCGAAGAACTCCATCTCGCCCGTGAACTTGCCCTGCTCGTCGATCTTCGCGCGTGACGAGATGGAGCCGGTGATGCCCAGTAGTTCGGCGAAGGGCTCGACGATCTCGGCCGGTGACATGCTCACCAGCCACACTTCGTCTCCTTGGGCCATGTGGTGGTCGATGAGCTCGAGGGCCTCTTCGTAGATCAGCGGTTCGATGACGTCGTTGATGGTCTCGGCCACCAGTTTCTTTATCTCGAGGTGATCCCAGCCTTTGGTGATCTGCAATATCGATTCGCGAATTTTCTCGAGTCTCTCATCGTCGGCGCCGAATCGCATGAACATCATCTGACTCAGTACTCCCCAGACCAGCGTGCGACGGTGCAACAGTCCGCGGGCGTGGAATTCCGGACCGAAGGCCACCAGTGACGACTTGGCGATCACTGTCTTGTCTAAGTCAAAGAAGGCCGCTCGCACCCAACCATGCTAGGTCGGGTCGAAATTGTGCGGTCCGTCGATCAAGCGACGAAGGCCGACGCGCACTCCTGTGCGGCGTCGGCGCGGGTGATCAGTATCACGTGATCGTGTTCCAAGAAGTGCATCGAAGGCGAGGGCACCAACGGCTGAGAGCTTCGAACGACGGCCACCACGCGCACTGAGTCGGGCAGGTGCAGTTCGTCGAGCGTGAGGTGATTGGTGACTGCGGGCGCGTTGTCCGCGAGCGTCACCTCGATGAGGCGCATTCGTCCTTGGGCTAAGTCCATGAGATTGATGATCGCACCGACCTCGACGGCTTCGTCGACCAGCGACGTGATCAGCGCCGGCGTTGACACCGAGACGTCCACCCCCCAACTCTCGTTGAAGAGCCATTCGTTCCTCGAGTTGTTGATGCGACTGATGACGCGCGGTACCCCAAACTCTTGTTTGGAGAGCCAGCTGATGACGAGGTTGTCCTCGTCGTCGCCGGTGGCGGCGATGACCACGTCGACGCTGCGCAGATCGGCCGCGGCGAGGTTCGCGTATTCGCAGGCGTCGGCGGCCATCACGTCGACCCCCGGCAACATGGCCTTCAGGCGCTCGGCCGTCGTCGAGACCTGTTCGAGCAACGTGACGTCGTGGTGACGGTCCACCATGTCCAAGGCGATCGAGACGCCCACCGAGCCGCCGCCGGCGATCATCACCCTCATCGTTGACCGCTGTCGATGAGCGCCTTCAACTCATCGAGCCCCTCGGTGGTGACGAGGAACTCGAGTACGTCGTCTTCTTGGGCGAACAGCCCTTCGATGTTCACTCGGCCCTGACCGCCGCGAATGAGTCCGACGACCCGGATGCTGTCGCCGTGGTCGTAGGAGCTGATCGGCTTGCCCGCGAGCACGTCGGGCACTATGCGCTCGACTAGGTGCAGCGTGCCCGAACTCGCCGTCCACTCGACCGAGTCGTCGGCCGGCAACAGCCAGCGCTTGACCTGTTGGGTGGTCCAGAGCGACGTCGCCACGGTCGGGATGCCGAGTTTCATGTAGATGTCGGCGCGAGCGGGGTCGTAGATGCGCGCCACGACGTTCTTGATCTCGTAGTTATCGCGGGCGATGCGCGCGCAGAGGATGTTCGTGTTGTCGCCGCTCGTCACCGCGGCCAGCGCGTTGGCCCGGCGGGCGTCGGCTTGAAAGAGCACGTCCCGGTCGAATCCCGAACCGACGATGGTCTTGCCGTGAAAGTGGTGCAATCGCCGAAAGGCATCGCGGTTTTTGTCAACGATCACCACCGAGTGGCCCTCTTCGGAGAGCTGCATCGCGAGCTCTGATCCCACTCGACCACAGCCGATGACAACGATATGCACCAGGTCATCAGAACACACTTCGCGATAAAGGTGCAAAAAGTGCCGACGCGGCGTCGCCCGAGACGTTGGAGGGCACCGTTTAGTATCGAATGAGTGTCAGACGCCGATAAGCAGATATCCAACAGTTCGCTGATTCTGACGTCTCACGCGAATCTGACGGACGTCTATCCCGAGACCCTGGGCTACCGGATCAAGCGGATCTTCCTGGGCAAGCCGTTCGTCACCGAGCAATTGAGCGGAGAACGGCTCAACCGGGCGATCGCGCTCGGCGTCTTGGCGCCGGACTGCATCTCTTCTTCCGCGTACGGCACCGAAGAGATCCTCACCCAGATGACGCCCTTCATCGGGCTCGCCGCCTTCGCCCTCGTGGTACCGATCATGTTCGTCATCCTCGGCGTGTTGTTCTTCGTCACCACCAGCTACATGGACGTCATCAAGTACTACACGACCGCCGGTGGGTCCTACGTGGTGGCGCGCGACAACTTCGGTCCCAAGATCGCCCAGATCGCCGCGGTGGCGCTGTTGATCGACTACACCGTCACGGTCGCGGTCCAGTGCTCGGCCGGCACCGCCGCCTTGACCAGCGCCATTCCCGGACTTCGACACGCGCCCGATCCGTTGCTCATCACCATCGGCGTGGTGCTGATCCTCATCTACGGCAACCTGCGAGGACTGAAAGAAGCCGGGAGTTACTTCGCCTTCCCGACGTATTTCTACGTGACGATGATGTCGGCCACGATCGTCTTCGGGTTCTACAAGAAGTTCGCGGGCACCCTCCACCGCATCCCGCTGCCGCTGCAAAGGGACCTCATCGACCATCATCTCGGATCGAAGGGCACCGGCGTACTGATGGGTCTCGCCTTCATCTCGCTACTGCGCGCCTACGCCAATGGTGGCTCGTCGCTCACCGGTCTCGAAGCGATCTCGAACGGCGTCGCCAGTTTCCGCCGACCTGAGTCGCCGAACGCCCGCAAGACCCTCGTCACGATGTCGAGCATCCTGGCCTTCCTGCTGCTCGGCATCACCCTGATCGCCGCGTGGACCCACGCCATTCCGTACGCCGCCGGCTCACCGACCGTGGTTAGTCAAGAGGTGCTCGACATCTTCGGCGGCCACGGGTTGGGACACGCGATCTACTACACGGTGTTGTTCGCGACGATTCTGATCCTCTACACCGGCGGCAACACGTCCTTCAACGGCTTTCCGTTCCTGGCGAACTACGTCGCCACCGACAAGTACCTCCCTCGCCAACTGACCAAACGCGGACACCGCCTCGCCTTTTCCAACGGCATCATCGTGTTGGGCGTGGTCGCGCTGACGCTCATCATCGTCTTCAACGCCAGCGTGAACGCCCTGGTCGCGCTGTACGCCATCGGCGTCTTCACCGGATTCACCCTCGCCGGGGCGGGCATGGTGGCGCGACACCTGCGCGAGCGGACGGGTAAATGGCGATTCGGCGTCTTCGTGAACGGGCTCTCCGCGACGGTCACCTCGATCGTGGTCCTGATCTTCTTGATCGCCAAGTTCAAAGAGGGCGCCTGGATCATTGCCGTGGTCGGACCGCTGATGTACGTCGCGCTGATTCGACTCAACAAGCAGTACGTGCGCGAAGAGCGCGCCTTCGAGGCGGTGAGCGGCAAGGCCGCGACCATGAACATTCGGATGAACCGAGTGGTCGTCTTTGTCGACACCTACGACCTGGTGACCGAGCGCTCGCTGCTTTACTGCCTCTCGTTGAACGCCTATTCCATCCGGGCGGTCCACTTCGATATCGACCCGATCGTCACCGCCCGACTCGAAGAGAAGTGGGGATCGCCCGGAACGGCGTCGGCCGGCATCACCCTCGAGATCGTCGAATGCGACGACCGCCGCGTCGACCGCGCCGCCCTGGAACTGGTGGCCGACATCGTGCGCGACCCCGAAGTCTTCTGCATGGTCATCCTGCCGCGCCGGGGCTACGTCTCGCGACTGCAGCGGTTCTTGCACGACCGCAGCGCCGACGCCATCGCCGGCGCGGTCATGCACGTTCCTCGCACCGCCGCCACCATCGTGCCGTATCGCGCGGTGCGCAAGCTCTCCGAGGGGGCCATGCAAGAGGCGCCACGCAGCGACGAAGTCATCCGCGGCGGCGTTCGCGACAGCGCGCACCTGACGGCCGACGTGCAGTTGGCCCAACGATCGGCCGACTCCGAACCGATCGGCGGACTGGTTGAGCGTCAGTTCGCCGAGATCGCCGGGCGGGTTCGCTCCATGGCGATCAACCACGAGAGTGGCGGCCACGAACTGCGTTGCGTGATCGCCGACAACTCCGGTTCGGTCACCCTGGTGTTCCAGGGGCGATCGAACATCCCCGGCATCGAGCGCGGTACGCGACTGTTGGTTCGCGGCACGGTCACCTCGCTTCGACGCGAAGCGGTGATTCTCAATCCCCAGTACGAGATTGTGGCCGCGCCGGCGGGCGAGGCGTAACGGTCGCTGGAGAACGAATCGCCAGTAGCCGCCTACTGATTGACGCGACCGATGGGTTCCGGACGCCGAGCATGGCGGCGGTAGGGTCGAAGACCTGTCTATCTTGTAAAGCGCAAGGAGAGGTGGCGAGCACGCCGCCTCGACAACGGAGGGAAGGAGGAGCATGGCTCGGGCCCTCGTCATCGTCGAATCGATAGCGAAAGCGACGCGTATCCAGGACATGCTCGGTCCCGACTACATCGTCAAGCCCTCGATCGGTCATATTCGTGACCTCCCCCAGAGCGCCGCGGACATCCCGGCGTCGGTGAAGGGGGAGAAGTGGGCGCGTCTCGGGATCAACGTCCACGACCACTTCAAGCCGGTCTACGTCGTCTCGAGCGATCGAAAGAAGATCGTCGCCGAACTCAAGGCCGCTCTCAAACAGGTCGACGAGCTCTACCTCGCGACCGATGAAGACCGAGAGGGAGAGGCCATCGCCTGGCACCTCCAGGAAGTACTCAATCCCAAGGTGCCCGTGAAGCGCATGGTCTTTCACGAGATCACGCCCGCCGCGATCGCCAAGGCGGTCACCGAGACGCGCGACCTCGACCTACGACTGGTCGACGCCCAGGAGGGCCGTCGTTTCCTTGACCGCCTCGTCGGCTACGAAGTGTCGCCGGTCCTGTGGCGCGCTGTCGACAAGGCCCGTTCGGCCGGTCGGGTCCAGTCGGTGGCGATCCGTTTGGTGTGCGAGCGCGAACGCGAGCGAATGGAGTTCACGTCGGCGACCTGGTTTGACGTCACGGCCAACCTGGACGCCCAGGGGAACGCCTTTGACGCGACGCTCGAGTCGGTGGAGGGAACGTCGTTGGCGACCGGCAAGAACTTCGACGCTGGCGGCGTGCTGGACGCGAAGGCGAACGTCCGGGTCCTGAGCGAGGACTCCGCGACGTCGATCGCCCGGGCGTTGCCCGGTGCGACGGTGACCGTGGCGTCGGTCGCCTCGACCCCTCGTACGCAACGCCCCCAGCCGCCGTTCATGACGTCGTCGCTGCAGATCGAGGCGAGCCGCAAACTCCGTTTCGACCCGGAGCGCACGATGCGCGCGGCCCAGCGTCTGTACGAACAGGGGTGGATCACCTACATGCGCACCGACTCGACGACCCTGTCGGACGAGGCCATACGGGCGGCTCGCGTGACGGCGGCGTCGATGTTCGGCGACGACTACGTCGCCGACGCCCCGCGACGCTACGACCGCAAGGTGAAGAACGCGCAAGAAGCCCACGAGGCCATCCGGCCGGCCGGCGAGTCGTTTCGCTCCCTCGACGAGGCGCAGTCCCACCTCGGGGGTGACGAACTGGCCGTGTACGACCTGGTGTGGAAGCGCACCCTCGCCTCCCAGATGGTTGACGCCCGTCTCACCCAGGACAAGGTCCGTTTGGACTCGATGCTGAGCGGCGTCGGCGGCTTCGACGGCGACGTGAACGTCGGGCTGAGCGCGACGGGGCTGCGCATCGAGTTTCCCGGCTTCCGCCGGGCCTACGTCGAGGGGACCGACGACCCCGAGGCCGAACTGGCCGACCAGGAGCGCATCTTGCCGCCGCTCGCCGAGGGCGAGGTCGTGCCCGTCGCCAGCGCCGAGGCCAAGGGCCACGACACCCAGCCGCCGGACCGCTACTCCGAAGCGACGTTGATCAAGAAGCTCGAGGACCTCGGCATCGGACGACCCTCGACCTACGCGTCGGTGATGAAGACGATCGATCGTCGCGGCTACGTCTGGAAGAAGGGCAAGTCCCTGGTACCGGCCTTCCGTGCCTTCGCGGTCGTCAATCTGCTCCAGGAGTACTTCGCCGACCTGGTCGACTATCAGTTCACGGCGGCCATGGAAAACGAACTCGACGAGATCGCCCAGGGTAACCAGGACCTCGAGCCCTGGTTGCAGAGGTTCTACTTCGGCAACCCTGCGGCGACGACCGAGTTGGCCAAGCTCGGCCTCGAACACATGACCCACGAGCCGCACGAGTTCGACTTCGCCGCCATCAACTCGATACCGCTCGGCGTGGCCGATGACGGCGTCGCGGTCAGCGTGCGCTCCGGTCGCTACGGTCCCTACCTCGTGCACGGCGACCAGCGCGTCTCCATTCCCGAAGCGACCGAGCCCGACTCTCTCAGTGTGGCCAAGGCCCTGGAACTGCTGTCGGCACCGAGCAACGACCGTGAACTCGGACTCGACGACGAGACCGGGCTGCCGATCTTCTTGAAGGCTGGCCGTTACGGTCCGTACGTCCAGGTCGGCGAGTTGACCGACCCCAAGGACAAGCCCAAGACGGCTTCGCTGCTCACGACCATGTCGCCCGAATCGCTCACGCTGGCCGACGCCCAAAAACTGCTGTCCCTTCCGCGCGTAGTCGGCGTTCACCCCGAGGGCGAAGCGATCATCGCCCAAAACGGCCGCTACGGCCCCTACATCACCTGGGGCAAAGAGACTCGTTCGCTCGAGGACGAAGAACAGATCTTCTCCATCGATCTGGCCGGGGCGCTCGCGATTTTGGCCCAACCGAAGCAGCGCGGTAGGCGCGCGGCCGCCGGACCACTTAGGGAACTCGGCGAAGACCCGGTGACCAAACGCCACGTCGTCGTGCGCACCGGCCGATTCGGACTGTACGTGACCGACGGCGAGACGAACGCCACCCTTCGACTCGGCGACATGCCCGAGACCATCACGCTCCATCGCGCCGGCGAGTTGCTCGCCGAACGGCGCAACGCCGAACCGTCGAGCCGTCCGCGAAAGGCCGCTCGTCCGACGAAGAAGGCCACCAAGAAGCCCGCCAAGAAAGTCGCCAAGAAGACGATCAAGAAGTCGCCGGCGAAGGCGGCGACCGGCACGGCCAAACGAGCGGCCGTGGCCCAGGGCGCGAAGTCCAACGCCGCCCTGGTCGCGGCAGCGCACCCGGAAGAGTGATGCGTCGCGGCCTCTTCGTCGTGTTCGAAGGGATCGACGCGAGCGGCAAGAGCACTCAGGCCCGTCGCGTTGCGGAACTTCGTGACGCGCACTTTACCTTCGAACCGGGCGACACGCCCCTCGGGGTCGATCTTCGCCGCTGGGTCCTCGACGCGGCGACGCCCATGACGCCGATCACCGAGGCGTTGCTGATGCTGGCCGACCGTTCGCATCACGTGCGCACGGTCATTGAGCCGGACCTTTCCAGTGGCCGGTCGGTCGTCAGTGACCGCTACTTCGCCTCGACGTTGGCCTACCAGGGGTACGGCCGCGGGGTCGACCTCGCGAGGCTCGAGGCCGCGACCGAACTCGCCATCGGTGACTGTCGGCCCGACCTGACGGTCCTGATCGATACGCCGCTCGACGTCGCCAACGAACGCCGGACCCCGGACGTCCGGGACCGCTTCGAATCGGCTGACCTGGACTTCCACCAGCGGGTGCGCGACGGCTATCTGGCGATCGCGGCCAAGTGGGGCGACCTCTGGTGCGTGATTGACGGTTCGCGCAGCGAGTCGGAGGTGGCCGATTTGGTCGACGAACGACTCGCCTCTTTACCATGGTGAGATGACTGCCGTCTTCGACGCCCTCGTCGGACAAGAGTCGGCGGTGGCCGCGATGCGCCAGTACGTCAAGTCTCCGGTGCACGCGTATTTGATCAGCGGACCGGTGGGATCGAGTTTGCACGACACCGCGCTCGCGTTCGCGGCCGCGTTGCAGTGTCCCGAGAACGGTTGCGGACACTGCGACATCTGTCGATTGGTCTTGAGCGAAAGTGACGCCGACGTCTACGTCGCGGAGCGAGCGGGACTTTCGTGGCGCATCGACGAGTTGCGCGAAGCGGACCGCGTGAGTCGGCGGCGCCCCCTGGGGTCGGGATATCAGATCGTGATCATCGACGACGTCGAGTTGACGACGACGGGCGCGTCCCCGAGCGCGCCGGCCCTGTTGAAGTCGCTGGAAGAGACGCCCACTCGAACGATATTTCTCCTCACCGCCGAAGACGTACCACCCGCGCTCGACACGATCGCCTCTCGATGCGTGGAATTGAAATTGAAGGGCCTGAGCGAAGAGGCCATTGCCGAGGTGCTGATTCGAGAAGGAGCGACGGCGCTCGCCGCTCGGGCGGCGGCGAGCGCGGCCAACGGCAATCTTCGGCGCGCGCGGATCCTCGGACGTGACGAGGAGTTAGCCCAACGCATCGCGCAGTGGCGTTCCGTTCCCGATCGACTGAACGGGACCCCCGCTACGTCGGCCGCGCTCGCGACGGAGATCGCGCGCGCCCTGGAAGACGCCGCGGCCCCACTGCAGCACATGCAGGACGAGGAGATGGAGCTGCGCGTGCAAGAGTCGCGTCAGATGGGTCAGCGGTCGGTCTCGAATCGCCGCGACATCGAAGCGCAGTTCAAGCGTGAGCAGCGACGATTTCGCATCGACGAACTGCGCTTCGGACTCACCGCTCTCACGAACGTGTACCGCGACCGCATGGTCGAGAGTCTGGAAGGTAGTGAACTCGGTGAAGCTCGTGATCAGTACCGCGTCGGTGCTTCGATCCGAGCGATCGGCGTCGTGTCGGAGGCGTCACGTCGCCTCTCGTCGAACGTCGACGAGACACTGTTATTGAACGATCTCATGCTCTCGTTGATGGAGTTCTAGTGAACGTCGAGGTCGCCTTAGGAGACCCATCAAGTAAGGTTGCTGCTTGCGCCTGGGTAGCTCAGTCGGTAGAGCAACGCATTCGTAATGCGTAGGTCGTGGGTTCGATTCCCACCCCAGGCTCCCAGAGGTGTATTGCAACGGCTGATGGTTGACATTTCACCATCACCTGATACCTGACAGAACAACACCTCATCCTTTACACCACATCAGCTGACCCTTGACATCCGTCGGGCCGCATTTAGAACTGCTACTCGCCGACCATTTCGTGGACGATCGCCGTGAAGTCCTCGGATCGCTCTTCCCAGTTCCTGTACTGGTCGAAGCTCGGGGCACCCGGGGAGAGCAAGATGACGCCACCGTTGCTCAGCGATTGACGGGCCACGGCGACCGCGTCGCGCATCGATGAAACCGCGAGTTGAGGTAACTGGGGCGACAACCGAGACACTTCCGCGCCGATTCGCCGTCCGGCCTCGCCCGTCGTGATGAGGACCGTCGACACGCGTCGGGCCACGATTGCTTCAGCCAGGGGCGCGTAATCGACTCCGCGGTCGAATCCGCCTGCGATGAGAGCGACCGCGTCGTCGGCGAAGACCTCGAGGGCGGCGACCACCGGCAGGGCCGACGTCGCGAGTCCGTCGTCGACGTAACGACGAGTCTCGCCGTCGGCGTCCTCGATCGCGACCAACGTGAGTCGACCACGAAGAGGTTCGAACGTGGCGGCCGAGGCCAATGCTCGCGCTCGCACTTCGTCGACGCTCTGGTGCGAAAGGAGGGCGACGCCGTGGAGAGCGAGGGCGACATTCGAGTTGTTGTGAGCCCCGAGGAGACCCAGTGCGGCGGCGAGCTTCGTCTCGTCGGGGGCGACGAAGGACACGTCGCCGCCGATCTCGTCGGCCAACTGGCGAAAGTTTGGAGTGTCCGGCACCAAGGTGTGATGATTCCCGATCGCTCGCGTGAGTGAGAGTTTGTCGCGTCGGTAGTCCTCGAGCGTGCCGTGCCAATCGAGATGGTCCGCGCCGAGCGAGGTCACGATCACGAGGCCCGGGGCCACGTCGATATCGACGCACTGAAAGCTCGAGACCTCGAGGACCAGCCATCCGTCTTCGACGTTGAGCTCCGGGTCGTAGGGCGGTTGCCCGAAGTTGCCGAGGCGCAATGCCGATTCGCCCAGACTTTGAAAGAAGAAGGTCGCGAGGGCGGTCGTGGTCGACTTTCCCTTGGTACCGGTAATCGCCATGACTCTCGTGCGATCGATGTCGTGAAGCCAGAGGTTGAGCGCCGACGTGACGGTCACGCCGTGCTCTTCGAGGTCGAGGACGTCCGCGCGTCGGCGCGGTATCCCCGGGCTCTTCAAGACGACGTCGCATTCCAGTAGTGCGTCGAGTCCGCCCTCGTGCGAGGTGATCACGTCGGGGTCCACGCCTGGCGCGTCGTCAACGAGCACGATGGACTCGGCCACGTCCGCCAACCATCGTCGAGTCGCGCGACCTTCGACGCCGTAGCCGAAGATGCCGACGCGTTTGCCGGCGAGGTCAGCGAAGCCAGTTAGCCGGGACACGACTAGTTCCTTGTGGTTCGAGCAGGTCGGAGAGTTCTCGCCCGGTGCGTAACTCGTGCGCCAGTACGACCAAGGCCGTCACGTCGCGCCATTCCTCGTGGTGGCTCACTTCGGTCAGCGCAACGGCGCTCTCGTCGGGGTCGCCCACGCACTCGAACGGTTTGTGTTCGGCGCCCAGTCCCACCAGCGTGCGAAGTTGTGCGTCGCGCGCCGGATCGCTCAACGGCTCGCTCGAGAAGATGGAGCGCAGGGCCGGGCGCGACAAGAACGGGGCCAAGACCAGGTTGACGAACAGGCACTTGTCGCATTCGCCGCACCACTGCGGCGCGCGCTGATCCAGAACTTGGGTGAAGGCGCGATTGCAACTCCGAAAGACGTGATGGTACTGCTCGAGATCGCTGAACACTTGGGCGACCCACAGTTCACTGCGGTCGCGCAAGTAGCTGGCCACCACGAGTTCGTCGCCGACGCGTTCGGCGATCGCGTGACCGATCAGATTCTCCGCGTTCCAGGACTTGCTCCACTGGTGATTGATGTCCGAGTTGTACCAGCGAAGGTTCGCCACCGACGACGAGTGTTCGTTGCTGAGCGCGACGCCGCCGCGGCCCGAGGCGACGGCCGCGACCGCCGCCAACAAGGTCACCATCGCCGTCACCGGCACGTGACCGTCGTAGAAGGATTCGTCGCCGCGCACGATCTGGGGGTCGAGGGTGCGCGACGCGCGTACGACGTCGAGACCGGTGACGGAGGCGGTCTCCTCGAGTGGTGCGAACCGACCCGACGACGGGCTGACGACGAAGAGCGTCTGATCGACCGACCCGCGTAACTTCTCGGTCGTCACGACCGAGTCGATGCCGCCCCCGAAGGGCGTGAGAACCCGGTTCGTGTCGACGAACGGTTCGAACGGTTCGACACCCGTTCGTCCTTCGATCGTGACGTCACTCAGAGGAATCTGATTGCGATAGGCGAACTCGCCCAGCCCGTCGGAGAGCGCGGCCTTGAGTAGGCGACGGCCCTGGGTCCCGAGGGGCGTCGTGCCCACGTCGATGCGCCGCGCCGCTCCGGCCTTGTAGTACGAAAGCCCGGCGACGAGGTACCAGAGTTGAGCGAGCGCCACTACGGCCGGCGCTTCGAGGGACTTCACTCCTTCGAACGTGACCGATTCGACGAAGGTCCGACCGTCGAGGTCGTAGGTCCCCGTGAGCGTGTCCGCCGAGACGTCGAGGTCGACATAACGAAACAGTTCGGCGCGTTCCTTCACGCGACGACCCGTCGCGCGACCAGTGCGAATCGACCACATGGGCGCGCCGCGCGGTCACTGAAGAAGGTCGCGCCGCCGTCGGTCGATTGGCTGGCGAGCGTGATCTGGTTCTCCGCGACCTTGAGCGCGAGGAGTTGGGCGACGGCCACGCAGCGCAGATCGAGCCGGGAGCGATCGCCGGTGTCGGGCGTCACCGCCCCGGGAACCGTCGTGAAGTGCTCGGCCACCTCCGGGCCGACTTGATAGGACGCGGCGGAGATGCACGGTCCTAGAAACGCGTGCACCGCCTCGTGATGCTCGAAGTTCTCCAGCGCGCTCTCGAGCACGTTGTTCTCGAGCCCGCGCCATCCCGCGTGGACGACGGCGAGGGTCGGCGAGTCTTCGTCGACCAAGAGGATCGGCAAGCAGTCGGCGACCAGCACCGCGACCGCGAATCCGTCGCCGTAGTCGACGATCACGTCGCCGGAGCTGTCCGCGTTCGCTTGGTTCGCGTTCACCACGTCGCGGCCGTGGACCTGGTTGATGATGATGAGGCGGGGGGCGTCGACCCCAATGGCCCCGGCCACGCGACGGCGATTCTCCAGAACGCTGGCGGGATCATCGTCGACGTGGTCCGCGAGATTCAGCGACTCGTACGGGGGCGGGCTCACGCCGCCGGTGCGGCCGGTGACGAACGCCCGGACGCCAAAATGACGAGCGAATTCAATCGGATAGACGTTGAGCTCTCCATGAGTAATCGGTGAGAGGGTTAGTTCGACGGGCACGATTCGCTGATTCCGTTCGAATTGTCGGCGCGCCCGTACTTCCGGCGCCTGAATCGCCCGTGGATGACGACCTCGGTGTGGCGTCGGTCGCGCTCGATGTTTCGCGAGTTATTCACCTTCGAGAGCCTATGGCCGAAGTGGCGACTCGTCGTTCCCCGCACTTGCCTAACCTCTTGAAAATGACCAACGGACTTTTGGCGCAGTGCCACTTCGCCGACGCGGGAACGCTCGTCGATCTCGCGGTCTCCGGCGGACCCGACTCCCTCGGGCTGCTCCTTCTGGCGCTCGAGGCCGGGCTCGTCATCACCGTGCACCACGTCGATCACCACGTCCGTGCGACCAGCGGTGAGGACGGCGATTACGTGGAGGGAATCTGTCAGAAGCTGAACGTCGGATTCGTTCGCCACGACGTGGTGGTGGAACCAGGTGGGAACTTCGAAGCACGAGCCCGTTCAGCCCGTCGAGGCGCCATGCCCTCCGGAATCCTCACCGGTCACACCATGGACGACCTCGCCGAAACGGTGCTGCTCAATATGCTTCGCGGCGCTGGACTCGACGGACTTTCCCCAATGGTGAACGACCCGACCAAACCGCTACGCGACGTACGAAGGGTGTCGCTCCACGAGTTCGTCGAACGGTCGACCCACGTGTCGCTCCACGACGAGACCAACGAAAGCCCGGCCTTTCAACGCAATCGAGTGCGTCACGAATTGATGACCCTGCTCGATGACGTCGCCGGTCGCGATGTCGTGCCGATCCTGGCCCGACAGGCCGCGCTCGTGTTTGACGAGCGCACGTGGCTGGACGAACTGGCCCGGGACGATGAAGCGGTAACCCTCGAAGACGCCGACTGTCGCGTGTTGCGAGCGTGGCCGCGCGCTCGACTTCGACGATGGTTGCGCGCCCGACTCCGTGCGCCCGATCTCGGTGACGGAAGCCATCCACCGAGCGCCGACGAAGTCGAACGGGCCATCGACGTCGTGGTGGGCGAGGTCGTCGCCACGGAGTTGAGTGGTGGGCGCCGACTGTCTCGACGAGACCAACACCTGTCGTTGCAGTAGCGACAACAGGTACGCTGGCGAGGCATGGGTAGCCACTCTTCCAACGAATTCACCGCTCGATGGGCGCAACACGACCTCGGTGAGGTCGTCGTTTCGGCCAAAGAGGTGCACGACCGCGTGCTCGAACTGGGACGTCAGATCACCAGTGACTACTCCGAGAGTCCTCCGCTGTTGGTGGGCGTCTTGAAAGGCGCCATCAACTTCATGTCCGACCTCATGCGCGCCATCGAACTCCCGGTCGAGGTCGATTTCATGGCCGTCTCCTCCTACGGGGCGGCGACCAAGACAAGCGGTGTCGTGCGCATCGTGAAAGACCTCGACGTCGACCTGCTCGATCGCGAGGTACTGATCGTCGAAGACGTCGTCGACTCCGGTCTCACGCTCAACTACCTGCGTCAGTACCTCGGCGCGCGCAATCCCCGGAGTCTGGAGGTCTGCGCGCTGCTCTTGAAAGAGGGCGAGCAACGCGTCGAACAGTCGTTGAAATACGTCGGCTTCACCATCCCATCGGACTTCGTCGTGGGCTACGGCCTCGACGTCAACGAGCGCTACCGCAACCTCGACGCGATTTACACCTTCACCGGCGAGGCCTAGACGTGGTCGATCAGGCGCGCGTGCAGCGCGTCGTGCGCGAGCTTCTCGAAGCCATTGGGGAAGACCCCACCCGAGCGGGGCTTGTGGAGACGCCGCGACGGGTGGCCGACATGTACGTCGAGTTGTTCGAAGGGATAGAGGCCGACCCCGGCGAACACCTTCGAGTGACCTTCGAAGCCGGTCACGACGAGATGGTGATGGTTCGTGACATTTCTTTCACGTCGCTCTGCGAGCACCACCTCGTGCCGTTCGTCGGCTTCGCGCACGTGGCCTACCTACCCGGTCCCGAAGGCAACATCACCGGACTGTCCAAACTGGCGCGAATGGTCGAGGGCTACGCGCGTCGCTTGCAGGTCCAAGAGCGTATGACCACCGAGATCGTCGAAGCGATGGAACGCGAGCTGCACCCCCGTGGTTCCATCGTGGTCATCGAGGCCGAGCACTTTTGCATGTCGATGCGCGGCGTGAAGAAGGCCGGCGCGACCACGGTCACCTCGGCCGTTCGCGGATCGTTTCGCTCCGATGCGGCGAGCCGCGCCGAGGCGTTGCAGTTCATCCATCAACGTCGGTCTGCATGGCGCTAAGCCCCAGCGTCATGGGCATCGTCAACGTCACGCCGGACTCGTTCTTCGCCGAATCGCGCACGCTCCTCACGGTCGACGCCGTGGCGCGGGGCCGGGCGCACTTCGACGCCGGCTGTGACATCGTGGACGTCGGCGGCGAGTCCACGCGACCGGGCGCGACGCCGATCGCCGCCGACGAAGAGATCGCGCGCGTGGTACCGGTGATCGAGCAACTGCGCGCCTACGGGCCGATCTCGGTTGACACGCAAAAGGAATCCGTGGCGCGAGCGGCGATCGCTGCTGGCGCGAGCGTCCTCAATGACGTATCGAGCGCCCTGGTCGACGTGGCCGGTGAACTGGCGGTGGGCTACGTGGCCATGCACCGACAGGGCGATTCGACGACGATGCAACTGAATCCGACCTACGGCGACGTCGTCGCGGAGATCGGGGAGTTTCTGACCGGCCTGGCCGAGCGCGCACGAATCGCTGGCGTGCGATCACTTTGGCTGGATCCGGGCATCGGGTTCGGCAAGACGGCCGAGCACAACATCTCGCTCCTGGCCCACGTGTCGCACTTCGTGGACATCGCGAGCCGGTACCACGCCGGGGTCCTGATCGGCACCAGTCGCAAGCGTTTCCTCGGTGACCTTGGAGGTGATTCGCTCGACGCGGACCAGCGATTGGAGGGTTCCATCGCCACCGAGGCGTGGGCCCTTTTGCAAGGTGTCAGTATGGTACGAGTACACGACGCCACGGCCGCCGTTCAGCTCCGTGAGCTGCTCGTCCGTCCCGTCGAGGAGGTAGTCGCGTGAGGGGCAAGTGGGCTGCGGGTATCGAGCCGCGGAGTTTCACCTGGGTCTACAAGGGGATTCTGGCGGTCTCGGAACGTCCGGGCGGTTCCACCACCGTTCACCGCCGCGTTCGACGCGACGAAGAGTTGCTCTGGCTGAAGCACCAGGGATTTGGTCGGGTGATTTCGATCCTGCCGGTGATGCAGAACCTCAGCGCCTATTTTGAACACGGCCTCACGGCGAGCCACTACGCCCTGCGCGGTGGACCGCAACAACGTGAAGTCCTGGAAGCCTGTTATCTGGACCTGGCGCATTCGATGTCCAATAAAACCATGGTCCTGTTGCACAGTGACGAGGTATCGGATCGACTGCTCGGTGTGATCGCCGGCTATCTGGTGTGGAGCCAGCGCGTGCCCACCGTGCCGCTCGCGATCGCGTACGTGGAGCGTCTCTTCAAGCGCTCGATTGGGCCGGACGGTCGAACGGTGCTGTTCGACCTGCCCGAGGTGAGCGCGTGAACGACGTGATCGAGCTGCGCGAACTTCGCTGCAGCGCGGTCGTCGGCGTGCTCGCCGAGGAACGCGAACGGGCGCAGCCGCTCGTCTTCGACCTCGAGCTGGTGCGCCCCTTCGAAGAGGCCGCCCTCAACGACGACATTACCGAAACCACGAACTACGCCGACGTCTTGACCCTTACCTGTCGCACCGCGACCGAAGGCCGTTACCTCTTGCTCGAAACGTTGGCCTACCGCGTCGCCTACGAAGTCCTGGCGCTGGACGAAGAGATCGTCTCGGTCACGATCGGGGTGCGCAAAGTCCGCCCTCCGGTGGTCGAAGACGTCGCGTCGGTCGGCGTGCGCTGCACCGTTCGTCGTCCGTAGTGCGCCGGGCCTACTTCTCGTTGGGCTCGAACCTCGGTGATCGACGTGAACACCTAGCCGCGGGCGTCGACCTCGTGGCGGGGAACGAGCTCCACCGCGTCTCGTCGGTGTACGAGACCGAGCCGGTCGGCGGCGTCGTCCAGGACCCCTACTGGAACCTGGTGATTGAAGTCGTCACCGACGCCACCGCGCCCGAACTGCTCGCCCGAGCCCACCGCGCCGAGGAGGCGCGCGGACGTGTCCGTGACGTGCGCTGGGGACCGCGGACCCTCGACGTGGACGTTCTACTCGTGGGCGACGAGCGCCGCGACGACCCCGAGCTCACGTTGCCTCACCCACGAATGCACGAACGGTCCTTCGTGCTCGTTCCGTTGCACGAATTGGCTCCGGAGTTGGTCACTCGCGAACAATTGGAGGATGGCGCCGGAGCGGTCTCGCGACTGGGTACACTCGAATCGTTGCGCTAAGACGAACGGCACCCGCGAGGGGCTGGAACGACAGGAGCAGTAATGAAGATCGCAATCGTGGGAGCCGGTCGAGCGGGCTCGTCCTTCGCCACCGCCCTGGAGCGCGTAGGCCACGAGGTGGCCGTTATCCATCACGACGACGTGTCGTCGCTCGGGGACCCGGCGTTGATCATCCTCTGCGTGCCCGATGACGCCATTGCGAGCGTCGCCGCGACGATACCTCCCGGCGTCGATCGCGTGGTGGCGCACGTGGCGGGCTCGCGCAACCTCGACGTGCTCGCTCCGCATCTCCGGGTCGGGTCGCTCCATCCCTTGATGGCGCTGCCGTCGGGGAGTGAGGCGGACCGCCTCATCGGGGCCACCTACTGCGTGGCCGGAGACGATCTCGTGCGAACGGTAGCGCTCTCGTTAGCGGGGCGCGTCATCATGTTGCGCGACGATCAGCGCACGATCTATCACGCGACCGCGGTGGTGGCGTCGAATCACCTGGTGGCGCTGATGGGTCAGGTTCGAGCGTTCGCCGAATCGATCGGACTCAATCTGGAGGACTTCTTGCCCTTGGCGCAACAGTCGCTGGTCGACGTCGCGCGCTTCGGACCGGACGACGCCTTGACGGGACCGGCCTCGAGGGGCGACATGGCGACGATCGACGCTCACCTGGCGGCGATTCCGGAATCGGAACGATCGACCTACGTGGCGCTCGCCAACGCCGCGTTCGAACTCTCAGAACTGCGCCGCTCACAAACCCCGGCCTGATGCGCCTGATCAGTGGGGTGGAGGAGTGGCGCTCCTTCGCCGACGCACAGCGACGAGCCAACCGCCGCGTGGGATTGGTACCGACGATGGGGGCCCTGCACGCCGGCCACGCGTCACTGTTCGAGGCCGCCAAGAAACACGGTGACGTCGTGATCGTCACGAGGTTTGTGAATCCCCGGCAGTTCGACGACCACGACGACCTCGATCGATATCCCCGCACGCCCGAAGTCGATCACGCGCTCGCTGAAGCCCACGGCGTCGACTGCCTCGTCGAGCCGACGCTCGCGGCCATGTGGCCCGCCTACCCCGATCCCACGCCGACGACGGTGTCGGTGCGCGGATTGAGCGACGTCCTCGAGGGCGCCGCGCGCCCAGGGCACTTCGACGGAGTGGCCAGCGTCGTGGCGAAACTGTTGACCGTGACCGGACCGTGTCGGGTCTACTTCGGGGAGAAGGATTTCCAACAACTGGCCGTGATCCGGCAAATGGTGTTTGACCTCTCCTTCGCCGCCGAGGTCGTCGGATGCGCGATCGTGCGCGACGCGGACGGCTTGGCCTTTTCGAGCCGCAACGTGCAGCTCAGTGACGAAGCGCGCCGGCGCGCCGTCGCCCTTTCGCGGGCCGTGGCCGTCGTCGCCGAAGCGCCCGCTTCTGCGTCCGAGCATCGACGTCGCCTGCGCGCGACGCTCGAGAGCGCCGGGGTGGACGTGGTGTACGCCGAAGTCGTCAATCCCGGTACGTTCGTTTCCTCGCTCGACACCGACTCGGGTGACGCCCGCGCGCTGGTCGCGGCGAAAGTGGACGGCGTGCGACTCATCGACAACGGACCGGTCGTCCTCAAAGGAGAACAGTGATGCTGCTGGCCATGGATGTGGGCAACACCGAGACGGTCATTGGTCTCTTCGGACCGGAGACCCCGGAAACCCCGGAGGCGATGGGCTTCGCGCGCGCCACCGACGAACGGGGACTGGCCTTTCACTGGCGGATCTCCACCGTCGCCGATCGCACGCCCGACGAACACGCGATGGTGCTCACCCAGCTGCTCGACCTCGAGGGCCTGGACCTTCGCACGGCGGTGACGGCGATCGCGATCTCCTCGTCCTCGCCGATGGCCAACACCCAACTGCGGCGCATGGCCAACCGCTGGTTTTCGGCGCTCGACTTCACGGTGATCGGTCCGGGGACCAAATCGGGCATGCCGATTCTCTACGACAATCCCCGAGAGGTGGGACCGGACCGCATTGCCAACGCCGTCGGCGCCTACGACCTCTACCCCGGGGCGTCGATCGTGGTCGACCTCGGGACCGCGACGGTCTTCGACGTGATCAGCGCGAAGGGCGAGTACCTGGGCGGCGCCATCTCCCCGGGCGTGGCCATCTCACTCGACGCGCTCTTCTCGCACGCCGCGGCGCTGCGCTCGGTCGAGCTGGTCCGTCCCCGATCGGTCATCGGTCGCTCGATGATCGAATCGATCCAGTCCGGTGTCCTGTACGGTTTCGCCGCCCAAGTCGACGGCCTGGTGGAACGGATCCTCGAAGAGCTCGGCGAGGCGACCGTCATCGCCACCGGCGGCCTGGCCGGACTCATCGCTCCGCACACCAAACACGTGCAACACGTCGAACCCTGGCTTACCCTCCACGGATTGCGTATCGTGCATGAACGGAATCATTCGGGAGAGTAATCGTGACAGTGCCGTACTCATTTGCTCACAACGCGTTCGCCGCGACGCTGCAGAGCAGCTACGACCACCTCGCCGACGGCGAGGAGTCGGGCGATTCGGTCAACGTTGCGGGACGCCTGATGCTCCTGCGTCGCCAGGGCAAGTTGGCCTTCGCCACCATGCGCGACTCGAGTGGGGAGATCCAGCTCTTCGCGCTCGAGTCGGTGACGGCGGACTTCGAGGAGTTCACGAAACTGCACTTGGGGGACTGGGTGGGCGTGGGCGGTGAGGTGGTGCGCACCAAGCGCGGTGAGCTGTCGGTCAAGGTGGCGACCTGGGTGACCCTGGCGACGGCCCAACGCAACTTCGGGGACAAGTGGGCCGGCATCGCCGACTTCGACCTGCGCTATCGCCATCGCGAGGCCGACCTCTGGGCCAACCCGATGTCGCGCACCACGATCAGGCGTCGCAACGACGTGATGCGCGCGGTGCGAGAACGGTGTTGGGCGGCCGACTTCATGGAGGTCGAGACGCCGATCCTGAACGCGATCGCCTCGGGCTCGGACGCGCGACCCTTCGCCACGCATCACAACGCCCTCGACACGGATTTCTTTTTGCGCATCGCCCCCGAGCTGTGGTTGAAGCGACTGGTGGTCGGCGGTTTCGAGCGAGTCTTCGAGATCGGACGGGTCTTTCGCAACGAGGGCGTGAGTCCGCGCCATAACCCCGAGTTCACGATGCTGGAGATCTACGCGGCCTACTGGAACTACGAGGACATGATGAACTTCACCGAGGAGTTGACCGCGGGCGTCGCCGTGGACGTGCTCGGCACCACCGAAGTCGAGTACCAGGGTCGGCCGTTCTCCTTCGCCACGCCCTGGCCCCGTCGCACCATGGCCGAGCTGGCGAGCGAGGCGGTCGGCGAGGACGTGTCGGTCCACACGCCGCGCGAACACCTCGCCCAGATGCTTCGAGACCGCGGGGTCGACGTGCACCGCGCCTGGGGCGCGGGTCGGTGCCTGGCCGAACTCTTCGAAGTAACGTGCGAGAGCTCACTGTGGAACCCGATCTTCGTAACGGACTTTCCGGTCGAGATCTCGCCGCTGGCGCGCCGCCACCAGAGCGACCCCGACCTGGTCGAGCGCTTCGAGTCCTACGCCGTCGGACGCGAACTCTCCAACGGGTTCTCGGAACTGGTCGACCCGCTAGACCAGCGCGCCCGTTTCGAGGATCAGGCGCGCCTGGCCGCCGAGGGCGAGCCGGAGACGATGCACATCGACGAGGACTACATCAAGGCGCTGGAGTGGGGACTGCCGCCGACGGCCGGACTCGGTCTCGGCATCGATCGGTTGGCCATGCTGATCGCCGACGAGTCGAACATCCGAGAGGTGATCGCCTTTCCGACGCTCAAGCCCCTCGCCGATTAGTAACTCGGCAGGTCCTCGAGCAGTGACTCGATGAGCGAGGCGAAGCCGTCGCGTAACGCCCGGCTGGGCAGGCTCGCCAACGTGACGTGCGCCTGAGCGAGGTAGCTCTGGGCCGAGGCGATGGTGCGCTCGATTCCGTCGGTGGCGACGACCAGCTTGCGCGCCCGTTCACGGTCTTCGTCATCCAGGACCGCCCCGAGGACCCCGCGCAACTCCTCGCCCACCAGGGTGTCGCGCAAGGCGAAGATGGTGGGCAGGTTGTAGATCCCCTCGGCCAGGTCCTGGCCGGCCGGTTTGCCCAACTCGTTGTCGGTGGCGATGACGTCCAAGATGTCGTCGCGCAACTGGTAAATCATGCCGAAACAGCGACCGAACTCGGTCAGCGCCTCTCGCTCTTCGACCGCCAGTCGCGCCGTCATGGCACCCACGCGGCAACTGGAGGCCATCAAGGCGGCGGTCTTCCCCTCGATGGCACCGAAATAGTCCTCTTCGGTGCGCTCGACCGAAAAGGCGGTGCGCACCTCGGAGACCTGGCCCCGGGTCAGCGCCGCCAGGGTACGCGCCAGCAGTCCCGCGACGTCGGTGCCGAGATCGGCCGCGATCGCGGCCGATCGGGCCATCAGGTAATCCCCGGCCACGATGGCGATGAGATTGCCGTAGCGCGCGTTGACGCTGTCGACGTTACGGCGCACTTCCGCCTCGTCCATGACGTCGTCGTGGTACAGCGAGGCGAGGTGCATCAACTCCAGGGCCACGCCCCCGAGGAGGTCTTGCGGGGAGCCGGCGCGTTCGCCGCTGGTCGCCGACGCGACCGCGAGCAGTGGGCGCAGCCGCTTGCCCCCGGCGTAAATGAGGTGTGTGGTCACCGAATCGAGGTACGGGTCGCCGAAGATGACCGAGTCGGCGAGTAATGTCTCCAAACTTGCGAGGTCGCGTTCGACCGATACCAGGCGCAGTCGCTCGTGAGGGTTCACGTTCCCACCCTAATTGAGGGTCCGTTGGCCATTCTCTGTGGTCCGAGGGGTGAGACTGAAAAGCCACACCCCACCGGTACACTTTTAAGTATTGACGCACAAAGGATGACAATTGTTCGAACGATTTACTGACCGTGCCCGCCGAGTACTGGTGCTCGCGCAGGAAGAAGCACGTGACCTCAACCACGCCTTCATCGGCACCGAGCACATCCTGCTCGGGCTGATTCGCGAGGGCGAGGGCGTTGCGGCCAAGGCGCTGGACGCCTTGGGGGTCACCTTTGACGTCGTGCGCGAGAAGGTGGAAGAGGCCATCGGTGCCAACACCAATCCCTCACCGGGATCGCCGCCCTTCACGCCGCGCGCGAAGAAGGTCTTGGAGCTCTCATTGCGCGAGGCCCTGCAACTCGGCCACTCCTACATCGGCACCGAGCACATGCTGCTCGGGTTGGTGCGCGAGGGCGACGGCGTCGCGGCCCAGGTCCTCTCGGACCTCGGGGCCGACATGGCGCGGGTCCGCACGCAGGTGATTCAGATGATGTCCGGTCAAGCCGGCAAGGAGTCCGGCGGCCAGAGTTCGTCCGGCGGTCAAAAGAGCGACCCCGAGGGCGCGGGTGGCTCGGCCGTCCTCGACCAGTTCGGTCGCAACCTCACTCAGTTCGCTCGCGAGGGCAAGCTCGACCCGTTAGTCGGACGCGAGAAGGAAGTCGAGCGCGTGATGCAGGTGTTGTCACGTCGCACCAAGAACAACCCCGTGTTGATTGGCGAGCCCGGCGTCGGCAAGACCGCGATCGTCGAGGGCCTGGCCCAGAAGATCGTGGCCAACCAGGTGCCGGTCACGCTCGCCGACAAGCAGCTCTACACCCTCGACCTCGGCGCCCTGGTCGCCGGTAGCCGCTACCGCGGTGACTTCGAAGAGCGTTTGAAGAAGGTCCTTAAAGAGATCCGCACACGCGGTGACATCATCTTGTTCATTGACGAGATTCACACGCTCGTCGGCGCCGGCGCCGCCGAGGGCGCGATCGACGCCGCGTCGATCCTGAAGCCGATGTTGGCTCGCGGTGAACTGCAGACCATCGGCGCGACCACGATCGACGAGTACCGCAAGCACATCGAAAAGGACGCCGCGCTCGAGCGCCGCTTCCAGCCGGTCAAGGTCGAGCAGCCGTCGATCGCCATGACCATCGACATCTTGAAGGGCCTGCGCGAGGTCTACGAAGAGTTCCACGCGGTCAAGATCACCGACCAGGCGTTGATCGCCGCGGCGAACCTGGCCGATCGCTACATCTCGGACCGATTCCTTCCCGACAAGGCGATCGACCTCATCGATGAAGCCGGCAGCCGACTGCGCATCCGTCGCATGGACACGCCACCGCAGCAGAAGAAGTTCGACGAGGACATCATGCGCGTGCGCGCCGACAAGGAGAGCGCGATGGCGAGCGGCGCCCTCGAACAGGCCAAAGCCCTCGATGAACAAGAGCGCGAACTGATCGCCAAGCGCGACGAGCTCGAACTGACGATGCAGGCGTCGGGCGGCATCGTCTTCGACCTAGTCGACGAGGACACCATCGCCGAAGTGCTGGCGGTGTGGACCGGCATTCCGGTTTATCGCCTCACCGAAGAGGAGACCACCAAGCTCTTGCGCATGGAGGACGAACTCCACAAGCGCATCATCGGACAAGACGAAGCGGTCATATCGATCAGCCGCGCCATACGACGCCAGCGCGCGGGCCTGAAAGACCCCAAGCGACCCGGCGGTTCGTTCATCTTCCTGGGACCGACCGGCGTCGGCAAGACCGAGCTCGCCAAGACCTTGGCCGAGTTCCTCTTCGACGACGAAGACGCCCTGATTCAGCTCGACATGTCCGAGTACATGGAGAAGCATTCGGTGAGCCGCCTGGTCGGTTCGCCCCCCGGCTACATCGGGTACGACGAGGGCGGCCAGCTTACCGAAGCCGTTCGCCGCAAGCCCTTCTCCGTCGTGCTCTTTGACGAAGTGGAAAAGGCCCACCCCGACGTCTTCAACACGCTCTTACAGATCCTCGAAGACGGTCGTCTCACCGACGCCCAGGGTCGCACCGTGGACTTCAAGAACACGATCCTGATCATGACCTCGAACCTCGGGACCGCCGATCTGCGAAAGGCGGCCATCGGATTCGGCAAGGCCACGGACGTCGCGGACCACGAGCGGATGAAGGAGAAGGTCCACACGGCGCTGAAGGCCCACTTCCGACCGGAGTTCCTCAACCGCATCGACGACACGATCGTCTTCCACGAACTGAGCCGTGAAGAAGTGATCTTGATCGCCGACATGTTCATCGCTCGTTTACGTGACCAGTTGTCCGTCCAAGGTCTCGGGCTCGAGCTCTCCGCTGCGGCCCAGGGCTACCTCGCCGAAAAAGGGTACGACCCCGAACTCGGCGCCCGTCCCCTTCGCCGCGCCGTGCAGCAGTACGTCGAGGACGCGCTGAGCGAGAAGATCCTCTTCAAGGAGTTCCACGCCGGACAGACCATCGTCGGCGACATCGCCGAGGGTCCCGACGGGCCGTACCTGACCTTCGAAGGCGTCGAGGGCCTGCCGCCGTCGGTCGACTTCGAAGACCTCTCCGACAACGCGTAGCGTCACACCTCCGCACTTTTAGCGCCACGTGGGCCTGGCCGAGGCCATCGTTGCGGCCCAGTTAGTCAGGTAGTGGCCCAGAGTCAACCGTCGCAGGCCGATGCCCGCAGGGCTCTACCGGCCCCAAGGATGTTGCGTGCCGCGTTGATGTCGGCGAAGTCACAGTG
>Ga0208586_1000081_pt1 | contig 37453 bp, 36 predicted proteins | sample NGESurshal072012_6_FD_184471 | JGI IMG/M metagenome (GOLD analysis project Ga0208586, IMG submission 184471) | Arctic peat soil microbial communities from Barrow, Alaska - NGEE Surface sample 53-3 shallow-072012 (SPAdes) | ecosystem: Environmental > Terrestrial > Soil > Wetlands > Peat ... | reverse complement strand
GGGACTGGGCAATCTGAACAGTAAGAAGTGCTCTTCGTGTAGCGGCATCCAGTTCGGGGGTCAGCTATTCTCCGGCGTCGAGCCCTACTTCTACGACTTCCCCGGCGGGACAACTAACGGCGCCCAAAAAGCAGGACCGATCCCGTTGGGCAATGAGTGCGGCATTTTCGGGGGTCCCACCGCCAGTTGCCCCGAAGGTCCGATTGCGACCAACGGCGATAACGTGACGCAGGCTTCGCAGGCGCAGGGCCAGTTGTGGACGTCCCTAACCACCGCGGTGAATCAGACGTTCGGAAGGAAGGCGAGTCCCGAGGTGCATGCCGGCGCCGCCTACTGGGTCTTCAACACCAACAGCTTTGACCGGACCGGGTCGTTCACGCTGGCGAATCAGGGGTACGTCTCGGCTGCGCACGAGGACATCGAAATGCCCTCCGTCGCTGCGGGGGACTGGTCTGGAGCCATCATCGACTTCACCCTGTCGGGTAATGGCGGTCCCACCGACGCCGACCACGGAGGCTTCTATCCCAGCAGTGCCTACACCTCGTTGAACGGCAACGGTAACGGCGACAGCAACGGCCCCAGCAACGGCAACGGCTTCGGCAACTCGACGATCAACATCGCCGACCTGGGCCAAGCTCCGCAGGACGGCTTCAGCGAGTACCCTTCTGCCGGTGGTCCTGCCCGGCCGCGCTGGGGTGACTACAGTGCCGCCGTGTTCGCCAACGGGCAGTTCTACTTCGCGAACAACTACATCCAGTACCCGAACTGCACTGGGGCGGCGTTCACGCTGACCGTCGCCACCTGCGGCGGGACCCGCGATGCCTTCGCGAACTGGGGGACGTCGGTCAACTCGGTATCGCCGTAGCTAGTTTGTGATCTTGAAACTCCCCGGCCTCCGCCAAGCGCGGAGGCCGGGGAGTTTTGGGAAATGACCTGTACGGCAAAGGATGCGACGAATGTGTGGGTCTAATCCGCGCCGCGAGCACCGTACAAATCGCGATACTCATCGTGCTGCACCTGCGTGAACACCAATCCGGTGATCTCCGCTACGGGTTCAGGTCACCGTTACCCCGAAATCATCTACGTCGCTCGCACCACGATGCACGAACGTCATCGCGTCAATTGACGAACGGCCAGTGCCACAATTGAGCCATGAGCGAGACGAACCCTCCGCCGTTTCGACGCGATTCGTTCAAGAAAACATCGTCGCACGATCGACGAACGTTCCTGAAACGAACGCTTGGCGTGGGCGCGGTTGCCGGCGCTGCGATCGCCGGGGCTGTTTATATAGAGGACGAACACTCCACGACGTCAACGACCACCACGCGAGCACCTACTACGACGACGTCGGGACCAGCGACAGCGACGTCATGGGCGCAACTCGGTGCCTCCTTGACCGGCTCCCTGGTTGTTCCGTCGAATCCCCGCTACGGTATCGACCGGTTGCTCTACAACTCCAAGTTTGCGAATCTTCATCCGCGCGCTATCGCCTACTGCGCCACGCCCGACGACGTCGCGCGATGCATTAACTTTGCCTCGTCGCATGAACTTCCACTCGCCGCTCGTTCGGGTGGTCACAGTTACGGCGGCTATTCCAATAGTGACGGACTGGTGATCGACGTCAGCCGAATGGGGGCGATCAGTGTTGACACGGTCGCCAATACCGCTCGCGTCGGTGCCGGCGCGCGCCTGATCGACCTGTACAACGTGATCGGCAACGCCGAGCGACTACTACCGGGAGGTTCGTGTCCGACGGTCGGAATCGCCGGACTGGCGCTCGGCGGCGGGATCGGCGTCTTCGGACGAAAGTTCGGTCTCACCACTGACAACATTCGCTCCGTGACCATTGTCACCGCCGACGCACGAATTGTCACCGTTGATGAAAACACGAACACTGATCTTCTCTGGGCCAGTCAAGGTGGCGGCGGCGGCAATTTTGGCGTGGCTACGTCATTCGAGTTCAACGTGCACCCCATGCCCGACGTGACCTTATTTACCCTGCATTATCCCTGGGCGGCCGCGTCGACGATGTTGAGCGCGTGGGGTCTCTGGATCAATACTGCTCCGGACGAACTTTGGTCGAACTGTCAGCTGCTCTCTCAAGGAACGTACGGATACCTGCCGCAAATCGCCGGGGTGTACTGCGGAACGCCGAGTGAGCTCGCGAGCGTGCTCGCTCCGCTCAAGTCGATGATCGGTACGGCCCCGACGTACTCCTTCAATGGATCGAACAGTTACCTGAGGGCCATGGAAATCGAGGCGGGCTGCTCAAGCCTTTCGATCGCGGCGTGTCATCTCACCACGCAGAATCCGTCCGGCCGGCTAAGTCACGAGGCCTACTCCGCCAAATCGAGCTATGTCAACGCTCCAATGAACGACACGGCCGTCGCCACGTTCATCGGGGCAATCGAGAACCTCCACGCGCACGCCCCAACCGTCGGCGGCGGTCTCGCCTTCGATTCCTACGGTGGCGCCATCAATCGAGTGGCCACCGATGCGACGGCGTTCGTCCACCGCGACAAACTGGCGTGCATTCAAGCGACCTACTCCTGGTCGAGTGCTACGTCGCCGTCAGTCATTGCGGCGGGCGCGCGGTGGCTCACGTGGCTCGGGGACCACGTCTTTGATTCGACCACGGGCGCATATCAGAACTACATCGATCCGACGCTCAGCAATTGGCAGAGTGCCTACTACGGTTCGAACCTCACGAGACTGATGTCGATCAAGAGGAAATACGATCCCGACAACCTGTTCACGTTCGCTCAGTCGATACCGCTTACTCCTTAGCCGCGGACCAAGCGAAGCCGTTCTTCGGATGCCGGTATGAAACTCGACGTCGATCAAGGACCGGCCTGGCGATCCAGCGCAGTGCCCCCGGCAGGAGTCGAACCCGCAACCTGACGGGTAGAAACCGTCTGCTCTATCCAGTTGAGCTACAGGGGCGTACGGCCAAGCGTACTGAACGCGTCCGGTTTTCTTGGCTCATGCGAAGAGCCCTGTGCAATACTGGTTCCACTTGGTGGGCGTAGCTCAGTTGGTTAGAGCGCCAGGTTGTGGTCCTGGAGGCCGCGGGTTCGACCCCCGTCGCTCACCCCACGTAACACCCGACCCCCCGTTTCGTTCACGGGAGTCGGGTGTTGTTTCGCGTCGCGCGATCGATTTGCGACGAGTAGATTTCGCCTAAGCAGCCTCGTCCGAGGTTCGAATGGAGAGACCAATGACTATCGTTCGTGACTCGTTCTACATCGATGGCGAGTGGGTGAAGGCCAGTTCACCCGAGACCCTGGAAGTAACCACGTCGGGGACCGGCGATCTCTACGCGACCGTACCGGCGGGCACCGTCGCCGAGGCCAATAGCGCCGTCGAGGCGGCCGCGGCCGCCTTCACCGGGTGGTCGAACACCAGCCCGAAGGAGCGCGGAGAGTTCTTGATGCGCATCTCGGAGAAGTTGGCCGAGCGCGACGACGAACTAGCGCTGATCATCGCCAATGAAGTCGGCATGCCGCTGATGCTCTCCAAGGGCATCCAAGTCGGACTGCCGACCATGGCCTTCGCCGAGAACGCCACGCGCGCCGCGGAGTTCGAGTGGGAAGAGGAGTCCGGCAACTCGACGTACGTGCACGAGCCGGTGGGCGTCGTCGCGGCCATCACGCCGTGGAACTACCCGCTGTACCAGATCTCGCTCAAGGTGGCCGCGGCGTTGGCGGCCGGCTGCACGGTCGTACTCAAGCCGAGCGAGGTCGCGCCCATCAATGCCTTCATCCTCGCAGACATCATCGACGAGGTCGGGCTGCCCAAGGGCGTCTTCAACCTCATCACCGGCCTCGGCCCCGTCGTCGGCGAGGCCATCGTGTCGCACCCGAAGACCGACATGGTCTCCTTCACCGGTTCGACGCGAGCCGGCAAGCGCGTCATGCAGTTAGCGAGCGAGATGGTGAAGCGCGTGTCGCTGGAACTGGGCGGGAAGTCGGCCAACGTCATCCTCGAAGACGCCGACATATCAGCTGCGGTGGCCGACGGAATCTTCCAGTGCTACCTCAACTCCGGTCAGACGTGCTCCGCTTTGACGCGCATGGTGGTGCCTCGATCGAAGTTGGCCGAAGTCGAAGACGTGGCCGTCGCGACCTCGGCCGGCTTCGCGCCGTCCGATCCCATCACCGGAGCGAGTCTGCTCGGTCCGCTGGTCAGCGCCGCCCAACTGCAGCGAGTGCGCGACTACATCAACAAGGGCATCGACGAGGGAGCGCGCCTAATCACCGGCGGTACTACTCCCCCGGAAGGACTGGAGAAGGGTTTCTACGTGCAGCCGACCATATTCTCCGACGTCCGCACCGACATGACGATCGCCCAAGAGGAGATCTTCGGTCCCGTACTGTCGATCATTCCCTACGACACCGAAGAAGAGGCCATCGCCATCGCAAACGACTCGTCGTACGGATTGGCCGGCGGGGTGTGGGCCGGTACCGACGAGAAGGCCTTCGAGGTGGCGCGCAAGATTCGCACCGGTCAACTGGCGATCAACGGCGGGGCCTTCAACCCGCTCGCCCCGTTCGGCGGTTACAAGCAGTCGGGCATCGGACGAGAACGCGGACTGTACGGATTCGAAGAGTTTCTCGAAGTGAAGGCCATCCAACACAACTAATTCATTGGGCGCCGGTGTTTGGTTAGACTCGTCTCGCGCCGGTAGCTCAATTGGCAGAGCATTTGACTCTTAATCAACAGGTTCCGGGTTCAAGTCCCGGCCGGCGCACCAAGAAGAGTTGATCAAAGGGCGTCTTCAATTCGTCACGGTGTGAGGGGGTTGCCTATGTCTGCTTCGCGAGAAGTTCTCAGAGCAACTTCCCCACCAAAGGAAGTGTCGTTGAAGGTTGCTTGACCAACTTCAGAGGATTTCTCGTTAAAAACGGTAAACCATCAGCGTGATGATCAGTTCGGCACCTTCGATTCTCGGAACAGGTGAGAAGCTCGCCGAGTGTGCCGCACCTCAATTTGCCGACGCCACGAAACGCAAGCGCACAACCCGCCATCTCCAAACCAGATCAGAGGGGCGCTGGAGCCCCTTGAGGATTGATGGGAACAACGAATGCTTTTTTCGACCACGATGACGTCCGACGATCCTCAAGCGCCACGTCCATGTTCGAGGTCGGGCCCTATTGTTGTGAGGGACGAAGGGATCAGTTCATGGAAGAACCGCTTTTCACAATCGGCGCGAGCGCTTCCTGCAACGACGGTGAGTGTGGCGAAGTGATACGAGTGGTTATCGATCCGATTGTTCGCAGATTGACCCATCTCATCATTGAGCCCACGCACCGCCAAGGACTTGGCCGGCTCGTGCCACTCGAACTCGTTGCGTCCTCTGACGGCAATGTGATGCTTCATTGTTCCCTGGAAGAGTTTCAGCGACTCGACTTGGCTGAAGAGACCGACTTTCTTCCCGGGACGGTCGGATACGAGGGGTACGATCCTGCGAGCGTAATGCCACTGCCCTACTTCGCACTGGGAGCGGGCAACACATTGCCGCCGGTTACGTACGACAAGCTTCCTCTGGGAGAGGTGGCCGTTCGCCGAGACGATCCCGTTCACGCGACGGACGGCGAAATCGGAAGAGTCCATGGAGTCGTGATCGATCCGAGCGATCATCTCGTCACTCACGTACTTCTCCAGGAGGGGCATCTATGGGGACGTCAAGAGGTCGCCATTCCCGTCAGCGCCATCTCGGACTTCGGTTCCGACATTCGACTCAGCATCACAAAGAGCGAGGTGCAAGAACTACCGTCCGTTGATCTTCACGGATCTGACGATTAGGCGTGCGCTCGGGCTTCGACCAACGGCGGTCAATGGGTAGGCACTGTATTCCGAGCAAGGAGAATGAGCTGACGTGAACGTCGTCGAAGGAACGATTCGCCGTATCGATGGGTTCCAACAGCGCCACCTCGTTCCATCATTTGTCTTCGGCGTCATCAAGAAGTTCGGAGACGACAACGCCGGGAACCTGACCGTTCAAATCACCTACACAATGTTTGTTACCGTGTTTCCGCTCCTCCTCCTTCTGGTGACGATTTTGGGCATCGTGCTCGCCGGTAACCCTTCGGATCGCGCGCGAGTGCTGCATTCGGCCCTCGGACAGTTTCCCATTATTGGCCAACAACTCGGTCATAACATTCACGCCATAAAACGAAGTTCGGCGTTCGGTCTCGTATTTGGGATCGTCGGTCTGGTCTACGGCTCAACGGGACTCGCACAAGCCGGGCTCTATTCTATGGAGCAGATCTGGAATATTCCGGCTGCGGTGCGGCCCAATTACTTCACTCGAATGATTCGCGCTGGTATTTTCCTCGTCGTGCTGGCAGTCGGCCTAGTCGTCACTACCGCGCTCGCTGGATTTGGCACGTTCGGAAAGCACAACTTCTGGCTCGGGGCTTTAGGAGAGCTACTCGCCGTCATCGTTAACGTGGCGCTCTACTTCGCCGCATTTCGTACGCTCACTCCGCGGCAGGTGGCCACCCGTTCCCTGATTCCAGGCGTGATAATCGGGGGTGTGGTGTGGACAATCCTTCAAGCCGCTGGGGGTTACGTGGTCGGTCACGACCTCAAGGGAGCGAGCGCTCTTTACGGGCTCTTCGGCCTCGTGCTTGGGTTGGTGGCCTGGATTTATCTCGGTGCGGAGATCACGCTCTATGCGGCGGAGATCAACACTGTTCTTCATCATCGTTTGTGGCCAAGGGGTTTGGTGCAACCTCCTCTAACCGATGCCGATCAACGTTCGCTCGCTTTCCAAGTCACCGAGAATCAGCGGCGTCCAGAACAAGAGGTCATTACCCGCTTTCGCGGCAGACCGATGATTCAAGACGAATACCGCGAGCGCGGCTATGAAGGCGACGATGCGGCACCGGGGATCGAACGTCGGGTTCCTGCGAATTCCGACGAGCAACAGACTGATTCGTAACGGAACATCTCGGCGACGGCAATTGAAGGTGAGGCTGATGGCAGCGGAGGTGGAAACTGTAACGTCGCCGGGACCCGAAGCGGCCCTCGTCTCTAACTCAATTCGTCGTACGTACGCGCAACGCGGTGTTGATGACGTCCAACGCGTACGCGAAGCCGAGGGGTGCTCTCGCTCGGCGTCGGGCGCTCGTCACGACTCGAATCGCCGAGTCGTAGTGGGTACGCGCACCATGCGCCACGAGAGCGCGATTCAACGCACGATCCTCTCCCGTTTTCAACGGCGCGAATCCTCCCGCCGCAAGATACGCCGCACCGTTAAAGCCGAGGCTGGTCCCGTGTATCGGATGGACCTCCTCCTCGTACTCGTTTTGCCACCGGGCGCGAGTGTCACTCCGATGTTCCGACCAGTCATCGACCACGACGCGCCCTAGCCAGTGGTCCACGCCGACTTCGTGCTGGATCACCTGGGTCGAGAGCCAGTCTCTCGGTACGCGCGAGTCAGCGTCGGTCGTAGCGAGCCAGACCTCCGAGGGAAGCAATCGCGACGACTGAGCGAGCAGCGTCGAACAACCCAGACCGCGGGCGTACCCGACGTTTTTCGCATTACAGACGACGATGGTTACGCCGATAAAACTTCGGACTCGAAATAAATTCTGCTGCCAATCGCGAGCGATCGCCTCACTGTCGTCGGTGCACGAGTCAAGGACGATCGCCGCCTTCAGGCTCACGTCCCATTGGCTCAACTCATCGAACGCGTCGACCAACGACCTAAGAGCCTCGGCGAGTAACGATTGCTCGTTGTGCGCCGGGACGACGACGCCGACAGCCGAGGTTCGAACAAGCGGCGTCGATCGGAATTTCACGTCACGCGCTCCCACAGATCAAGCGTGAACTCCTCCTCGAGGTGATGGACGATTCTTCGCAAATGGTCGTTGGCGTTTATTAGTTCGTGTACACGATCGCCCGTGAGTGGGTAGTCCGTTTCGCCGCGCCAATGAACACCGATGACGTGCGCCCCCGGGAGTGTCGAGCGAAGGATCAGTGCGAGGATATCTCGAAGCGATTCAGCGTCAAAATAGTACGCGACCTCACTCAACACGACGAGGTCGAATACTTCGTCGGGCCACGACCCGGGGATGGCACGCGACTCCACCACCACGTTCTCGCACTTTCTCAATCTCTGCTTGGCTTGTTCCAGGGCACTGGAAACGATGTCCGTGGCGAGTAGACGCTCGCAACGCGACGCTAGAAGTTCACTCAGGACACCAATGGAGCAACCGGGCTCGAACGCGTTGCGGTATCGCTCTCTCGGCAGCGAGTTGATCGTCAACGCGTACTTGCGCTGTTCGTACGAACTCGACGCAAAGTTCCACGGGTCAGTACTTTCGTCGTACATGCTTTGGAAATACTCGCGATCGGTCGAAGTCATCACGTCCACGTCATCTCGTCTACGTACACCTCGTAGGGTCGCCAGAAACGGCGCATCAGTGGCGCCGGGAGCACCGGCGCGTCGGCGACGTCGGGGCCGATGGAATGAGTCTGGGACAGAAACGCCTCCGTCGACCACCGCTTGCGAGCGCGCGCCCTTCGAGTCAGGTCTAGACGGCGACAGTGGCGCCAGGGGATATCCGTTCCCTTCGGGTCAGCCCAGTGCCAGGCCCACACGAAGTAGCCGAGGACGCCGGCGTCGGCGCGACGACTCGCACCAAGAGCCGCCTCGCCACAAGCGTCGTGATCGGGATGCCCGTCGTAGCGCCACGGCGCGACGCATAGGTCTCCAGGCTCCAGGATGTTTGCCAGGGCCTCGTCCAAGTACGTTCGATGTTTCGCCACTTCGCTGTCGGGGAGATGAAGTCGAAGAATGTCGGGGTTCTCCCAACCCAATCGACGGAGCGCTATTCGCGATTCATTGAAGCGCACAGTGGCGAGATCAAGCCCCTTTGCCACGCTTGAGTCAGGATGAGAACCCTCGCCGTCAGTGACAGCGACAACCTTGAGGGGAACGCGCCGAGCCAGGGCAGCTTGGATAAGACCCCCAGCGCCGAGTACTTCGTCGTCGGGGTGCGGCGCCACGACAATCACACGATGAGCGCGGGGCAACACCAGGGGTTCGAGTCCTACATGGCGCCCAGACGCCTTCCATTGCGCTTCGGGCCGCCCGAGGTGCTCGTGGCCCACGGTCAGTTCCACGGACCGCGCCCTTTCGCGAGTCGACCAAGTTCGGCTGCGTCAACGCCGCCGTGGTGTTGAGACAAGTAGACGAACAGATCCGCCGCCCGGCGTGATTGTTCCGCGTCGTGACAGAGGGGTCGAGCGCCTCCCGCGGACCCGACGAGGTTGAGTACTTCCATCGCCGCGTCGTGGACGACTTGTCGCGTGACGAAGGCTCGATAGCGAGCCTGTCCGCTTTCATCGGTGGGATCGGCGTCGATGGCGTGGGCGGTACTTTTCAACACGTCGCGCATTGCCTCAAGAGCGGCCGCGGCCCATCCCAGATCGGCGAGCGCGTGTTCGTTGGCTTCGGCGCCCAACGAGTTGGCAAGATTGTTCACCAGACCGACGGCCCCGCCGTACCAACATGCGGCGACGCCTGACGAACCGAACCAAAACCCTGGACGCGCGGTATAGAAGTCCGGCGGCCCGACGACGAGAGTATCGGGAATGACGGGACCGGCGAACTCAAGCGTTTCACTCACCGAGTCCCCCATCCCGACGGCGCGCCACGAGTCATGTTCGACGGCAGCGACGTATTCATCGAGCGCCACGTCAAACAGTCGATAGCCTTCTTCGGTCTCCGCGGAGACAAGGGCCCGATCGATGACCCCACTACCGGAGCAGAACTCCTTGCTTCCGGTCAGACGCCATCCATCCCCCACTCGCTCGGCCGACGTACCTCCGTGTCGCGACCTCGCCGCCCACACGCCGTACGTGGAACGTTCGTCAACGGGCTTGGAGCCAGCCTCGGACAGAATCGCCAATGCGTCAACGTGACCTTCGGACAATCTTCCTACGGAAAGGTCCCGGGATGACCACGCCGCGAGCACTTCGAAGCGACGCCAGGTGTTGCCCGAACCGGGCAGCGGAAGCTCTGCTGCGTCGGTCCGAACGAATTCCTCGAATATTGGCTGAACACGCAACATCATCACCTACTTGTCGTGACCCGCGACGTAGGGAGTTGGGCATTTTGGGTCGATGAAACTTGTGCCCACGTCAGGCCGTTCACTTCATCGTAACCGGCGCTTGACGTGAGGGACTATCGACCTAACTCCGGCAAGGACCTCGAGCTTGTTTTCAGCGTGCTCTTATTCCACCGCGAGGATCTCCTCCAACATTCGACGCGCGGTTGGATCACCGTCACTCCACCAAGCGCGCGGTCTCCTTCGAATACTCGACGAGTATGTCGACGGAGCAATCAAAGTTGTTTATCGCCAGTGAGCGTTAGGTGCGCAAGGTCGTTTGATTTCTTGGCATGAGTATGCGAGTATTCGGTTGGTTCGCAAAGAGGAGGAGCATGGACGATATTGGGAATGGTACAGAGAACGCACAGTCGGATGATTCACCCAGCGTGATGGGCAAGCCGGATGAGACTGATGCCGACGTCATGGGAGGCGCCGATCTCATCGATACCGAGGTTATGGGCGGCACAGCGATCATCGAATCCGATGACGTGGGAGGTGCGGATCTCAAATACGGCAATGAACTTGGGGGCGCCGATAATATCGATCCGGAGGCGCTCGGCACGGAGTATTAAGTCACTGAACTCTTCGCGGTTTCGTCCTTTTGAATTGTGCACCAGCGAATGTGACTTGTGTGAGATGCGTTCTTAATCAATCGCCTTTCGCTCGGTCAATTACGTCCGTGAACGCATCTTGTCAATTTTGATTTGACTCTTCATGAGGTACAGATCGCCTCTTGGATCATTCACAATGTGGAGACACATAAGGCCTATCCAACGTTGAAACGGAAGACTTGCGCTGACGGGATGGCGCTCGAAGCGTGTGTCAACGCATTTGTAAACGATTCTTCTGCTCACTTCACGCAACCGTCCATATACCTTGCTCCCTCACGCGCGACGAGAACACCAATTGATCAGCACAAACGCAAGTTCTGCTCATCAAACGCAAGCCGAAGAGGTGACTCTTATTCAACAGGTTCCGGGTTCAAGTCCCGGCCGGCGCACCAATTTGATCCGACCAGTGATGGTCTTCGTCCTTCCCGCGGGTGAATCGTCGTCTCCGGCTCACGAGTTCGCGCGTCGCCGGAGAGTGGCGATTTCACAAGATGATCGTTTGGTCGCGGACGCACCGACCGAATTCATTGGTCGGACATTGAGAATTGTCTGAGACCTCACGATGCTGCGGATGCATCGTGCGGCACGGCTCGTAGGATGAGTTTTACCCCACGCCCGAGGGTTTTCGCGATGGTTTGGACCTCGCCGTCCGCGAATGAAGCAATCGCAGGAGATCGTCAGATCGACGATGTCATGAACAACTGGAGGTCCGATCATGGAACCAACTAACCCTCGTCCACAGGTGCTTCGCACGCTGGGCCAGTGGCTGCTCCCACTACTTCTCGTGGCGTCGGGACTCGTTCTCGGAGTCGCGGGGCCGGCGAGTGCCGCGGCGGCGAACGGCACCGGGACCATGACCACCAAGACCACCAGCGTCCCATATGGCTCGACCGGCCACGTCATCACCTTCACGTACACCGCCGCGACCGGTGGCGTGTCGAACGGCGGCGTCCACCTCACGGTACCAACGGGCTGGTCGGCCCCCTCCACGACCGGTACGTCCGCTGGTTACACGACGGCGAGCTCTGGTACGGTCTCGGTCGACGGTCAGATCATCGTCGTGCTTGGTGTGACTCTGGCCGCCGGCGCCACCCTCACCATTAATTACGGCGCCAAAGCGGCCAAAGGTCCGGGCGCGACTGCCACCACCAGCGTTGGCGCCGCGACGTGGATCACGACCGAGAAGTCAACCTCAGGCGGAACGGAGACCACGCTCGCCAAGTCGCCGGTCATCACGGTGACCCAGACCTTGGCCACACCGGCCGCACCGTCGGTCTCCCTCGTTTCACCGAGTTCGATCGTCGTCAACTTCACGCCCAACGCCAACGCCACGTCGAGCACCGTCACCATTCGATTGGCGAAGGACGGAGCAATGGTGAAGGCCGTCATTGGTAACACCACCGGCTCTGAGACGATTACTGGTCTCACCCCGGGCGACACCTACTACGCGACGATTACCTCCGTGGGCAATGGCTCGGACTACCTCACGTCCGCCGTGGGTGCGCATTCCGTCGTCATCACTCCCGGCGTACTCACAATCACGGCCAGAGCGACCAATGTGACCGTTGGTCACCCCGTGAACGTCGCGGCGGTGGTCACCGGACTCACGACGGCCGATCGCGCCACGGTCACCAAGGACACCTTCACCTACACCGGCGTCGCTCCGACGGTCTACGCGACGTCCACCATCGCGCCGTCGGCCGTGGGCACGTACCTCGCTCTGCCGGCGAACGCCACGGTGGTCGTGACCCCTAGCGCTGATCAAGGTGTCTACTCATCCACGTACAACTACGCCGCGGGCTCACTCGTGATTTCGGCCCTCTCCAAGGTCCCCCTCCGCGCCACGAGGGTGGTCGGCGGCGCGTGGACCGGTCGAACGGTCAACGTAACCATCTTGGGAACCGGCTTCTTCGGTCAACCGAGGATCATCAGCAACATGGGTCGACGCACCACGGCACGCGTCATTCACGACACGGGGAAACGATTGACCGTCCGCGTGACCGTGCGATCAGGAACACCAAGGGGAATTCACGTCTTTCGCATCACCTTGGGTAACGGGAAATCCTGCAACGTGCACTACAGCCAGTTCTAAAACGCAGACACCCTCGGATCAAGTGACCCGAGGGTGTCTGCCGTGAAGAAGTATCCCCAGTGCCACCACGAAACGACGCCACCGAAGACATCAATCGGAGGTCTCGGTGGCCGAACACAATTCTCAGGACTGAGTCGATATCGGTTATTCACTCTCCGATTCAGTGTTTCGGGCATTCACCAGATCGTCGATGACCTCCTGGTCCGAAGTCTGTCCGAAGTCCTCGTACCACTGACCGACGGCGAACGGACCGTCAGCTCGTACCAACGACACGAACTGGTCAGCCACTCGTTCCATGCGAATCGCGGCGGCGACACTCGTGACGGGAACGGCCACGACGACTCGCGTCGATCCTCGAGCTCGGGCGACGGTGCAGGCCACGTGGGCCGTGGCGCCGGTCGCCAGACCATCATCGACGATCACGACCGCCTCGTTCTCGAGAGAGACGATGGGAACACTCTCTCGATACAGACGAACTCGATTCTCGAGTGTTACGCGTTCGTCGGCGACAACGCGCTCAAACTGCACGTCCGTCACGCTGAACCGCTTTGCCGTGGCGGGCTCGACCTCCAGCATGCCGTCCTCGCCGATCGCTCCCATCGCCAATTCGGGCTGCAACGGAACACCGACTTTGCGAACGACCAGGACGTCCAAGGGGCACCGCAGGATTCGGGCGACTTCGTAGGCCACGGGGACGCCACCTCGTGGAAGTCCGACGACGACCACGTTCTTGTCGCTCAGCACTTCGGCGAGTCGCACACCCAAGCGCTTTCCCGCGTCTCTTCGGTTTGTGAAAGGTTTCACCATTCACGCCCCCGTGCCCATCGCCGGCGCGATAATCGCGAGCGTCGCAACGTCGTTCATGGTTCAGCCACAGTCCTCACCAAAGCGGAGTATTCCTCATGATGGCACTTTCCCAACATTGGAACAATCGTCAAAGCCGAGGTCTAGGTTCAGGTGATGAAGGCCCTCGCGAAGTTTCTGATGGCGATTGTTCTGGTGCTTCTGACCGTTGTCGTCGTCGTAGGACCGGGCGGAGTCGTGGCCGGCGCAGAGTATCCCTTCGGCATTGGCCCCTGGAGTTCCACTGGGCGCTACTGCCACGACATCTACGAAATGACGCACTTCGTCGCGGTGTGGCATCACTCCGATCAATCCATACTGACGGCTCGTCAGAGAGCGACGTGGCTCGCCTTCGAGAAGACCTTGACCAAGACCGGGCCCCAGGTACCGCGCGCTGACTTCTCGGCGTGGTATCAAAACACGGGCAACGTGGCCCGGACCATGGAGAACGAGACCCCCCGGATCAACAAGTGGTGGAATCAGAACTGCACCGATCCGATGATGGAGGCGCCGGCAACTGTCAGCCACGTATGGTCGGGCCTCAGGTCGCACGCCACGTTCGAGCATTACCCCAAGAACGTCATCCGACTCCAGAACTTCGACCAGAGAATCCGAACGAACGGCGCGTGAGATTTCTCCACGCGGAGCCGGCGTTTGCGAATTCAGTACTGCGTGATACTTGGCGCGAGCGCCAACCGTAGTGTTCAGCCAATGACCTTGGCGTAAGGAATCGTGTTCGCGACCGCGGGCGCGGGCTCATTGACGTGTTCGCCCCACCTCGAGAAAGCGGTGGTTCCACCGCCCGTGGTGCCGGTGATCACCTCTTTTATCGGGAGAGTCTTCGACCCCGAGGAGATAGTCAAGACGCTGTTCGTCGCCGAGGCGGTGCTGGAGGCCGCGGTCTTCCAGGAGAGTTGGTAGTCCTTGGCGCTGTCGCCACTGACCTTGTACTTCGTTCCCTTGGCGACGGGAAGGATTCCCGAGAGAACCGTGGTCGTGAGATTCGTGTGGAAGCTGGTGTAAGGCGACGTTCCGGCCTTCATCACCACCGAGAGAGTACCGACCTTCTTCTGCTCGGCCGCGGTGAGGCCCATGATCTTCGTGAGGCCGGTCGAGCTGCCGCTCAAATATGCGTCGGTCGGGGTGACGATGATTTTCACTGTGTTCTTCCCCGACGAGATCGTCTCTTCGCCGTAGGTGGCGCCGATATCGACGACGACCACGCTCTTAACGGACCCGGTTTTTGAGGTGACGTAGATGTGAACGCCTGATTCCTTGGCCATGGCCTTTTGCGCGGCCTTCAGTACCGATTTGGTCGTCGGATTCTTCACCGAGGCTTGGGCCGCGATCGGCGTGCTGGCGAGAACCAGGGTGACACCGAGGGCGAGGGAGATGAGTTGGAGGCGGCTGCGGGGTGAAAAGGACATGGTCTCCAGCCTACGGTGAATTACCACATCGCTTCGTTCAGCTAACCAGCGCGCGCTACGACCGGCGCCATCGTGCCCCAAATGAGCGCAACCTATGCTGACGCCAGGACAGGATGTCCGGAGGTGATGAGATGACCCCGTCGGCCTACGACCAGTGGCTTGCACTCTACGAAGCGTCCGCGAAGCGCGACGCGGCCTTCACGACGATGTCCGGGGTCGACCTCGACCCGGTCTACGGACCGGAGAACGGAGAGTTCCCCGGCCTGTTTCCGTACACCCGCGGCGTCCACGCCAGCATGTACCGGTCTCGCCTCTGGACGATGCGCATGTTCGCCGGATTCGGGACGGCGATCGACACCAATCTGCGCTTCAAAGAGATCATCGCCGCCGGGGGTCAGGGCCTCTCGACGGCCTTTGACATGCCGACGCTGCTCGGACTCGATTCCGATGACCCGATGGCGTTGGGTGAAGTCGGACGCTGCGGCGTGGCGATCGACAGCCTTAGCGACATGCGCGACCTCTTCGCCGACATCGACCTCGCCACGATCACGACCTCGATGACGATCAACTCCCCGGCCGCGGTGATGCTCGCCCTCTTCGTCGCCCAGGCCGAGGAGAAAGGCGTCGCGCGCGAGCAGCTCGGCGGCACGCTGCAGAACGACATCTTGAAGGAGTACCAGGCCCAGAAGGAGTTCGTCTTCCCGCCACGCCAATCGATGCGACTGGTGCGCGACACCATCGCCTTCACCGCGGCCGAGATGCCCAAGTGGAACTCCATCTCGGTTTCCGGCTATCACATTCGAGAGGCCGGGTCGACCGCCGCCGAAGAGCTAGCTTTCACCCTCGCGAACGGTTTCGCCTACGTCGAGCTGGCGCGACAGGCTGGACTCGGCGTCGATGAGGTGGCGCCGCGGCTCTCGTTCTTCTTCAACGCCCACATCGACTTCTTCGAAGAGATCGCCAAGTACCGCGCGGCGCGGCGCCTATGGGCTACGTGGATGAAGGACCACTACGGCGCCACCAACGAACTCAGCTGGAAGCTGCGCTTTCACACGCAAACGGCCGGGGTGTCGCTGACCGCCCAACAGCCCGAGGTCAACGTAGCGCGCACCGCCATCGAAGCCCTCGCCGGCGTGCTGGGCGGTACCCAGTCGCTCCACACCAATTCGATGGACGAGGCCCTGGCCCTACCGTCGGAGAAGGCGGCGCGCATCGCCCTGCGGACCCAACAGGTGATCGCCTACGAGACCAACGTGGTGAACGTGGCCGACCCGCTCGGAGGATCGTGGTTCGTCGAGGAGTTGACCGACGGGATGGCGCGACAGGCCGAAGCGATCTTCGCCGAGATCACGGCCATGGGCGAAGGCTCGATGCTCGAAGGCTGCATCAAGGGCATTGAGGAGAACTGGTTCCAGGGTCGCATCGCCGAGTCGGCCTACAACCTGGAACGCTCCTTCAACCGGGGCACGCGCATCGTGGTGGGCGTGAACGACTTCACCGAGGGCAACGACGACGCGGACTTAGAGATCCTTCGGATCACCAACGCCGACGAGCGCAAGCAAGTCGGCCGGTTGAACGACGTTCGACGCAACCGCGATGAATCGAAGGTGCTACTCGCGCTCGAAGAGCTGACCCGAGACGCCGTCGATCCCGAAGTGAACCTGATGCCGGCCCTGATCAACGCGAGTGTCGCCGACGTCACCGTCGGCGAGATGATGGGGACGATGGAGAAGGTCTTCGGTCGTCACGTCGAGGTGCCGACACTGTGACCGTTCGGGTATTGGTCGCCAAGGTCGGTCTCGACGGACACGACCGCGGCATCAAGGTCGTCGCGCGTCTGTTACGTGACGCCGGCATGGAGGTCGTCTACACCGGTCTCTTCCAAACGCCCGAGACGGTGGCGATCGCGGCCATCCAAGAAGACGTCGACGTGGTCGGCCTGTCCATGTTGTCGGGCGCCCATCTGACCCTGGCCCCGCTGGTGGTCGAAGCGCTTCGGGCCCGGGGTTCGGACATACCGGTCGTGGTGGGCGGCATCGTGCCGAACAACGATCTCGATGACATGCGCGCCGCCGGCGTGGCTGCGGTATTCGGGCCCGGCGCCAGTGCCGACGAGATGGTGGCGTCCATCAATCAAGTGGTGAGTCAAGCCCGGGCTTAGCCCCGTCGACCTATTACGCCAAAGCTCGGAGCTCGCGTCGCTACGCCGCCGCCTTGATGAGAGGCAATTTCTTCGACCAGTTGTTGAGGATCTTGCCGGCGTCGGTACCGAGGACGTCTTCGAGCATGGAGGCGTAGACCTCACGGAAGTCCACGTGCACGAGCAGGTCCCCTTGATTCAAATCCGCCGTGGCGAGCGAGGGCTGCTCCCCGTAGAAACCACCGGCCACCCGGTTGCCGGCCACGAAGACCGGCGCGGACGTCCCGTGGTCGGTGCCCTGTCCGCCGTTGGCCGCCACGCGCCGACCGAACTCCGAATAGACCATCACGACCACGTCGTTGGCTCGCGGCGTCGTCCCGACCTGAGTGAGGAAGGCCGTAACCGCGTCGGAGAGTTGACCCACCAGCACGTTCTGTTGGCTCAGTTCGTCGGCGTGGGTGTCGAAGCCGCTCAGCGACACGGAGTACACGCGCGTCGGCACGTTGGCCGTGATCATGTTGGCGACGACGTCGAGCTGTTGGGCGAGCGGTGACGCCGAGGTCGGCGGCGCGTTCTTCAAGACCGGCGTGAGCGTTGACGAGAGCGCGTAGAAGTCAGCAATGGATCCGGCGGCGTCGGCGACCAGCGCGGCGTCTTGATGTGAACTCTTGGCGAACAGTTTCAACTGAGTCCCTAGTGATCCGTAGGGCACCTGGAGACCGCTGATCGGTACCATCGAGCCCACGCGGTTGTTGCCGGCCAGCAGCGGCGTGAGGGTGGAGTCGATTCCGATGGCGCGGAAAGGATCGTGCGGGAGTCCATCGAGATAACGACCAATCCAGCCACTCGAGATCTCCTCAACGGGCGAACCGGTCTGCCAGATCGCCATGGACGAAAAGTGCGAGAGGTTCGGGTTCGGGTAACTCGTTCCGAGCACGATGGCCAGCTTGTTGGCCGCCCACAGCGATTGGAACCCGGTCATGGTGCCGTTGAGTGCCAAAACGATATTGTCCGATCCAGACCCCAAGTCAGGAAGCACCTGGGAGGCGTCGAGCGACATGCCGGGACGGTTCGACAGGTAGTCCGGGTCGAGGTACGGCACGACGGTATTGAGTCCATCGTTGCCTCCGTAGAGCGTGACGATCACCAGGATCGGTGTCCCGACCGGTAGCGGCGTCACACTCGCCGCCTGGGCCACGTCGTCCATGGAGAACGTCGCGGCCATCGTGGCCGCGCCGGCGGCCCCGGTGTACTTAAGGAACTGACGGCGATTGAAGTCGCAGGGACTCATGCGTTCACCAAGTACTCGGGAGCGTTTAGAGCGAGGAGCGCTAATTGCTTCGGATCCGAGACGGATTGATTGAGCGCGCGTTCGGTGCGAGTGCTCCACTGCGCGACGCCCAGCCAGTCGGCGGCGGCCTGGACGATCTTGGATTTCGGCACCGACGTCAGTGGCGCGAGGTCACCGTACTGCACGAGGTTGTTGGCCAGACCGACGCGGTACGGAATCGCCGCGGCGGTCAGCCACGCTTCGTCGTAGGGCCAACCACCAACGCTGGGCGGATTGAAGGGGAACTGACCCATCGAACTGAGCAACCACGTCAACCCTACCGACTCCGGCAGTCTGGACGGCGTGACGCGAAGCGCTCGGCTCGCTGAGACGAACCACTCGACCGGTGACTTCGCCTGCGAATACTGGGGCCGGCGCATGGCGGGATTGCGGGCTATGGCGTTGATGAGCAGCGAGATGTCGCGTTGCTCGAAGACCTTGGCTAACGACGCCGGCGGCTCGACGGTTGTGGAGATGAAGCGGAACCAGAGGCGGCGCGCGATGAACTTCGCGTTCTCGGGTCGTGACACGATCCAGTCACTCAACGAATCGGCGTGGAAGACCTGTCGCTTGCCGAGAACGCTGACCGGGGTGTTGTCGTGATTCTTGGGGTCAAATGTGACGGTGCCGCTCGGCTGATCAACGTTGTAGCCGCTGAGGCCGAGGGCCGCTTGGTGGACGTCGGTTTGTGAGTAATTGCCCACCCCGAGGGTGAAGAGCTCCATGAACTCGCGACCGAGGTTTTCGTTCGGCGAGTAGGCGACGTTTTGCTCACCGTCGAGCCAATAAATCAGCGCACCGTCTTTCACCATGGCTCGGGACATGTCGACGAAGTTGCCCAGTGCGTGCGTGCGTAGCGTTTCGTTTTGAATCTTCATCGGCAGGGCGTAGGTGACCTTGTTGATCGACGTCGCCCAGTGGCCGTGCCAGAACCACGTCATGCGCTCGATGAAGGGATAGTCGGCGAGCACCATTCGGTCCAACCACCAGACCGACAGGCTCAATGACTGGGTATAGACCTCCTGCCAGTACGCCGCATTCGCGGTCGGGTTGTGTATTGGCATCTGTCCCATGTTCGGGAAGGGCGGCGTCACGAGCGCATTGAGGCCGTGATCGAAGCGGCGGGCCAGAACCTTGGCCCGCGCTTGGGGAATGCCGCCGGCGAGGAGTTGGAGGTACTCCCCGGGCTTGGGTCCGAAGCCAAAACGGTGTACGAGACGCGACAGTTCGAGTCGATCCGAGGCCGCCGTCATGTTTCAAGGTTAGGTCAGGTTCTCGTCCCACCCCGGAATTGCAAGAAATTGTCACACAATTGATGCGCCATCAGGATCAAAAACAGGCAGCCAAATCGAAGAGCAGCGACTGCAAGGTCCGCACGTAACTAAGCATTTCTTCATCGGCGGCGGCCAATTGCTCGTCATTGTGCAGCCCGTTGGTTTGGGCCGTGGAACGAAGGGCCACCTGCAGCGTCGTCAGCCACACCCACGCCTCGGCGTCGTTCAAGAACTGCTCGTCCACCGTGAGACTGGCTAATTCGGCGTTGGTCGAGGTCTCGGTTTGGCGCGCGAGCATGGACACGGGATTGTCTTGATCGAGGCTGGGATCGATGGGGCCCGAGAGCGAGACGTGCCACTCGTGGTCGGGGTCACGCTCGGCCGCCAAGACATTGGCGAACGCACTGCGAACCACCGATCGACCGTGTTCGTTCATTCGCACTTCCACCCGGCCGTCGCGACGACGGGTGAAGACCTTGCTTCCCGCCACTACGTGTCCTGTTCGATCGTGCTCTGCAAACCGGCAACCTGCAACTTGACGCAGTAGCTCTCGGCGCGTTCGCGGTGACCGGACCAGACGAGCGCGCGACCCTCGTGGTGCACGGCCAACATCAACTGCGTGCACTTGTTGTTCGAGTAGCCGAAGATCTTGCGGAGAATCACTACGACGACCGTCATGGGCGTCACCGGATCGTTCCACACGATGACGTTCCACGGCTTTTTGGTCTCGACCGCGTCCTCGGTTTGGACGTCTCCTTCGGTCGTCGTTCGCCGAAGCGGTTGCGTGGAGGCCATTCGTCTAGTGTCCCAGACCGCCGCTTCAATTGAAAGTAATGAACGTAGTCTGTCCATGAGAAAGCGAGGACCGTGTCAGCCACGATGCCCACTGAAACACTGATTCGACTTCGGCGGCGCGTCAACCGCGACATTCGAAAGTCCGTCGGACTGTCGAAGGATCCACCGCCTCGCTGCAACGATCCTGACGAGGCCTACTTCGCGCTCGACGCTGTGGCGCGAACCATCCACGGTGACCTGCCGCCCATGCTGGTTGGTGGACTCGGCTCGCTCTTCATTCAGATGCTCCATCCCCACACGATGGCCGGCGTCGCCCAACACTCGCGGTACCGCGAGGACCCCCACGGGCGACTCCTCCAGACCGCGAACTTCATTGGCTTCACCACGTACGGCACGAAAGCCCAGGCCTACGCCTCGATCGAACGCGTCCTCGCCGTGCACCAGGTCGTTCGCGGGGACGCCGACGATGGTGCCCCGTACTTCGCGAACGATCCCCACCTGCTGGCGTGGGTGCACGCCGCCGAGACGTCGATGTTCCTCGCGGCCTATCGAAGATTCGGTGCGGTGCGTCTGAGCGACGATGACGCCGACCGGTACGTTCGCGAGATGGCGGGCCTGGCGACCGACCTCGGCATGGTGAACCCGCCGGCGTCGGTCGCGGAGTTGGACGCCGCCATCCAACGATTCCGCCCGGAGTTGCGGCTCAGTGCGGACGGCGCCATCGCGCGTGACTTCATCGTGCGCGGCGTCCAACGTGGCGTGATGAATCGTTCGGCGAATTGGCTGCTCGTGCGCAGCGCCTTCGCGCTCATGGCGCCGTGGCAGCTGGAACTCCTCGGCGTGGCGAACCGCCCAGTTCGCAATCGTTGGTTCATTCAACCGGCGACGGCGGTGTTCTGTCGGCTGTTGCGGTTCTTCGTACCGCCGCCACCTAGGTCGCGAGACTGAGACCGCCGTCGATGACGACGACCTGGCCGGTCACGTACTTCGACGTCGCCAGGGCCACGATCACTTCGGCGACGTCGTCGGGCGAGCCGCTTCGCTTGAGGGGAGCGACCGCGTGGACGAAACCACGCACGGTATCCCAGTCCGCGGTCCACGGTGTGTCGACGAGCCCCGGCGCCACGGCGTTCACCCGTACCTCGGGCCCGACGACTTTCGCCAGTAGCGCGGTCATGTGATTGAGCACCGCCTTCGAGGCGGCGTAGGGAATCGACGAGCCGAGCGGTCGCACGCCCGCCATCGACGAAACGTTCACGATTGCCCCGTGGCTCGCGCGCAGGGCGTCCATCGCCGCAACGCACAGACTCCAGGTGCCAAAGACGTTCACCTCGAAGATCTCGCGCCATACGTCGAGCGACGCGGCCTCGAGGTCGGCGTGGGGAATCACCTTCGTGGTACCGGCGTTATTGACCAACACGTCCAGACGGCCGTAGTGCTCGAGGACGTCGGCCACTAGTCGCGTGCAGTCCTCGCTCTGCGCGATATCGGCTTGCACGTACAGCGAGCCCGGCGTCGCGGCGGCGAGTCGTTCGCCGGCTTCGACGCTGCGCAGTGAGTTGAAGACCACTCGGTCGCCAGCCTCGGCGAAACGGAGTGCCGTCGCCTCGCCAATGCCGCTCGTCGAACCGGTCACTAGCACGACTTTGTCGCTCATCGCTACCTCCGTCGCAGTCGCCACGAACCGGCCCAGTGCTGACCCGGCTCGAGTACTACTACGTCCTTGCCACTACGCAGCGCGTCGGGCGGACATGTCATCGGTTCCACGGCCACGGCGGTGCGTCGACGACCCTTTTCGAGATGGTCACCGCTGAAGACCTGCAAATACGGGAAGTTACGATCGACGCTCAGCTCGATCTCGCCTCCGGCCGAGTCGACGAGCACGACCGTGGCCAGCCCCGAGTCGTCGCGCACCAGTTCGGTGAAGGTGGTGTCGAGCGTGTGGCCATTCACCGACTTGCGCTTGGTGAAGTCGAAACTGTTTCCCGCCACCGGCAAGATCTCGCCAGTCGGCAACTGGCGATCGTTCACCGCGACGTAGGCGTTCGCCGGGATCTCCAACTCGGCTCCCTCGATCGTCGGCGTGGTGACGGCGAGGTAGGGGTGAAAGCCCACGCCGAAGGGAATGGGCACGTCATCGCGATTGGTCACCGTCGTGGTGACGGTGAGACCCAGTCGACCCAAGTGGTAGGTCACGTTGATGTCGCTCAAGAACGGATACTCGGGCGACGGGTGCAAGAGAAGGGTCAAAGAACAGCGGTTCTGGTTGACCGAATCGATGCGAAACGGCCGCCAACGCACCAGCCCGTGGATGGCCGTCGCGTGGTCGACGTCGTCGATCGTCGGTCGCGCGACGCGATCGGAGAACGTCCACTCGCCGTCGGACATCCGATTGGGCCAGGGGTACAGCACCTGGCCGCGCGCGCCGGTCGGCACCTCTTCACCGGCGAAGCCCTCGACGACGCTGAGCCCGCCCTTCACGAAGGTGCGCAGTGTCGCGCCGACTTCGGTGATTACGGCGCGTTCGTCACCGTGGGCAATGGCAATCTGTTCACCGGATGGCAGCATCGGTCGCTTTTCCCCTTAATCACGGACGTGTAACGTACGCAAGTTATCGTACGCCGTATGAGAATCCTCATAACCAACGACGACGGCATCACCGCACCGGGTCTCGAGGTGTTGGCGCGAAACGTGGCGCGCTGGATCGACGAGGCCCCCGCGCACGAGATTCGCGAAGCCATCGTGGTGGCGCCGAGCGTCAACCACTCCGGCATGTCGGCCGCCGTCGGCGACGTCTTTTCTCACCCCCACGTCAAGTACCAACGCCACACCGTCCCCGGCGCTGAGTCGCTAGTGGCCTACTCCCTCGAGGCTCCCCCGGCGCTGTGCGCGATTCTCGGCGCCGTCGGCAGCTTCGAATTCCAGCCCGACCTCATTCTCTCGGGCATCAACGCCGGCGCCAACGTGGGGCGAAGCGTCTTGCACTCAGGCACGGTCGGCGCCATACTGACCGGCGCCCAGCTCGGCCTCTCGGGTCTGGCTGTCTCGGTGCAATGGGGCGAGAACGTCCACTACGACACCGCCGGCGAAGTCGCGATCGAGGTTTTGCAAGAACTGATGAACGCGCCGTCGCGCACGCTTTTCAATCTCAACGTTCCGAATCTTTCGGCCGCCGACATGAAAGGCGTGCGCCGCGGACGAATTTCGCGCGCCGGCGTCGTCAAGTCCGCTCGACCGTCGATCAAAGGTGAATCACTGAGTGACCAGGGTGAACTGTCGCTCCGGCTGGGCGCGGCAACGCCCGACATCGGCGACGTCAGTGACGAGGACGCTGACGAGGACGGCGCGCTGCTCGTCGCCGGCTACGCGTCGCTCACTCCTCTTCGTGGCCCCCACGAAGACGCCGACCCGGGACTGGACGGACTGGTTCATTCGGCCCTCGAAGCGATCGCGCGACACCTGAACAAAGTTCGCTAGTCCTCCGTCGGCCGACGGCGCTGCTCCTTCACGCGACTGCGGGCCTTCTTATCGTCGACGCGACGGACCTTCGAGCCTTTGGTGGGCTTGGTCGCGCGACGCGGGGGCTGACGGGTCAACGCCACGGCGATCTTGTCCGCCAACTGTTCGAGGGCGGCGGCGCGATTCTGCCCTTGCGATCGAAACCTTCCGGCGCCCGAACGAACGACCGGACCGATCCTCTCTACCAACAACTCTCTATCGGCGTGCGAGAGAACACTTGATTCGTTGACGTAAAAAGACGCCGTGACCCGCGTCAGCGAACGATTCGCGTGCTGGCCTCCCGGTCCACCCGACGTCGTAACGCGAAGCACAACCTCGTCAGCCGGGATCGTGAGTCGAGCCCGGACGAACAGCGAGCCGTTCTCGAGCGCGTGGGGCGTACTCATCGCCCGGCCGAGTCGACGGCCGCGGCGTCGCGCAACGACCGACTTTCGTGCGCGGCGTTCATGGCTAAACCCTAACGGTGGTTTTGCTATGAACCGTTAGATTGGCCAGTGAGAAAGAGGTGTCAATGCGGACCATTCCCTACTTCATCAACGACGAGCGCGTCGAGGGGGCCGGCGACCTCCTCGTCTACAACCCGGCCACCGGCGGGGTAAACGCGCACGTTCCCGTCGCCGACGCGCAGCTCGTCGACCACGTCGTGACCATCGCGCGCATCGCCGCTGACACCTGGCGCAACTCGACGCTCTCCCAGCGCACCAACGCCCTCTTCACGTTGCGCCAACTCCTCGTGGAACACGCCGACGAGCTCGCGGCATTGATCACGCAAGAACACGGCAAGACTCTCGCCGACGCGAAAGGCGAACTGGCCCGGGGACTCGAGAACGTCGAATACGCCTGCGGTCTTACCGAGCACATGAAGGGCGATTTCTCCAGCCAGGTCGCCGACGGCGTCGACGTGCACTCGGTGCGCGAGCCGGTCGGTGTCGTGGCCGCGATCACGCCGTTCAACTTCCCCATCATGGTTCCTTTGTGGATGACCGCTAACGCGATCGCCACGGGCAACGCCGTGATCCTGAAGCCTTCTGAACGCGATCCGTCGGTGTCGGTTCGCCTGGGCGAACTCCTCCGCGAGGCCGGGCTGCCAAGCGGCGTCTTCAACGTGATCCACGGCAACGCCGACACGGTGAATCGGCTGCTGGAGCACCCGGGCATCGACGCGATCAGCTTCGTCGGCTCGACGCCGGTCGCTCGTCACGTGTACCTCACGGGGACCGCGCACGGCAAGCGCGTGCAGGCGCTCGGCGGCGCGAAGAACCACATGGTCGTCTTGCCCGACGCCGATCTCGATATCGCGGCCGACGCCGCGATCAACGCCGGATTCGGCTCGGCCGGCGAACGATGCATGGCGATCAGCGTCGTCGTCGCGGTCGGGGGCGTCGCGGACGAATTGATCGGGCGCATCACCGACCGACTCGATCGTTTGACGGTCGGACCGGGCGACGACCCGAGCAGTGACTTCGGTCCGCTCATCACCAAAGAGCACCGCGACCGCGTGGTCGGTTACGTCACTTCGGCGCCGAGCGACGGCATCACGGTCGTGCGCGACGGAACGTCCTGGGCCGACAAGCCGGGCTTCTTCGTGGGTCCGTGCCTGCTCGACGGAGTCGAGCCGGGGATGAAGGCCTACGACGACGAGATCTTCGGGCCGGTGCTCGGTGTGTCGCGCGTCGCCACCTACGCCGACGCCGTGGCCATGGTGAACGCCAACCAGTACGGCAACGGCGTGGCGATCTTCACGCGCGACGGCAACGCGGCGCGACTCTTCTCGCGCGAGGTGAACGTCGGAATGATCGGGGTCAACGTTCCCATTCCGGTCCCGATTGCCGCCTACTCCTTCGGCGGATGGAAGAACTCGCTCTTCGGCCACAGTCACATCTACGGCCCCGAGGGCTTCGCCTTCTACACCCGGGCCAAAGTGGTGACGACGCGCTGGCCGCAACCATCGGAGTCTCAGATCGACCTCGGCTTCCCCACCACCCGCTAGTTCGTGATCGCTTCACTGCACCTCTTCTTCCACGGAGTAGGCGACGGGCTGAAAGAGGCCGCTGCGATGCTCTGGATCACGTGGTGGCCCCTGGTCCTCGGCTTCACCTTGTCCGGCTTCGTACAGAGTCTCTTGCCGCGCGACGCGTTACGCGCGCAACTCGGAGACACCACCGCCAAGAGCGTGGCGAAGGCGTCGGTACTCGGCGTCATCTCGTCGTCGTGCAGTTACGCCGCCAGTGCCATGGCCCGAGCCCTGTTCGCGCGTGGGGCCTCGTGGACCAATTCGGTGGTCTTCATGATCGCCTCCACCAATCTCGTGGTCGAACTAGGAATCGTGCTCTATCTGCTGCTCGGATGGCAGTTCGTGGTCGCTCAGTTCGTGGGCGGCGCACTCATGATCGCGTTACTGTCCTTCACCACGCACTACGTCTTCTCGCGGCGCTACCAGGATCAAATGCGCACACGCGTCGAGCACGATTCGCCTCCCTCGACGAGGACGTCGACGCAGCGTTGGCGCGAACGCGTTCGTGATCGCGAGAACTACCGGAGCGCCGCCCGATTCACCATTGGTGATCTCACGATGTTGCGCAAAGAACTGCTCGCCGGGTTCGTGGTGGCCGGCTTCATCATGGTCGAAGTGCCGAATCGTTGGTGGTCACACTTCTTCGTGAGTGGTCACGGCGTGTGGACCGTGCTCGAGAACGTCGCGGTCGCCCCGCTGCTCGCCGTCGTCTCTTTCGTCTGTTCGGTGGGCAACATCCCTCTCGCCGCTGTGCTCTGGGCCCACGGAGTCGCCTTCGGGGGCGTCATCAGCTTTATCTTCGCCGACCTGGTGACCATGCCGCTGCTGTTCATCTACCGACGTTTCTACGGCACGCGCGCCGCCCTACGACTCTTCGCGCTGTTGTGGTTCGTGATGAGCGCCGGCGGGCTCGTGGTGGACCGGCTCTTTCACGTCGCGTCGCTGGTGCCGAGCACTCACCACACCCGATTCGCGAACGGGAACTTCGAGTTGGGCTGGACCCTGGCGCTCAACATCATCGCCGCGGTGGTGCTCTTCACGCTCTGGTTCGTCGCGCGTTCCGGTCACCCCTCGTCGTCGGTCGCCACCGACCCGATCTGTGGCATGACCGTCGATACCTCGGCGCCGAGCGCCACCCGCCGGGTGGGTGAGGCCGTCTACTACTTCTGTTCGCCTCGGTGTGCCGAGCGCTTCGACGAGCAACAGAGAAGCGGTAGCGTGGACCCCACCGACAACTCGATGGATCCGGCGTGATCGCTGCCGTCACCACCGGGAACGCGCCACGGACTCGACGCGAGCGGCGTCGCCTACTATCTCTGCAGCGATGGCCGTCGCACCACGTTCCTCTCGGGGTCGAGTTCCGCGGCGCTGTCCATCGACCAGTCAGGACGTCAGCTATTTCATGAGTAGGCAGCACACCAGTGTCCGGTCCTACGGCGTCCTCATTGACGCCGGTCGCGTGGCGCTCGTTCGCTCGTCCAATCCCCGCCACACCCCGCCCTTGTGGTGGCTGCCCGGCGGCGGTATCGACTTTGGCGAGGCGCCCGAAGACACGTTGATTCGCGAATTCCACGAAGAGACGGGCCTCGTCGTCCATCATCCGGTCCTGCTCGGCGTCACCAGCGACGTGCGCCGTCGCGACAACGGCGACAAGATCCACACGGTGCGCATTCTCTTCACCATCGAATTGGCCGGCGGCGAACTGCACCACGAAGTGCACGGTACGACCGATCACGCGGCCTGGTTCGAACTGGGCGACCTCGAAACGATGAACATCGCCGAGTACGCGCGAGCGGCGATCGCCTCAGCTCAAGAGAAGTAGATCCTCGGCATCTCGCGCTTCAAGAACTTGCCGGCGGCGTTGCGCGGCAGCGGTTCGTTGGTGAAGGCGACCCGGGTCGGGACCTTGAAGTTAGCCAGTCGAGTGCGAAGGTGGAGCCGCAGCCCGTCCTCGCTGAGATACTCGCCCGGTTTGAGCATGACGGCGCAGGCGACGGTCTCGCCGAGACGCTCGTCCGGAAGTCCGAAGACCGCGGCCTCGTAGACCGCGGGGTGCTCGTAGATCGCCGCCTCGACCTCGGCGGAGTAAATGTTCTCCCCGGCGCGGATGATCATGTCCTTCACGCGGTCTTCCACGTACAGGTAACCGTCGTCGTCGATGCGACCGAGGTCGCCCGACCGAAGCCACCCGTCGACGAGGGCCTCCGCGGTCGCCTCCGGCTTTCCCCAGTAGCCGCGGATCAGCGTGGGCGACTTCATCCATATCTCGCCACTCTCGTTCGCGCGAAGCGCACGCTGCGATTCGTCGCGGATTTCGACCTCCATGACCAGTGTGGGAACCGATCCCGTCGAATTGGGATGAGTGAGGGAGTCGTCCCCCTCGATCCGCGGACCGTAGGCGTTGGTCTCGGTCATGCCGTAGCCCAGGCCCGGACGCCCGTGTTGGAACGAATCATTGACCCGACTCATCAGGGTCGGCGGGGCGGGCGCGCCGCCGCCGCCTACCGAGGCCAGCGACGAGGTGTCGTACTCGGCGAAGTGCGGTGATTCGATGAGGTCCCAGGACTGCGTCGGCACGCCCACGAAGTTCGTCACCCGGTGACGCTCGATGAGCTGCAGCGCGCGCACCGGCTCCCAGCGGTACATCATCACCAATTTCACGTGAAAGCTGAAGCACGTCATCATGACCGGGATACATCCCGTCACGTGAAAGAGCGGAACGATCAAGATGAAACACGGCGTTAGGTCGCTTCGCGCTTCGTCGGAGCAACGTCGCGCCACCTGCACCGCGGCCCCCGACGAGAACGCCATGACCGTTTGGCAGATTGCTCCGTGGGTCGAGACGGCGCCCTTGGGAAAACCGGTCGTGCCCGAGGTATAGAGGATGGTGGCGTCCATGTTCACGTCGAGAGCGACCTCGGGCATGGCGTGACCACGCACGACGACGTCGTGCCAATGCTCGACGTGCGGCGCGAGCGGTGCGAGTTCGTCAAGACGCACGCCGATCATTCGCACGTTCGCTCGTTGGCAGGCGCCGCTGCCGCGTTCGATCCGCTCGGAGTCCCCGATCATCACCGAAAGTTCGGCGTCGTTGACGGCGTATTCCAACTCCTGCTCGGTCCACCACGCGTTCATCGAGACCGAAATCGCCCCGATCGAAAGAATGGCGGCGAAGGAGATGATCCACTCCGGATAGTTGCGCATCGCGATGCCCACGCGGTCCCCCGGCACCACACCGAACCGGTTCACCAGGGCGTAGCCCAGGGCGTCGACGTCCTGCATCACTTCAGCGAAGGTCCACGCCTCGTCCTCGTAGACAATGAACGTCTCGTCGAGCCCCCGGGCCGTGTCGAAGAACTGACGTAGGTTCGACGGTGCGTTCTTGAATCTTCGAGAGGTGACGCCATCGATTTCGACGTTGAGGACCTCAAAAGGGCTACCGGGTCCGCCGACTTCGGCGTTCGCCTCTTGAAAACTCAGCCCCACCGGACCCTCCTTAACGTTGACAAATACTACGCAAGGGGGCCCCGAGCAAAGGTCGTCGTATCGGTCCCGAGACCGGCTACGTCATCGCTGCGAGCGACGAAGAGTTAGGTGAGCGCCGCGGAGGCGCTGGCGGCGTTGGCGGCCTTTTGGGCCATGCGCTCCACGCCCTCGCCCAACTTCGCCACGAACTCACTGAGGTCTTGACGCGCCCTTTCGGCCTCGACGCTGAGTCCGGCCAGGTGTTCCACGTCCCAGAGTCCGAGTACGGGATCCAGCACGTCGCGCAAGAACTGCTTCAGTCCGTAAATGCCCTCGCGCGCGATACGCACCGCGTGTCGAGTGAAATTCGGGATGCCGGTACCGGGCATCGCGAATTCGCGCACTTGTTTGGCGACCGCGATCATCATGGTCGAGGGGTCGATGGCGAAGGCCGCGAGCGTGAGGTCGCGGTAGAAGAGATAGTGCTTGGTTTCGTCACCGGCGATGAGACCGAGCACGTTGCGACCGATCTTGTCGTCCTTGGGCAGCTTCGCTCCGGTATTGCGGTGCGCGATCTGGGTGGCGCGCTCCTGGAACGAGACATAGGCGATCAGCTCGGCCATGTCCCCCGGCTGGGGCACCTCGCCCTTTTTCATCTGGACTCGACGGCCGTCCTCGAGCAAGGTGGGATCGATGCAGCGGCTGACGTGGACCCAATCGCGCATGACCATGGCGTGGCGGTTCTCCTCCATCGTCCACTGGTGGTTCCAGTCCAGAATCGGGTGACCCTTGGGGGCGTGGGAGAGCAGGGTGTGGGTGTAGTACGGCAGGTTGTCCTCGGTGAGCAGGTTGACGTAGATCGAGCTGCGAACGCCCTCGTTGAGCGGATACTGCGACGGTTCCCACGGCAGGTCGGCGAAGTTCTCGCCGTCGCCCCAGTTGATCTGCTCGTGCGGATACCAGAGGCGAGGCGCTTCGAGGTGTCGGTTGTAGAGGCGCTCGACGTCGGGCGCTATTTCACACAGGAGATCGGCTCGGCTCTTCGGGGAACTCTTAAGGACCATCAACTACCTTTCGCCCACTCAAAAGGTGAGTTACGACTCAAGCGTAATACTCCCCGAGATATGACAATTAGTTAACTTGTGATTCGCTGCACAAGGGACCGAAGTATTCTGACGGTCTCGTGAAACTGATTGAGACCCTCGTTCCCGCTGACTTTCGCAGCTCGATCACCGGCCCTCTGCGCCGGTATTACACCAGCACGTTCGTGTCGTGCATGGGCAGCGGTCTCACGCTCTCGCTTTTCGTGGTGTACCTGCACAACGTGCGGGGCTTCTCCACGGACTTCGCCACGCTCCTGCTTTCGGCCGCCGCACTGGTGGGCATTTGCAGCAGTCCGTTGTGGGGCACGCTCACCGACCGCTACGGACCGATTCGCGTCATCATGGTCGCGGTCTTCGCCGACGCCGCGTCGCTGATCCTCTGGGCGCACGCGCACTCCGAGACCCAGGCGGCCATTGCCGCGTTGTTGCTGGCCCTCTTTGGCGGCGCGGGCTGGGGACCGAGCAGCACCCTGCTCTCTCGGATGGTCCCTTCCGAACAACGCCAGCGGGCCTACGGCTTCAACTTCATGTTGGTGAACCTCGGTATCGGCTTCGGCGGACTGGTCTCGGCGAGCATCGTCGACCTGCACCACCCCGAGTCCTTCGTCATCCTCTACACCTTCAACGCGGGCATCACCTTGTGTGGAGGACTCATCGTACTCACGCTGAAGCGCTACGGCGGGCCCATCAAAGAACTCCGTGACAATGCGGCGTTGAAGGCGGAAGGTTGGCGCGAAGTGCTGCGTGATCGTCGACTGCGCAACTACGTGTTGGCCGCCATCGTCTTGATGATCGGTGGTTACGGATCCCAAGAGGCGGGCTTCAGCCTCTTCGTGGTGAACAACTTGAAACTGCCAATCCACGTGATCGGCGTCATCTTCTTCTTCAACACCTCGACCATCGTGTGCTCGCAGCTCTGGGTCCTCAATCGGATCGAGGGCAAGAGCCGTACCAAGGTCATGGCCACGGTCGCCCTCTTCTGGCTCGTCTTCTGGGTGATCCTCGACGCGGCCCTCGCCCTGCCCAAAGTGCTCGCCATCGTGTCGCTGTGCGTGGCGATGGTGATCTTCGCCCTCGGCGAGACGATGCTCTCGCCCGTCGGTCCGGCACTGGTGAACGAGATCGCCCCGGAACACTTGCGGGGCCGTTACAACGCCGCCGCCGGTCTCGCCTGGGGCGTGTCGGGCACGCTCGCGCCAGCCATCACTGCGTTCTACTTCAACGACCACCTCGGCGACTGGTGGCCCCTCGGCACCGGTATCACCGCGCTGGTGGGTGGTGGTCTCATGCTGCGACTGCGTCACCTGCTCAGCGCGAGCGAAGACGGTCGCGCGGTGCATTCCACCCCGGCCACCGAGTAACGCGTGGAGTTCACGCGGATCGACGCCACCGACGACGTGCAGTTCAACGCGTGGTTCGGCGTACTGCAGCGCTCCGAACGAAGCCGCGAGGGGGCGCCGGGCCAGGGTTGGCACCCCGACGAGTGGCGCGCTCGCTCCGTGGACGAGACGGCTCCGAAGGTCTTTCGTCTGTACTCTTACGGCCCCTCGTGGGACCGACCGGTCGCGGTGGGGGCGCTCGAGGTCACGCGCGACGACAATCTGGCCTTCCTCGAAGGAAGCCTCTTCGTCGATCCGACCGAGCGGCGCCGCGGCTACGGCTCGGCGACGCTCGCCGAGCTCGAAGCGTGCGCGCGCGAATTGGAGCGCCCGACCCTCGTCGTCTTCGTCATCGAAGGCTCGGGCGAGATCGGCACCGGACCGAATCGATCCTTCGCCCCTCCCCACGGCTACCGCGTCGCCGAAGAGAACGTTCGCCGCGACCTGGCCTGGCCCCGACCGGAAGGCGAACTCGATCGTCTCCAAGACGAGTGGGCCGGCTTCGCCTCGGAGTACGAGATCATCTCGTGGACCAACGGCACGCCCGAGGAGCTCGTGGACGCGAGGGCGCATCTCTCGGCCATCATGCCGGCCGAAACACCACACGTCGACATCGACGTCGAGGCCGAACACTGGGACGCCGACCGGGTGCGGCACCACGAGGCGACCACCGATCAGATGGGTCGCGACCTCTTGGTGGCGGCGGCCCGACACCGCGCGAGCGGCGAACTCGTCGGCTACAGCGAACTAACCGTGTCGCGCGACCAGCCCCAGACGGCCTACCAGTGGGACACCTTGGTGGTTCGCCCACACCGGGGAAATCGACTGGGTGGTCTCTTGAAGATCGCGACCATGCGCCTGCTCGAGGCCGGTCACTACCCCACCGAGAAAGTGACCACCTTCAACTCGACGTTGAACACGCCGATGATCGCGGTCAACGAAGCCCTCGGTGCGCGCATCGCCGGCGCCATGGTGGCCTGGCGCAAAGACCTCTAGGGCGTGATCGCCCTCGGGCCCTCGACGATCATCTCGTGCACCTCGTCGTAGTCCATGTGATACGGACCGATCCAGCTCAAGAACCAGTCGACGCCGGCCCCGGCCCACGGTGAAGGGTCATCGCCGATGGCGCCACTGACCACCACGTCGAAATGCTCCAGGTCGGCCCCTTCGTCGCTCAGTCGTTGACGCAACGAAGTGACGTCATTGGGGTCCTTCATCTGGATCACGAAGACACCACCGAAGTGCGCGGCGCGGCGAATGGGTACCGGGTTCGGCCACCGCGCGGCGAGCCATATCGGTATGCCCCCGTCGCGCGCGGCCGTCGGTTGAAAGGTGACGTCGTCGGCTCGGAAGTGTTCGCCCACGTGGTGCACCGGTTCGCCCGAGAGAAGTCCGGTGAGCACGTCGAGTCCCTCGCTGAGCGCGCGACCGCGCTCCTTCGCGTCGGTCATCTCGCCGAACTTGGAGAGCTCGCCGACCTCCCCGTCATCGCCAATTCCGAATCCCAAGATGAGACGGCCGCGCGAGAGGAGGTCGAGGGCCACCGCCTGACGAGCCACGACCTGGGGCCGACGGCGAATGAGCGGGGTGACCATCGCGCCCAGTTGAATCGTGGTCGTCCCTGACGCGATCGCCGCCAGCGCGATGTAGGGGTCGAGGATCTTCTCGACGCCGCCGTCGTAGAGCAGGTGGTCCCAGAGGAATAGGCCGTCCCAGCCCGACGCCTCGGCGGCCTGGGCTAAGTCGACGAGTCGATGGGGATCGGCGACGCCGTCAAAGGGCGGGAAGAAGAGGCCCTGACGCACGTCGCGTCACGACCCCACAGTGATTCGTCTGAGCAGCGTTTCGGCGAGGCCGACAACTAGGACTTCTTGTTCTCCCACGGCACCTTTTCTCCGGACGCCTTGAAGAGTCGAAAGGCCAGGACCACTTGGACGACGCCGGCCAGAATCGTGAGGTACATCCCGAATTCCGGACCGTAGCTGTAGCCGGAGAATCCGCCCTTGGGAATGGTGATCCAGCGAAGGATCACGATGATCGTCCCGATCGCCGACAGTCCAAGAACCGTGACGCCGGGACCGTAGGAGATCTTGGGCACGTTCGACCCGGAGCGCAGGGCCGCCAGATAGCCCGCGGCGACGATGATGAGAATCGCGCCCAGCCACCCGTAGCCCGTGCTGAATCCGCTGACCGACGCGCTGAACGGTCCGCTGGACACGCCGTACCACGGTAAGAACAGGCAGATCAGTGTCAGAACACCCATACCAACCACGATGCGGTCGGACGTGTCAAGTTTCTTCATATCGAATTGGGCCATTGGCTCCCCCTGGGTTTGAGTGCTCTTATAAATATCACATGGGACGCGTCTTTGCACGGTATTCCCGAGCGCCTTGATCGTGTCGCCTCTCAGCGTGACGCGAGGGTGAAAAAGTGAACAATATTCTCGACGATTACGGCATCCGCCAAGCGGGAGTCGGTCGTTACACTCAACGTCGTGACGGCCGGCGACTCGGGAACGCCCATAGCGGCGAAGGTCGGCATCAAAGAGGGCCATCGCGTGAGGCTGATCGGCGCGCCCCGGGAATGGTCCATTGACGATCTGCCTTCGAACGTGTAGGTCTTTCGCCGACGGGCGGCTTCGACGGTGGACGTCGCCATCGCGTTCTTCGAAGACGCGGCGTCATTGTTGCGAGCGATGGTCACACTCGCCGACGTCATTACGCCCGACGGATCGTTGTGGATCGCGTGGCCTCGCCGAGCCGCGGGTCACCTCTCCGACGTCACGGACCACGTGGTCCGAAGTGCCGTCCTGCCACTCGGCCTGGTGGACGTGAAGGTCGCCGCCCTCGACGAGAACTGGTCGGCGCTCAAGATGGTGTGGCGCAAGGAACTTCGCGCGAAGCTTCGAGAAGCTAGTTGCAGGCCGGATAGTTCTTGAGACCCCAGAGATGGGCGACCGCGGCAGGAACGTCCTTCGCGCAGAGCGGGAACCCCGGTGAACCGGTCATGACCCATTGGCCGGAGCCGACCTTGTTGAAGATGCCCATGTTGCCGCCGTCTTGGAAAGAGACTTCGGCCTTGTAACTGGCCGGGAGCACGAGATTGAATGAGGCGATGGCCCAGTCGCGGCGATCGATGGCGTCGTAGGCGATGAGCGGCAGTTTCGGCCCGTGGGGCTGGACGACCTGACCCCAGGTGATCCGATCGGTGCTGGTCATGTTCTTGTAGTGAAGCTTGAACTTCAAGAACGCCGCCTTCAACTGCGCCATGTTGGCGGGCGTCGCCTTGATCGTGTGGGAGACCAGCGGCGCCCCGCTGGGCGTCGACGGATTGTTGTCCGTCACGACGAGGGCGACCACCACGACGACCGCGGCGACCACGACACCCAAAACGACTCGCTTCATACGACGGAATGTAGTGCGATCGGCGCCGCCGGAACGCACAGCGCGCGAATTAGTCGCTTGTCCCCTACGGTCCCTCGGTGCCGTTGGGAGCGCACGAGCGCGGGTCCCACTGCTGCAACGCTTGGGTCACGTCGGTCGGAGCCGACAGGGAGTTGTCGTGCTTGACGGCCGACGGGTCGACCACCGTGATCTGCGTGACCGGCCTCGTCGTGGTGGTCGTCGCACGGTGGTGCTTACCTTTCAGCGTGGTGGTCGTCACCGGTACTCGGCGCGGGGCAATGACGCTGACGTCCGAACCGGTCAGTACCGTCACGGTCGCGCCGGCGGTCGTGTGACCGAGCGCCATCACGGCCGGTCCTTCGATGGTGTGCAGCACGGCCTGGGCCGCGGCGAGCGAGGTCGCGGAGTTGTTCGCGTGGTACACCACGGTCTCTTCGCGCACGCCGAAGGGGGTGGCCGAACCAAGGCCGCGAATCACGAATCCGCGTCGACGAAGACCGGCCGCGACGACGTGGCCTTCATTCGTGACCCCCGAGCCGTCCACCACCGAGACGGTGAAGGACGAAGCCGTCGGCAACGGTTTGCCGTTCATGGTGTCGATGCCCGGCCCGATTCCCAAGAATCGATCGATCGTCTGGGTGACGCCGGGATCGATCGGGAACTCGACGTCGCCGTAGTAATAGCCCTGGTAGAGGTACCCACCGGCCGTCTGGACGAGCACGACCGGCACCGTCAACTCGGGCACCGTCGACACCGAGATGCCGTGGAAATGTTCGGCCAGACTGAGGAGAGCGCTAGTGGTAAGTCCCTGGTCAACCGTCAGATATCGCGCGACCGAGGTCGCTAGGCGCTGGTCGGTAAGAGGATTGGCGATCCCCTTGGCTTTAACGGCGTCGGCCAAGACCTTCAAGAACTCGTGGTCGCGTCGGATGCGCGCGAGATCCGACAGCGCCTCCTGGGGCCAGATGCGATAGTCCGTGCCTTGGCCGGGGAACCGGATTTGCAGGTGGCGAGCGCGCACCACTTGGAGCGCCCGCGTGCCGTTCAGTTGAATGCAACCGGGAGTGCGCACGTACAGCCCGGAGTACGCGTCAAAGACGGCCATGGGGAAGTACATCTTGATGCCCCCGAGCACGTCGACGACCTCAGCGAAGGTGTCGAAGTTCAGTTCGACGTAGTGATTGATCGGAATGCCGAAGTCCTCTTGGATCGCGGCCACGAGTTGCGACGGTCCGTTGTAGAGCGCGGCGTCGATCTTGTTCGCACCGTCGACGCGTGCGTTGGGCACGAAGAGATCACGGGGAATCGACAGGATTGAAACCCGATTGGTTGACAAGTTCAGGTGCAGGATCATGACCACGTCACTGTTGACGCCGGTCACGCCCTGAGAGCAGAGTCCGTACGCCTTGTTCTGCACCTTCAGCCCGCAGCGCGTCGTGGACCCGACCAACAAGATGTTCTCGGTGTTGTTGTAGGTCTGGGTCTCGGTCGAGACGTTGACGCGATTAATCAAGTGATTGATGTACCAGTAGTCGCCGGCGACCGCGGCGACGATCACCACCACGACCGTGGCCAGGGTGATGAGGATGATCCTCCCGCGCGAGCGTTTCACCCGTTGGCGATGGCGCGGACCGCCTTGGCGGGCGTCCACGGCCTGACCGAGCGCTTCGAGTCGAGCCCCATTCGGGACGTGCGACGACGGAGGACCGGAATGGGACATAGGTCGATTTTACCGATGCGACCCGGAAAGTCGGGGAGGTTGAACGTATCTTGGTCGACTCGAGTGCCTCGAGCGTTATATGGAGCGACCAGCGTCTTCCCAATAGGGCTGTCGGAGTTTGCGCTTGAACATCTTGCCGGAATCCTCGCGCGGCAACGATTCGTGGAACGTGACGACCTTGGGCACCTTGAATCCGGCGAGGTGACTTCGAAC
>Ga0208586_1000080_pt1 | contig 37568 bp, 38 predicted proteins | sample NGESurshal072012_6_FD_184471 | JGI IMG/M metagenome (GOLD analysis project Ga0208586, IMG submission 184471) | Arctic peat soil microbial communities from Barrow, Alaska - NGEE Surface sample 53-3 shallow-072012 (SPAdes) | ecosystem: Environmental > Terrestrial > Soil > Wetlands > Peat ... | reverse complement strand
CTCGAACATTTTGGCGTGCCCGTCGAGTTACTAGAGGCCCAAGGCATGATTCACGGCTTCCTGCGGTTGCCGACCATGGTGCCCGAGACGCTTGAAATCATCGACGATCTCGCTCTCCACATGCACCGATACGTGGAACACGCGTCGTCGTGAACGTCTTGTTCGTCACCCTCGATCAATTTCGAGGAGACGGGTACGCCGCTGCCGGTCATCCCCTCGTACGCACGCCAACGCTCGACCGCATCGCCAGTGAAGGCGTACGCCTCGAGCGCCACTTCTCCCAGGCCGCTCCCTGTTCACCGGGGCGCGCCGCTCTCTATACGGGCACCTACCAAATGAACAATCGCGTCGTAGCGAACGGCACACCACTGTCGCGGGGACTCGACAACATCTCGTTGGTCGCCCGGCGGGCCGGCTACGACCCCACTTTGTTCGGCTACACGGATCAGGGCCTCGATCCCAGTTCGGCCGAAGGACCCGACGATCCTCGACTCGACAGTTACGACGGCGTGCTACCGGGTTTCTCCGTTGGTCTCTATCTTCCCGAGAGCCAGGCCGGATGGATCCATTACTTGCGCGCGCTGGGCTACGACGTGCCGAGCGGATGGGAGCCCGCACTTCGCACCGAGCCCGACCGTCCGGCCGACTATTCGTTGAGCGGCTTTCTGACGACTCGATTTGAGGAGTGGCTCGCGAAACAGGACAGCGGGTGGTTCGCCCATCTCAGCTACTTGCGTCCCCACCCTCCCTACGCGGCGGCGGGGGAGTTCTCGCGGATGTACGACCCCGACGACGTCGAGCCGCCAATCTCTCCGGTCGCCAAAGAGTTGCGCCACTGGGTCCACGACGCCGCGATGCAGGTCGAAGCGAGTGCCGCCCCGACCAACGTGCACGAGATGAGGGTGCTCCGGGCGCAGTATTACGGCATGATCAGCGAGGTCGACGCCCAGCTCGGACGGGTCGTACGCGCCATCGAAGATCGCGGCGAATGGCAGGACACGCTCGTGGTCGTCACCGCCGATCACGGCGACCAACTGGGTGATCATGGCCTGAAAGAAAAGCTCGGCTTCTTCCCACAGAGCTACCACATCATTGGACTCTGGCGTGACCCGAGGACGGCCAACGCCGGCCGCGTCGTTCACCGGTTCAGCGAGAACGTTGATCTTCTACCCACTCTCGCCGACGCTCTGGGCCTCGAGGAGCCGGCGCAGTGCGACGGAAGGTCGCTCTCGGCGTTGTTGGACGGTGCCGATGTTCCTTGGCGGCGAGCAGCGCACTACGAATGGGACTACCGCGCCTACCTCATCCGCAGTGCGCCAGGTCGGTGGCCGAAGGACCGGTCGTTGTCACTCGCCAATCTTGCGGTGTCCGTCAGTGACGACATTGGCTACGTGCAGTTCGCCGACGGATCCTTTAGGTGCTTCGACCTCCTCGCTGACCCGACCTGGCGTACCGAGTGCACTGACCCGGAGCGAATCCTTCGCGCCGCCCAAGAGCAGTTGGTGTGGCGTCAAGAGCACTTGCGTCGAGAAATGACCGACATGCTGCTTCGGCCCAGTCGACCGGGACGTTGGCCCTCAGGATTCGCCGTCGAGCGGGCCGTGGCCTCGACCTAACGACGTGGCGGGTAGGACTACGCGCGTGGTGGTCAACGTCTCACCGCACGGTTCATCGGTTTGTCTAGGCTGAAGAACTTTCGGATAGGCCGAATCACCGTTTTCAGTTGACTTGATAACTAATATAAAACGGAGTTCATTGGGGGGTACGTGCCGACGTTTGCTGGTGAGCGCCGATGGCTGGTTCTCTTCGTTCTCTGCATCGCAGTCTTCCTCGTCGTCGTCGATAACACGATCGTGAACGTCGCCCTGCCGACACTGTCGAAGGATCTCCACGCGTCGAACTCCTCGCTTCAGTGGATCGTTGACGGCTACTCGCTGCCCTTCGCGGGATTACTCCTGGCCGGTGGAGGACTCTCGGATCGACTCGGTCGCAAGAAAGTGATGCAGCTGGCGCTCACGTGTTTCGCATTTTTCTCCTTACTCGCCGCGTTCTCACACAACGTGCAGACGCTGCTTAGCGCCCGAGCGCTGATGGGTGCTTCGGCAGCGTTCATCTTCCCCGCCACGCTCTCCACGCTGACTGTCGTCTTCGAGGACACCGGCGAACGGGCAAAGGCCTTCGGCATCTGGGGGGCGACCACGGGGGTGGCAATCGCGCTCGGACCAATCGCCGGAGGGGCGCTCATCACGCACTACTGGTACGGATCGATCTTCCTGGTCAACGTGCCCATTGCCATCGTCGGACTCATGGCCGTCGGTCTCGTGGTCCCTGAATCCACGAGTCCGCAACGTCACTCCATTGACATTGGCGGCCTCATCTTCGGTACTGCGGGCATCACCGCACTCACTTTGGCAATCATTGAGGGCCCGTCGTGGGGATGGCGTTCCTCGCCAACCCTGGTGCTCTTCGGCGCCACGGTTTTACTGCTGACCGGCTTCGCCCACTACGAACTGGGGCGGGCCGGCCCGTTACTCGACGTACGAATCTTCAAAAATCCGACATTCTCCGCGAGCGCTGGGGCGATGGCGACCAATTTCTTCTGCCTCTTCGGATTCATTTTCCTCGTGACGCAATATTTTCAGCTGGTGCGCGGCTACTCGGCACTCTCGGCCGGTGTGCACACGCTGCCCTTCGCCTTCGCCGTCATGGTGACCACCCCGCTCGGCGCCGTTGCCTCCTTGCGACTCGGTCCGCGTTTCGTCGTCCCGCTCGGGCTCGTCATCACCGCCGTCGCCCTCACCTGGATGTCCTTCCTCTCGGCCGGTGCGGCCTACACCGGAGCGATTCTCGGTTCGATGCTGACGCTCGCCGTTGGCTTCTCGCTCGTCAACGCGCCGTCGGTCGCGGCGACCATGGAAACCCTCATACCCGAGCAAATTGGCGCCGGCGCGGCGGGCAACGAAACGACGCGCGAGCTCGGCGGCACCATGGGCGTGGCGATCATCGGTTCGGTCTTCGCCTCTCTCTTCGGGCCGGGGATTCGACGGGCCCTGACACCATTCCTCGGACACGGCCTCACGAGCGCACAACTGCACTTTGCGCAGAGTTCGATGCCAGCGGCCAAGGCAATCGTGAGTCACTTGCCGGTGTCGGTTCAAAAGAGCGTGGACGACCGCGTCACGACGGCCTTCATGAACGGTCTCCATCGTGGATGTTTGGTCGCCGCCGCGACGGCCTTCATCGTCGCGATTGTCGTGTTCGTCTACCTTCCGGCCCACAGCCGCCAGGGAGCGCACGAGCTCGTTCTCGGTCGCTGAGCCCACTCTCCACGGCGTGCTCGAAAAGGCGAGTCAATTTCTGATATCAATGGAGGCCAGACGCCGAGTTCGGCGAAGGGTAAATAGGGGAGTTTTGATGCAGAGTTCTATTCGAGTCCGCCAGATTCTGGCCGTCGCTGGCGTTGCCTCGCTGGTGCTCGCCGGTAGCGTCATGGCCGGTGCCAGCACCATGGCCGGCAAGCACAACGCCGCGGACGCCGCTTTGGTTCCCGCTTCGTTCAAGGGCAAGACGCTCCAGGTGGCGACCGACGCCACGTACGCGCCCGACGAGTCCATCAGTGGCACCACGATGATCGGCTTTGACGTGGACCTCATGAAGGCCATCGGGACGACACTCGGTCTCAAGATCAATGAGAACAACGTGAGTTTCGACAGCATTATCGGCGGCATCGACTCCGGGCGTTACGCCGTGGGGAACTCGTCGTTCACCGACACCAAAGAACGCGAAAAGAGCGTGAACTTCGTCGACTACTTCCAGGCCGGCGAAGGCGTGTACGCGCTGAAGACCGCCACCGCGAAGTTCACCGGACTGAAGAGCTTCTGCGGCCATTCAGTCGCGGTCGAGACCGGCACGACCGAAGAGAGCGACGCCCAGGCGACCGCTAAGACGTGTCCCGCCAACAAGAAACTGACGGTGTCCACCTTTACGACCCAGACCGAAGCGAACCTCGCGGTGTCGGCCGGTCACGCAACCTTCGGTTTCGTTGACAGCCAGATCGCGGGCTACATTGCCTCGACGTCAAGCGGTATGTTCAAGGTCGTGGGCAACGCCATTGGCGTCGCGCCCTACGGCATCGCGACCAACAAGACGACCGCGGGCAAGGGCTTGGCGAAGGCCATCCAGGCCGCCGTGAAGACCCTCATTGCCAACGGCACGTATCACGCCATCTTGAAGAAGTGGGGCGTGACCGGTGGTGCACTGACCTCAGGAAAGATTGTTCTTAACGGAGCCATTTCCTAAGTTCGGTAGTACAACTTCACCATGACGACGAACGGGGACGACGCAGCCAAGGTCGTTCCCGTTCGTCATTACGGCCGTTGGGTCGGTGTGGTCGTCGTGGTGGTCCTCATTGCGATGTTCGTGCACACGTTGTTCACGCGGCCCTCGTTCACGGTGTTGACCTGCTCGACGCATCACGCGGTACGAACCTGCCAACACGAGTGGCGATTCGGCTGGGACTACGTCGGCCGGTACTTCACCTCCTCGGAGATAATCGACGGTCTGTTGCGGACCCTGGAGTTAACGATCATCGCCATGGCGATGGGCATCTCGATTGGCGTCGTGATCGCGATCATGCGTCGTTCGGAGAGTCGGCTCCTTTCGTCCACCGCGTGGACGTACACGTGGTTCTTTCGCGGAACGCCGGTGCTGGTGCAGTTGGAGTTCTGGTTCGCGTTCAATGCGCTCTACCCTTCAATGTCAGTGGGGATACCGTTCACGCACGTGACCTTTTTCGTGGTGAACGTCGGCACGACGATCACGGCGTTCGGATCGGCGTGTATTGCGTTCGGTCTCAACGAAGGCGCCTACTTCTCCGAGATCGTTCGCGCCGGACTCCTGGCGATCGACGAAGGCCAGACCGAGGCGGCGATCTCGATCGGGATGACGAGGGGACAGTCCCTTCGACTCATTGTCTTGCCCCAAGCCATGCGAGTCATCCTCCCGCCGACCGGGAACGAGGTCATTTCGATGTTGAAGACGACGTCGTTGGCGAGTTCGGTAGGCGTCATTGAACTTTTGGGCGCGGCTAATCTCATCAGCGCCGCGAACTACAAGACCATCTTCCTACTTATCACGGCCAGCCTCTGGTACTTGATCGTGACGACGATCCTGTCAATCGGTCAGTTCTACTTGGAGCGTCATTTCGCCAAGGGTGCACTGCGCAACCCTCCGCCCACGCCGATTCAGCGAGTCCGTGAGGACCTCGCCGGCATTGCGGCAAAATTTCACACCAAGCGATTCGCGGACGCGGGAGCACCACGATGAGTCTGCCCATGGTCGAAGCACTCGGCGTGCACAAGTCGTACTACGGCGTCGAGGTGCTGAAGGGCGTGAACCTCACCGTCGCGCGAGGTGAAGTGTCGTGCCTCATCGGTCCGTCGGGATCGGGCAAGAGCACCCTGCTGCGATGCATCAATCACCTCGAGAAGCACGACAAGGGCGAGCTTCGTGTCGACGGTGAGCTCGTGGGTTACGAGGCGCACGGCGACAAGCTCTACGAACTCACCGACAAGCGGATCTGCCACGAACGTTCGCAGATCGGCATGGTCTTCCAACGCTTCAACCTCTTTCAACATCTCACGGTGCTCCAGAACATCACGATCGGTCAAGTGAAGGTGAAGGGCGTGAATGATGACGTCGCCAAGACCAAAGCCCGTGAACTGCTCGCTCGCGTTGGACTGAGTGACAAGGAGAAGCACTACCCCAGCCAACTCTCGGGCGGCCAGCAGCAGCGCGTCGCCATCGCCAGGGCCCTCGCCATGGAACCGAAGTTGATGCTCTTTGACGAGCCGACCTCGGCGCTCGACCCCGAATTGGTGGGTGAGGTGCTCGACGTGATGAAGGACCTGGCGCGCAGTGGCATGACGATGATCGTGGTCACGCACGAGATGAACTTCGCGCGTGAGGTGGCGAACACTGTCTATTTCCTCGACTCGGGCATCATTGAGGAGTCCGGCGATCCCCGCACCGTGCTCGTGACGCCAACGTCGGCGAGACTGAAACTCTTCTTGTCCAAAGTCCTCTGATGACGTGGGATCTGGACCCGACCAACGTCGGCACCGGACTTCCGCTCGAGGGCCTGCGAGTCCTCGACCTCTCGAGAGTGCTCGCCGGACCACTCGTCGCAATGATCGCGGGCGACCTCGGCGCCGACGTGATCAAAGTGGAAGGGCCCGGTGGCGACCCGGTTCGCTTCCTCGCCCCACCTCGCTTCGGCGACGATGCGACGTACTACTTGGCGGTCAATCGTCACCGTCGAAACGTCGTCGCCGACCTACGTGACCCGATGGATTTCAAGCGAATCGGTGAACTAGTGCGTCAGGCCGACGCCGTCGTGGAGAACTACTTGCCGAGTCAGTTTCAATCTCTCGATATCGAGCGACTCCGAGAGTTCAATCCCGAGTGCGTCTGGGTGAGCATCACGCCGGCCACCTCCGGGGGACCGGTCGCCGATCTGCCATCGTTTGACCTGTTGGCCCAGGCCCGATCGGGTCTCATGGGCGTCACCGGAGAAGCGGACGGGCCACCCACCAAAGTCGGGGCGCCGGTGGCGGACGTCCTCACTGGTCTCTACGGCGCGGTCGCTTTGCTGGCCGGACTTTTCGCGAAGGCGACGAGTCGGCCGGGACGTCATTTCGAAGTGCCCTTGCTGGAGTCGACGATGAGCGCACTCATCAACCAGGCGCAGGGCTTTCTGGCGACGCACGTCAATCCTCCGCGACTCGGTAACGACCACCCGAGTATCACGCCCTACGGTCCGGTGACGACGGCCGACGGACTGCTCCTACTTGCCGTCGGCACCGACGCGCAGTTCGCGAAGCTCGTGGAGGTGCTCGACGAGCCGGTCCTCACTTCGCGCACCGATTGGCGCGACAACGATTCGCGCGTGCGCGACCGCGACGCACTTCGCGATCAGTTGAATGCACTCTTTGCCCAGCGATCGACTGACGAATGGTCACGAGTCCTCACACCGTCGGGCGTGCCGTTCGCGCCAATTCTCGACGTGGCGGGCGCCTTCGCCCAAGATCAGATCGCGGCCGGCGACTTTGTCGGGCCGATGTCGACGCCGGCGGGCGAGGTGGTGGCGATGCGTACACCACTGGTACTTGACAGCGTTCGCCCGTCAATACGGCGCGGACCCCGTCGAATGGGCGAGGACAACGAGGAGATCTTTGGCGACTAGGTGGCCGTTGGCTGAAAGGCCGGCCCGTCGAACGCGTCGATGGTGGTGAAGTCGGTGACTGCGTTGCGCTTCAATTTGGTGTGGCGCTGCTGCGGGTAACCGAGCGCCACGACGGCCGCCACGATCACGTCGTCGGGTAGTTCGAGAACGGCGCGAAGTTCCGGTTCCTTTCGGGTGGCGACGGTCGTCATCACGCCGCCGATCCCTCGATCGGCCGCCGCGAGCAAGATGCTCCAGACGAAGGGATAGATCGATGCACCTCCGGCGATTTGATAGTGACCGAGGTCGCGGTCCGTGGCGGCCAAGAATCGAAGATCGGCGCACACGACGAGCATCACGGGAACATCGGACAGCGTTTCGGGAAAGCCATAAGGTTTGGAGGTGGCGATTGCGTCGTCGCGTTTGGACGTCGCGAGTTCGCGGTCCCCTTGGCTCGCCAACGGCGAGAAGGGAATCAGACCGGCCAGGACGTGAGCGACGTAGTCGTGCCACGCGTCGAGGTAGCAGTCACCAATGGCTCGACGTCGTGCCTGGTCCTTCACGACGATGACGTGCCACGCTTGACGGTTGCCACCCGAGGGGGCGAATCGTGCGTCGTTCAGTACGTCGAACAGGAGTTGGTCGGGGACCGGATCAGGGGTGAAGTTCCTCACCGATCCGGTGGTGCGAAGGGCATCAAGGAGTTCCATGGCGCCAAACTTATCGGCGCTACGTATTGGCTCCGGCGTCACGGCGCTGGAAGAGCGTGAACGCTACGGCCAGCAACACGACCACGTAGATGAGCAGCACGAGCGTCGCACTCCAGGCTCCGAACGAGTTGCTTTGCGCGAGTGGCGACTCCATGGCCGCCCCGAGTGACGAAGGCTCGAAACGTTGGATGTCGTTCTGCCAACTCTGGGGCAGGAAGAAGACGATGAGGGGCACGATGAGTAAGAGTCCCACGTAAATGGAAATCGTCGCGGCACTCTGGCGAACGATGACGCCGAGCGCGAAACCGATGAGGGTCAAGAACGCGAGATAGATTCCAGCGAGCACCACTGATCGCAAGACCGTGCCGTTGGTCAGCGACGCGGTCGGTACGACGCCTAAGTAGATTCGCTGACCGATCAAGAACGCGGTGAAGCACACGAACTCGCCGACGAGCAGCATCGTGACCAACAGCACCACCATCTTGCTCGCCAGTAGGCGCGCCCTATTGGGCACGGCGGTCAACGTGGTGCGAATCGAACCGGACGTGAATTCACTCGTGATGAACATTGCCCCGATCACCCCGACGGCGAACTGCGCCAACAGAATGCCACCAATGCTGTTCGACACCGGATCGAAGGTCGCGACACGCAGTGGCGAGAGTTGGGTCCAGTGCGTTCGAGTGAGCACCGCGAACAAGGCGCCGAGCCCAATCATGAGCACGACCGTGGTGAAGACGCCCCACGTGGAGGAGCGCACCGTGCGAAACTTGATCCATTCGGCGCGCGTGGATCCCGACAAGGTCGATTCGCCGTTCACGGCACGGCTCCGGGCGTCGGCCGTTGCGCGCCGAACTCGAGTGAGTCGGCCGTGAGGTCCATGAAGACCTCTTCCAGTGACGCTCGCTGGGGAGTCAGCTCGAACAACGTGACGCCGGCGTCGAAGGCAATCTGACCGATCTGATCGGACGTGAGGCCCCCAACGGTGAGTCCGTTCTCGTTGCTGTCGTGCACCACAGCGTGCTGAGCGGCCAAGATCGTTGTCAATTTCGCGTGATCCGATCCTCGCACGAGCACGGTTCCCTCGGCCGTTTTGGTGAGGTCGTCGACCGAGCCGGACGTGATGAACTTTCCACGGCCTATGACGATGATTTGATCGGCGCTCACCGCCATTTCGCTCATGAGGTGCGAGCTGACGAATACCGTTCGACCTTCGTTCGCCAAGGTGCGGAAGAAGTCGCGGATCCACCGGATGCCCTCGGGGTCGAGCCCGTTGACCGGCTCGTCAAAGAGCAGGACGCCGGGGTCGCCGAGGAGTGCTCCCGCGATGCCTAAACGCTGACTCATTCCGAGTGAGAAGTTGCCGACCTTCTTATTGGCGACGGAACTGATGCCGACGAACTCCAGCACGTCGTCGACTCGCGACTTGGTGATTTGGTTGGACGCGGCGAGGGCTCGAAGATGATTGCGGGCCGTGCGACCGGGGTGGACGGCTTTGGCATCCAGCAGGGCGCCCACTTCGTGCAGCGGCGACGTCAAGTCGGCGTAACGCCTTCCATTGATCGTGGCCTGGCCCTTGGAAGGGTGGTCGAGGCCCAAAATGATGCGCATCGTCGTCGATTTTCCAGAACCATTCGGTCCGAGGAATCCGGTGACGACACCGGGTTTTACCTCGAAATCGAGATCATCGACGGCGACCGTGTTGGCGTAGCGCTTCGTCAGATGGTCAATTTTAATCATGAGATGCCTTGGATAACCCTACTGAACACCACCGCGCCGACGTGATGGTGACCGTAAGAAGGCCGTAAGAGCGCAGCGTCAGGAAGTCGTCTGTCGCGCGTGTTGGCAGAAGTCGCACGTACCAGTCACTGCGACGTGGTGTCGATCCAAAAGGAAGCCGAAGGTCTTCTGGAGGTCCTTGCTGAGTGCGTCAAAGTGTGCCGCCGGTATCTCGACCGTCTCGCCGCACAACTCGCAGGTGAGGTGTCCGTGCACCGCGCCCGCGAGGTGGTAGACGGCGGCGTGCTGATCGAGGTGGGCGTGCACCACGATCTTGAGCGCCTCAAACTCCTCCAGGATTCGGTAGACCGTCGACGGGCTGACGTCGGGTTGACGCTTCTGCACTTCCTGGGTAATTTCGTCAGCCGTCAAATGACCCGTTGCGCTCACGAGCACTTCGGCGACGGTTCGCTTGGCGACCGTCGCCCGTTTCGCGGCTCCGCGAACGGCCGAAACGATTTCGTCGACCTGTGCGGAGTTCTCGGGCATGGTCAAAGATTATGTCCGGTGCATGACGCGCGGTACGACTCCGAACGATCGAATTTCGGCCAATTAGTAGGTGTTCAATTCAGCGATGACCCGTTCGGCCTGTTCAACAATGGAGAGGACGATGTCGCGCGCCGGGATAATCGAGTGGATGGCGCCGACGGCCTGACCGGCGGGGTAGCCCTCACGACGGGGATCGACGCCCTCGGTCGTTTCGTCCCCTCCCAAGTGGAAGGTGCCGTCGTTGAACGCAACGCCGAGTTGATCGGGGAACTTTTTCAGCAGCGACGGATCGGCCTCGTACCGATCGGTGGTGTCGTTTCGTAGCACCCTCATCGTTTTACCACTGAATGCGCGTGAAACGACCGTGCCGTCCTCCTTGGTGTCGAGCATGGTTTCGCGGTAACCCTGAATCGCTCGCGCTTCGGGTGTGGCGATGAAACGAGTGCCAATCCACACACCGGCCGCTCCCAGTGACAGCGCCGCCGCGAGGCCGCGGCCGTCGAAGATACCGCCGGCGGCCACGACGGGAATTGCGCCGTCCATTGCGTCAACGATGAGCGGCACGAGCGGCAACGTCGCGACCGTACCTGTGTGACCGCCCGCTTCGGTTCCCTGCGCGACAACGATGTCACATCCGGCGTCGAGGGCGCGCTTCGCGTGCTCAACCTTGCCGCACATTGAAATGACGAGCACTTGATGGCTGTGACACAGTTCGACGACGTGACTGGGCACGCCGAGTCCGGCGACAAACGTACTGGCCCCCCCCTCGATTAGGAGCTCCACGTTGTGCGCCAGGGTTTCGGGGAAGGCGGTAAGCAGGTCGACGCCGAACGGCTTGTCGGTGAGTGCACGCGTCGCGGTGATCTCCTTCGCCAAACGCTCACTGGACATCGTCGAAGCACCGAGGCATCCGTAGCCGCCGGCGTTGGAGACCGCTGCGGTGAGTTGGCTGTACGCGACGCCTCCCATGCCCGCCAGCATGATGGGGTGCTCCACGTGGAGCAGTTCAGTCAGTCGTGTCTTCATCGGACCCCCTTGGGCTATCGAAGTGTACGGCGTCACAGTGAAGGGCGAAGACATCGGGCCGGTAAGGTTGTGGCCTGCGACGAGTTGTTCAGGGGCCGTTGCCACTTCGGGAGAAATCACTATATGGACACTGAACTCGCCGTTCCAATGCCCAAGCGCGAGTTGTACTTCGTCTTTGGCGCGCTCATGCTCGGCATGTTGCTCGCCGCCCTCGACAGCACAATTGTCGCAACCGCGCTCCCTACGATTACCGGCGACCTGCACGGAGCCAATCACTTGAGTTGGGTCGTAGTTGCGTACCTCCTCGCGACAACAGTGAGCACGCCGCTCTGGGGCAAACTCGGCGACCTTCACGGGCGCAAGGTCTACTTCCAGGCCGCCATCATCATTTTCTTGGTCGGCAGCATGCTGTGCGGCGTCGCCCACAGCATGATTGAACTCATTCTCTTTCGCGCGTTGCAGGGCCTCGGCGGCGGCGGCCTCATGGTCGGCGCACAGGCGATCATCGCCGACATCGTGCCGCCACGTGAACGGGGGCGCTACGCCGGTTTCTTTGGCGCGACGTTTGGTGCGGCCACCGTCCTCGGTCCACTGCTCGGCGGCTTCATCGTGGAGTATTGGTCGTGGCGATGGATCTTCTTCGTCAACGTCCCCTTTGGTATCGTCGCGCTCATCGTGACCGCCGCCGCGCTACCTAGTGCCGCCGTCCGCATCCAACACGTCATTGACTACGCCGGCATCATCACCCTGACCGTCTCAGCGTCGGCCCTCATCCTCTTCACCTCGCTCGGTGGCACGTCGTTCGCGTGGGGTTCATTCAAGTCGATCGCGCTGCTCATTATCGGTCTCGCGGGGGCGATTGCCTTCATGATGATCGAGCTTCGCTCCAGTGAGCCCATTCTCGCGCCGCGACTGTTCGCCAATCGGGTCTTCTCGTCGGCCTCGGCGATTGGCTTCGTCGTTGGCTTCGCCATGTTCGGCGCCCTCACGTACCTGCCGGTGTACTTCCAACTGGTACGCGGAGCATCACCGACGAACTCCGGTCTTCGACTCTTGCCCATGATGGTTGGCCTCTTCGCCGCGTCAATCATCACCGGTCAGCTCGTCTCCAAGGGCTGGCGCTATCGCCCCTTCCCAATTCTCGGTACCGCCGTCATGACGATCGGGATTGGACTCCTGGGCACCATTGGCGTTGCGACGTCGGAGCTCACGATGGCGATCTACATGCTGATCCTCGGCACCGGTCTCGGACTCGTAATGCAGGTGCTCGTCACCGCCGTCCAGAATGCCGTCCAACACGAAGACCTCGGCGCCGCCACGGCCGGCGCGAACTTCTTCCGCTCGATCGGTGGTTCGTTCGGCACCGCAGTCTTCGGCGCCTTCTACGTGAACGAGTTACCGCGCCATCTCGCCTCTGGACTAAGGGCCAACCCCTCCGTGCACTCGATCCTTCCGCCACGACTGTGGACGCCCAAGAATCTGCGACGACTGCCGGCGAACGAACTGTCGGTTATCTTGCACGCAATTACTGGGTCGATCGACACGATCTATCGTTACGCCGTCCCCATTGGTGTACTCGCGGTGATTCTTTCGTTGACCTTGCCCGAGGTCAAGCTTCGAACGAGTCTGCGCCCAATCGCGAACGAAGTGCCGATGTCAAACACAGACCCCCTCGCCTGAGTAACTCCAAACAGTCATCAAACTCGTCGGCATCGCCGTAGTAGGGGTCGGCCACGTCGAGGTTCTCGCCCGGTTGCATTAGGTTGCGCAGCAAGATGACCTCGGTATCGACGTTCGTCAGTCGCTGGTTCACGTCGTGAACGTGCTCACGAGTCATGGCGACGACGATGTGATGAGCGTCCAAGTAGTTTCGATCGGCGAACGCCGCAGGCGTGCCGGGCTTCACGAAGCCGGCGCGGTCGAGAGCGTCGCGGGCCCTCTGGTCCATTTCACTGCCCACGTGCCACCGTGCAGTTCCGGCGCTCGTAACCTCGACGCGACCTCGCAGCACAGGGTCCTGCGCCACCAAATCTGCGAGCACGACCTCGGCCATAGGGGAGCGACAGATGTTGCCCGTGCAGATCACGGCCACTCGAACGGGCTGGTCGGCCACGGCCCTCCTTTGACGCAAGGTATTTTATTACCTCTTTCCTAGGAAAAGTGACGTGCGAACTCTCAGAGGGAATAGGTACTATGGGTCAAGGATCAATCGAAGGGAGGTGCGATGCCACTGTCAGAGCGTGAGCAGCGCATCCTCGCAGAACTCGAGGATTCGCTGTCGAAGCAAGACCCCAGGTTCGCGAAGAATGTTCGTGAGACGAACGTCTACTCCCACGGAGGACGCCGTGTCCGTTGGGGCATTGCCGGTTTTGTCGCCGGGCTGGTCATCTTGATTCTCTGTTTTTCGAGCTCAGTCCTCTTGGGACTTGTTGGTGTGGCTCTAATGTTCATCTCCGCAGTAGTCATCGAACGCAATGCTCGACTCATGGGGCGTGCATCGTGGCAGGACATAACCCGTTCTGGCCAAGGTGACGATTCCCGCGCGAACTATGGTCCCCGCACCAGTTCGCTTCGCGACTGGTTGTCGCGTCAACGCCGCACTCGAGAATGACCGTCGTCGGGGTAGCGCGCAACGCGCCCCCGTGTTTGGCCCTCGACATAGGTGCGACCAAGGTGGAGGCCGCTCTCGTAGGTCGTGATGGTACGTTGCACGAGCGAGAGCGAATCCTCGTCGCCGAGTACGACGAAGATTTGATTGGCGCGATACTCGCTTTGGCCCGCCGCGTCATGCGCGCATCGTCGGTGACGGTGGTTGGTGTGGGGTGCGCCGGTCCGATGACGCTCGGTGGCGAAGAGGTATCGCCTCTCAACATTCCCTCGTGGCGCAACTTCCCGCTGCGCTCATCACTTCGCGACGGACTGGGCCTCGACGTCTTCGTCGAAGGTGACGCTCGCGCGCTCGCGTTGGCCGAAGGTTCCTTCGGGGCCGCCGTGGGTGAACGTTCCTACCTTTCGATGGTCGTGTCGACCGGTGTCGGCGGCGGCCTCGTCATTGATGGACGGCTGTTGAACGGCGACTCGGGTAACGCCGGTCACATTGGCCACTTAAACGTTGTCACGAACGGCGCGATCTGTTCGTGCGGTGCGTACGGCTGTCTGGAGGCTGAAGCGTCCGGATGGGCGATCGAAACGCGTACCGGTCGTTCGGCCAGTGAAGCCGATCAAGCAACGCGCCAACGTACGGCCGAACTCGTCGGCCGCGCCGTGGGCACGCTCGCATCGGTCTTGGACTTCAACCACTGTTACGTCGCGGGCTCGGTGGCGCTCGGGTTCGGGGACGAGTTCTTCGAGATCGCGAACAAGTCGGCGGGCACCATGGCCATGCTGCACTACTCCGAACACTTGGAGATTCATCGATCGGGATTGGGTGTTGACGGACCACTGCTGGGAGCGGCACTCGTCGCGTGGCGCGGTGCATCGTGAGCGCGTGGGCCCCGGGGCTGGGGCGCTATCTCCTTCATCATCCCTTGGGCACGCCGACGTTGGTTCGCGCCGGGTGGCGTATGCGGCGCACCGGTTGGTGGCGCCAACGACCGTTTCTTCCGTTGCCCGATCCGGCGTACTGGCATTTCCGATTGGTGACGGCGAATGGAAGTGCCGGACCGGAGCTTCGTCCTCGCGACGTCGTCGAGGCCGCGCGTTGGGTCGTTCGTCAACCGACGGTCGGACGCTGATGGGACGAGTGCTCCTACTCAATGCGACCTTCGAACCGCTCCAACTCGTGAGTGAACGACGGGCCGTCGTCTTGATGCTCGCCGGTCGCGCCGAGCCCATCGTGACGCCCGAGCATCCGAACGTTTGTCGATCGGCGACGGTCGTCGTCGAGATCCCGGCCATTGTCCGCCTCCACGACATGGTGAAACTTCCTTCCAAGGTGCGCACGCCGCCCCTCACGAGACGATCGCTCCTTCTGCGCGACAGTTACCGTTGCGCGTACTGCCTCGAACACGCCGACACCATTGACCACGTGGTGCCACGCAGCCGCGGCGGTCGTCACGAATGGACGAACGTGGTCGCGGCCTGCCGTCATCACAACATGCAAAAGGGCGATCGGCTCATCGAGGAGATTGGCTGGCGAATGCACTTCGAACCCCGCGTGCCCGACGGTCCGTGGTGGCGTTGGCGCCATCTGCCAGACCCCGATCCGTTGTGGGCGCCGTATCTCCCCAGAGCGTCGTGAGCGGAGACGTCGAAGAGCTCTACGACTACGACCTCATTCGCCAGTCGGGTGAACCGTCGATGTTCGACGTACGTCCTGTCCGTACGACGCTGGTGCTCGGCAGTAGTCAATCGGTTGACGTGCTCGACCCCAGGAAAGTCCGCGACGTCCCGGTTCGTCGACGACGTGGAGGCGGCGGTCTCGTCGTGTTGCACCCCGGCGACCTCTGGATTGATTGGTGGATTCCCGCCGGTGACCCTCGTTGGTCGGGCGATTTGCACGTGAGTTCGCTCCGGGCGGGGCAATGGTGGCGAGAGAGTTTGCGTGACCAGATCGATGGGGTTCTCACCGTCCACGAAGGTCGACTCGAGGGCGAGCCGGCTCATCGAGTTGTCTGCTTTGCCGGACGGGGCCCGGGTGAAGTGTTCGTTGACGGTGTAAAAACGGTGGGCGTCACGCAGTGGCGCGTACGCGAAGGAGTCTTCGTCTCCACGGTGCTGCCCGTGGAACCGTCAATCGAGGCACTGGGGTTCCTCACGAACGTGCCCGTTGGCCTTGATCGGGTGCTGGACGAAAAGGTGAGTGCCCCCGTCGCGGGAATCGATCACGCACGGCTTATTGACCGGCTCGTGCAAGTGAGCGGTCCGTGGCGATCTCGCTCCTTTCAACTCGACGCCTAGAGCGCACTTCGCAAACTGCTCCGGTTGGACCGGCGACGTCGCGTATCGCAACACGTCCAGAATTGGCTCGAAATTGTTCCGATTTGCGTTCAAGTGGGGTTAAGTGGTGTAATGTGTCACCGAATGGGGGGAAGTGGTGAACCCGTGGGAGGAACTTCAATGCTTGGTTTTGTTGGCCGGTACCAGCACACGCTGGACGCGAAAGGTCGACTCATCCTGCCCGCTAAGTTCCGACTGGAGTTCGAACGTGGGGGATCGCTCAGCCCCAATTCCGAAGGCTGCATCGCACTGTGGACGCCCGGCGAGTTCGCGCGTCAGAGTGAAGAGCGTCTCGAGCAGAGTCGCACCGGGGGTTCGAGTGGCCGCCAGCAGGCGCGTTACTGGGCGGCTAACTCCACCGACGTCGAGTTCGACAAGCAGGGACGATTCGCGCTGCCTACTGCGATTCGCGAGTTTGGAAAATTGAGTGGCGACGTCTTGATCGTCGGATCGCTCGACCACATCGAGTTGTGGAATCCCGCGATCTACGCGGAACAGGTCAACTCGGCGGAAGAGATTTTTAAACAGGGCAACGACTAATGAATGGGGTGCAACTCAAGTATCGGCCGCGGACCATGCGCAGCCTGGCAATCGTCAAGACGGGTAGAGAATCCTCCTCCGCCTGCTCTCCCGTCTTGACGATTGAAAGGCTGCAGATGGCCCAGGACAAGTACCACGTACCGGTGCTCGAGAGTGAAATCGTCGAGCTCTTCGCCAGCCTGCCCGCTGGCGTAGTCGTTGACGCCACGCTGGGCGGCGGCGGCCACGCCCACGCGATCCTTTCCGCTGCTCCGCAGTTGCGCATTCTTGGCATCGACCGTGATCCCGATGCCCGAGACGCCTCGACGAAGCGTCTCGAATCATTCGGGGGTCGCGTCCGCATTGTGGACGCGACCTTCGGCCAATTGCGCGACGCCCTCGTTGCCAACGCCGACTTTCTCGACGGTCAGCCCATCGTCGGAATACTTATGGACCTCGGCGTTTCGTCCCATCAACTCGACGACGCCAGTCGTGGTTTTTCGTTTCGCGCCGATGCCCCGTTGGACATGCGAATGGACCCCACGAAGGGCGAAACGGCTGCGCAGTATCTCCGCCACGTCGATCTTCACGAGTTCGTTCGCGTGCTTCGCGAGAACGGCGAAAACCGGTTCGCCGGTTCCATCGCCAAGTCCGTCATTGAGCGCCAACCCGAAACGACCAACGAACTGACCGAGGCGGTTGAGCGCGCCGTTCCCATGGCCGCGCGTCGACGGGGTCACGTGGCCACGCGGGTGTTTCAGACGCTGCGCATCGTGGTGAACGCCGAAGAAGATCAGTTGGCTGATGGTCTCGACGCCGCACTCAATGAGTTAGCCCTCGGAGGCGTGCTCGCGATCATCTCGTACCACTCGGGAGAAGACCGGGTCGTGAAGTCAGTCCTGCACGAAGCGTCGACCGGAGGCTGCCACTGCCCTCCTGCACTGGGCTGCGTCTGCGGCGCCGTACCGCGCGTCACCGTGATGAAGGCCAGTGCCCGCCTCGCGAGTCAGGGTGAGATCGTTCTCAATCCCCGTGCCCGTTCGGCCCGCCTCCGCGTGGCGCGCAAGGTGGCCCCGTGAGCGTCGTGAGCATTCCCCGCCGCGTCGACACGCGACCGAACCGACCTCGGACCCGGCCCCAGGCCAAACCCGTAACACGTCGACGCCCTTCGCACGAGGCCGTCGCGCCTCGCCGCGCCGCGGTGACCAAGACGGTGCGCCGATCGTCGTCGCTGCGCAAGTCCGTCGTTGTTGTCATCGTTGCGTTGGTTGTTTCAATAGCTGGCAGCATGGTTGTGGCCAATCGTCAGGTTCAGTTGCACGCACTGCAGAATGAACTTCTGCAGGCGCAGTCCACATACGCCGAGCAAGTCGGTTCACTGACCGACCTCTCCGCGCCGAGTCAAGTTGCGACCAAGGCCGGAGCGCTTCACCTGGTGTACCCGGTCTCGGTGACCCAAGTCCTCTCTACGTCACTTGACAAGCCTCTGCGGCTACCGATGTTCTTGGGTTATGCACCGGCGACGTCAAGGACGATTCGGTGACCACCCACTACTCTTCGACCCACTCGCGAACGCAAGTCCTGCATCATCCCACCCGACGAACGGTGAGCGGTCCCCGTCGACTCCTCATGCTGCGCGCGTTGCTCGCGGCGGCCTTCGTCGCGCTCGGCGTTCGTCTCTTCTTTATTCAGGTCGTTGATCATCCGCACTACGCCGCACTCTCCGTCGGCCAGGTCCACGTAAAACTCACCACCACTGCGTTGCGCGCCGGAATCTACGACCGACACGGGCAGATCCTGGCCGTATCGCGTCCGACGTCGCTCGTGATTGCCGACGACTGGTTGATCAAACACCCCGACACGGAAGCGAAGGCGATGTCCGCCCTGGTGCAGGTTCCGGTCGCCAAGCTCGTGCCGCTGTTATCGGAGAAGTACGGCGCGGTCGTCGTCAACGACAAACTGAATTTGACGTCGGGCCGTGAGCTTTCGGCGTTGGTGTTGCCCGGTATCACCGTGCAGAGTTCGTCGGTGCGAACATATCCGAACGGACCTATCGCCACGTCACTCCTCGGCGGCACCAACGGTTCGGGGGCCGGATCGGCGGGACTTGAATATCAGTACCAGAAGTTGCTCGCCGGGCAGTCCGGTGTGACGCGCGAATACGTGTCGACCTCCGGGGTGAGCCTCCCGAGTTCGTCTTCGACCGTTCTTCGCAAGGCGAAGCCGGGCGTGGGTCTCGAACTGACCCTCGACACGTCACTACAGTTCGTGACCGAACGCGACCTCGCCCGTCAACTCGCCACGACGGGCGCGGTGTCGGGCGTGGCGGTCGTCATGGACGTGAAGACCGGGGAGATTCTCGCCGACGCTTCACTGGTCAACACAAAAACGAAGGCCGGCGTCCTCGGTCCCATTCCCGCCTGGGGGCGAAGCATCGGCGTGGCGGGCGTGCAGCAGACGATCAACAACTTGGCTTTCTCACAGACCTACGAACCGGGATCGGTCTTCAAGGTCGTCACGTTCTCGGCCGCCTTGCAAGCGGGGCTCATCACGCCCCAAACCGTCATTACCGTGCCGAGTTCAGTGACGGTCGGCGGACGGTACTTTCACGACGCCGAACAACACCCGCTCGAACATCTGACCGCAACCCAGGTACTCGCCGAATCGTCCAACATTGGCACCTACGAAATCGGTGCGCGCGTCGGAGAAAAGGGTCTCCTCGCGCAAGTGAACGCGTTGGGCTTTGGTTCGACGACCGCCGTCGACTTCCCTGGCGAGTCGCGAGGTCTCCTGGTGGACGCCGGCAGTTGGTACGCGAGTGACCAGGTGGCTCTGCCGATTGGACAGGTCGACGCCGTGACGCCGATCCAGGTCCTTGACGCCTACAACGCGATCGCCAACGGCGGCGTCTTCGTCGAGCCGAAGTTAGTGCGCGGTTACGTGTACGCCAACGGTACGGTAAAGGGGACGCCCGCGAGCGCCTCGCGCACAGCAATCTCGCCGAGCGTCGACGCGACGATGGTGAAGATGCTCGAACAGGTCGTGCTTTCGGGTACCGGTACCAACGCCATCATCCCGGGCTACAGCGTGGCTGGCAAGACGGGGACGGCGACCATGCCCTATCCCGGCAAGGACAAACTCCTGGTGGGGGATTACAACGCCAGTTTTGTCGGATTCGCCCCCGCGAATGACCCAGTACTGTCGATGATCGTGGTCGTTGAGCGTCCCCAGACAACGATTTTCGGTGGCGCCGTCGCCGCCCCGATCTTTCAAGAGGTGATGTCGTACGCGTTGCACCACTACAACATTCCCTCCAACGGCACCATTCAAAAACCGCTGAAGGGCACGGGCGCCTCGATCGCGTCGGACGTGACGTGATGCAGCTGGGCGACATCTTGGACGACCTGACGCTCGACGTGCAGACGGGGAGCATCGAGATAAGTCACGTCGATCTTGATTCGCGCGACTGCGTGCCCGGATCGCTGTTCTTCGCAGTGCCCGGCGCGTCGGCCCACGGCGCGGACTTCGCGAGTGAGGCCGTGTTGCGCGGAGCCGTCTGCGTCATTTCGAGCGAACCGGTCACGGTGCCGGCGCCGGTTGTCGTGGTCCCGTCCTCGCTCTTATTGGCCCTGTGCGCCCACGCGAGCGCTGCGGTGACCGATCACCCCGAGACCAAGGCCCGATTGGTCGCCGTTACCGGCACCAATGGCAAAACGAGCGTGACGACGATCCTCAGCGCACTCGCGCAGTCCCTGGGTTGGAACGGTGGCAGCATCGGGACGCTCACCAACCAACGTACGACACCGGCGTCGCCCGAACTCTTTCGGTCGCTCGCATCACTCGTTGCACAGTTCGATGCGAACGTGCACGACTCGTTGGTCGCCATGGAGGTCTCCAGTCACGCGCTCGACCAACACCGTGTCGACGGCCTTTCGTTCGCCGTCGCGGCCTTCACGAACCTCAGTCACGAACACCTCGACTATCACTCGACGATGGAGGAGTACTTCAGTGTGAAGTCGCAACTTTTCACGTCCGAACACGCGATGCGCGCCGTGGTGTGGATCGACGATCCCTTCGGTGAACGGGTGGCGGACATGACGACGTTGCCGTTGACGAGGGTGTCGCGCGCCGACGCCACCGACGTGGAGGCCTCGCTCAAAGGTTCCACGTTCTTCTGGCGCGGTCACCTGATCAACTCTGCGCTGGTGGGCGACTACAACGTCGACAATTCGCTTCTCGCCATGACCATTATGAGTGTGCTCGGGGCCGATGACGCCGCAATCGCCGCCGCCATGGGCGACGTCCCGGCCATTCCCGGACGTTTCGACGTGCTCTACGGTCCGAACGTCACGGTTATTGTCGACTACGCCCACACGCCCGAGGGGTTGCGCCGGCTCCTGCACGACGTACGGGCGCTGGTTCCTTCGTCACGACTACTCGTCGTCTTTGGCTGCGGCGGCGACCGTGATCGCGCCAAGCGTCCCGAGATGGGAGAGGTGGTCTCGAGCATCGCCGACGTCACGATCGTGACCTCGGACAATCCCCGTTCCGAATCTCCCGACGCCATCATCGACGCGGTGCTGAACGGCGTCGTCGCGGGAGCCGACGTTGAGCGCATCGTGGACCGTCGCGCGGCGATTGCCCGTGCCATCGCACTGGCCCTTCCCGGCGACGTGGTGGTCATCGCCGGCAAGGGGCACGAGACGACTCAGACCATTGGCAACGACGTACTGCCCTTCGACGACCGCCTCGTGGCCCAGGAGCTGCTCCAGTGAGGTCGCCATGCTGAGTCTGATGGAGTCCGGTGGAGTGGGATTCCTCTGCTCGATTCTTCTCACCCCACTGTGGATTCGCTTTCTCGCGAGTCGCTCTCTCGGTCAGCACATTCATGAGGTACTTCCCTCCTCGCACCAAGCCAAGGCCGGCACCCCGACGATGGGCGGCGTCATCATTGTCATCTCGGGCGTGGTGGGCTACTTGATGGGACACCTCGGCACGTCGATCGTCTTTACGCGCGGAGGAATCCTCGTCATCGCGGTCCTGGTCGCGTCGGGACTGCTCGGATTCGTCGACGACTACTTAGGTGTGCGTCACGCCCGCAACCTCGGGCTGAAGAAACGTGGCAAGTTCGCCGGCCAGTTGGTGATCGCCGGCGCCTTCGCCGTGTTGTCGATCGACTGGGTGCACACCTCCACCAACCTGTCGTTCACCCGGTTCTCCTTCCCCGGATGGAATCTGACGGCCGGAGGATGGATCGTCCTGGCGGTCCTCGTCATTATCTCAACCTCCAACGCCGTCAATCTGACCGACGGCATCGACGGACTGTCGGCGGGATCGGGCACGTTCTGCTTCGGCGTGCTGTCGATCATTGGTTACTGGCAGTTTCGACACTTCGCGATCTATCACCTGCACTCCGCACTCGACCTCGGTCTCGTCGCCGTTGGACTGGTGGGCGCCTGTCTCGGTTTCTTGTGGTGGAACGCTGCACCTGCGCGCATCATCATGGGCGACACCGGTTCGCTCGCGATCGGCACGGGACTCGGCGCGATCTGTCTCTTGATGAATCTCGATTTACTCTTGCCCATTATCGGCGGACTCTTCGTCGCTGAAACGGCGTCGGTAATCTTGCAGGTGCTGAGTTTCCGGCTGTTCGGTCGGCGAATCTTCCGCATGGCTCCGTTCCATCATCATTTCGAACTGCGCGACTGGCCCGAGTCCACGATTCTCGTGCGGTTGTGGATCGTCGCCGGACTCCTCGCGATGCTCGGCCTCGGCATCTTCTACGGCGACTTTCTGCGGATTGCCAAGGTCGTGTAGCCGTGGCCATCCGTCAAAAGGAACTTCACCGGTTTCGCCCGTCGAAAGTGAGAACGTCGAAGAACCCGAAGCCCCCACGCGCCCGAACTCGCAACCTTGGACTCTTGCAGCCCTTGCCACGCGGCGGTGCGACGGGCCGCGTGCTGTTGTTCATCACGGCGCTGCTCGTGACTTTCGGCACGATCGCCGTCGCGTCGGCCAGTGAGGGTCAGGCGGCGGCGAACGGAGGATCAACGTGGTCCATCATGATCCACGACATCGTCTATTTGATCTTCGGCATCTGCGCGCTGTACCTGGCCGCGCGACTTCGACTCGATCGTTTGGTGCGAAGTGCGCCGATGATCATCCTCGTCGGCCTCGCTCTCCTCGTGGCCGTCAAGGCCATCGGGGTCACCACCAATGGCGGCAAGCGTTGGCTGAACCTCCACGTGATCTACCTGCAACCGTCGGAACTCTTCAAACTCGTTGCGGTCCTCTTCGTAGCGTGGCTCGTCCAACACCACCACGACGAGTTGGGTAACTGGCGTCAGCTGGCGATCTGGACGTTGCCGATCACAATTGGCTGCGGACTCATCGTCATCGAGCCCGACCTCGGCACGTCGTCGGTGGTCGTCCTCATCGTCTTCGCAATGTTGGCCGTCGGCGGACTAGCTAAGAGGATGCTCGCGAGAATCGCGATGCTCGTCGTGAGCGTGTTCGGTGTCTACATGGCATCCAAGCCCTATTCGGCCAGTCGATTCTTTTCGTTTCTCCACCCCAACACCAATTTGCTGAGCGGCGGGTACCAACTCCAGCAGTCGAGGATTGGACTCGGCGCCGGTGGGGTGGGCGGCCTCGGACTCGGCCACAGTCGAGAGAAGTGGGGGCTGCTACCCAATCCCCATACCGACTTCATCTTCTCGATTATCGGTGAGGAACTCGGCCTCATCGGCACGTTGCTCGTGATCAGTCTCTTCGTGGCCTTTCTCTTCGCGGCCGTTCGCATCGCCCAGCAGTGCACGAACTCCGTCTATCGACTCATTGCGGTCGGCATCACGACCTGGATCGCGGTCGAGGCGCTCATCAACATTGCGTCAGTCGTGGGCTGGTGGGCGGTGACGGGAATCCCGCTCCCGTTCTTCTCCTACGGTGGCACCGCGCTCATCACGGAGTTGGCCGCCGTGGGGATCTTGTACAACGTCGCCCACGACCACAGTCACTCGAACGACGTCACGATTCGCGAACACCGAATCACCAACTTCCGTGAAACCATCGAGCGCACCACCGCCGCTCGACAGTTAGAGCGTCAACGGGCGCCCCGGTCCCCACGCCGGCCTGCTCAAGGTCCCCGCGTTCAGCAGCGTCCGCGTCCCCGTCCGCCACAGGATCCACGCCGGGGCCGCTGATGAACGGTCCCATCGTCATCACCGGAGGTGGGACCGGAGGTCACATTTATCCCATGCAAGCCGTGGCCGAGCAGTTGATCGCCCACGGCGTGGCGGCCAGTCAACTGCGCTTCGTGGGCAGCCGTCGCGGCCAAGAAGCGACGGCGCTGGCGTCGAGCGACATTCAGCTCACGCTGCTACCCGGTCGCGGTCTTCGTCGTTCGTTCGGTCCCGAAGCGGTCGTTAAAAACTGTGGCGCGGTGCTCGGTCTCGTCGCGGCGATCGGCATGGCGCTCGTCAAAGTGCGCTCGTGGCGTCCGTCGGTCGTCGTGTCGGTCGGCGGGTACGCCTCATTCGCCGCGTCGTTCGCGGCGGTGCTGTGGCGACGACCACTGGTGCTCGTTGAGCTCGACGCCACGCCCGGTGTCGCGCAACGAGTGCTCGCGCGCTTTGCGGTGAAACAGTGTTGCGCGTTCCCTAGTGAGGCGAAGAACGCGGTCGTGACCGGCGCGCCGGTGCGCGACGCAATCCTCGCCATCGATCGATCGGACGGTGCGCGTTCCCTCGCCCGATCGGCCGCGATCCCGCCCATTGACCGAAGTCGGTCCGTCGTGGTCGTGATGACGGGATCACTGGGATCGACCCGGGTCAACCGGGCCGTGCTCGAACTCGCGGCCCTCTGGTCCGAGCGACACGATCGCACCATCATTCACGTGACCGGGCAACGGGACTTCGCCATGGTGACGCGCGAACGTCCGACGACGAACGGCTTGGACTACCGCGTCCTCGCCTTCGCCGACATGACGGCGATCTGGGCACTGTGCGACGTGGCAATCTGTCGCGCCGGAGCGATGACGTTGAATGAACTCACCATCCTCGCCCTGCCATCGGTCCTCGTGCCGCTCCCGGGCGCACCCGGTGATCACCAGACCGAGAACGCGTTGCTCGTTGTCGAGGCCGGCGGCGCGCGACTCGTCATGGACGGTGACTGCACCGGCGTGAAGCTCGACGACGTGCTCGGTTCAATGATGGAGCCCGCGACGTTATCCGCCATGGGAAAATCGGCGGGATCGCTCGGTCGACGCGACGGCGCGGCGCGCATCGCCGTCGAGATCGTGCGCGTCGCGGAGGCGTCGTGAGCGTGCTCGCGCCCGGAACGCGGATCCATATCATCGGTGTCGGTGGCGCCGGCATGAGCGGCCTCGCGCGCCTCCTCGCCGAGAGTGGGGCGGACGTGAGCGGGAGCGATCTCAGTGACTCGGTCGTGCTCGAAGAACTTCGCACGCTCGGTGTCAAGGTGAGTGTTGGACACGAGTCGGCGAACGTGACGGACGCCAAGGTCGTCCTCTGGTCTCCGGCCGTTCCGGCTGACAACGTGGAATTGGTGGGCGCCAGGCTCGCCGGGGCCACGATGCTGTCGAGGTCGCAAATCCTGGCCGACTTGGCGACGACGCGACCGGTCATTGGCCTCACGGGCACGCATGGCAAAACGACCGCCACGTCGATGATGGTCCACGTCTTAGCTGCCGCCGGCCGTGACGACGGACGGCTCCTCGGGGCCGACGTGCCGGGCGTCGGGGCGAATGGCCACTGGGGGAGTGGCGACCTCGTGCTCGAGGTCGACGAGAGTTACGGCACCTTTGCGTTACTTCGTCCGCACGCGCTCGGTCTCCTCAACGTGGAGGCCGACCACCTTGATCACTACGGAACACTCGCCGTGCTCGAAGAGTCGTTCGGCGACCTCATTGATCGCACGACGGGACCGGTCGTGGTGTGGAGCGACGACGACGGCGCCCGTCGCGTGACCTCGTTGGTCCATCGAGACGTGGTGCGCGTCGGTACGAGCGAGGTCAACGACTGGCGAGTCGGCAACGTCGAAGTGGCGAAACACGGGGCGACGTTCTCGCTCACCGGTCCCGGTGCGTCACTCGCCTTGGCGCTCAACGTGACGGGTGCCCACAACGTCTTCGACGCGGCCGTCGTGGCCGTGCTCGCCCGATCACTCGGCGTCGGGGTCGACGCCATTGCTCGTGGACTGGCCGCGTTTCAGGGCGCCCCCCGCCGGTTCCAGCTGCTCGGTTCGTGGCGCGGCGTCGACGTGTACGAGAGCTACGCCCACCTGCCCGGCGAGATCGGCGCGATCGTGAGTGCGACGCACGCCGCCGGGTATCCACGGATCACGGCCGTCTTTCAACCGCACCGAGTGACGAGGACGCTCGCACTCGCCAACGAATTCGCGCCGGCGTTCGACGGCGTGGCGAACGTGGTGGTCACCGATATCTACTCCGCGGGTGAGGCGAACCCGACCGGCGTCACCGGCGACGTCGTCCAACGATCAATCGAATCCCGTGGCGCCGGGGTCCGCTCGACCTACTGCGCCAACCTGCGTGACGTGCCCGACGTGCTTGACGCGCTGCACGACGAGAGTGACGTGCTCCTCCTGCTCGGCGCCGGTGACGTGGCCTCCGTGGCGGGCCACCTTCACGGCGGTCTCGACTGATGTCGCTCGATCGATTGATCGAGGTGGGCGCGGCGCGCGTTCGCGAACACGCCCCCTTCGGCGCACGCACGACCTATCGGGTGGGCGGCTCCGTGCGAGCCCTGGTGACGCTGTCGAGTGACGACGACGTTCGAGAACTGGGCCCCCTGCTGGGCGCGACCGGTCTCGAACTCTTCGTGTTGGGCAACGGTTCGAACGTCTTGGTCGCCGACGGTGAGCTCGACGTGATCGGCCTAGTCCTCACCGGTTCGTACGAAGAGATGACCTGGGGCGAGGACGGTGACGCGGTGCGCGTGAGTGCCGGCGCGGGACTGGATCTGCCGATCGCGTCGCGCCGACTCGCCAAAGCCGGCGTCGTTGGTTTCGAATGGGCGGTCGGCGTGCCGGGGACCTTCGGCGGCGCGGTCGCGATGAACGCGGGCGGACACGGTTCGGACATGAGGGCGTCGGTCGAGGCCGTCGAGGTCTGGCGTGACGGCGTGATGCGCACGTGGGGGCGCGACGAGTTGGGACTCGACTACCGCACGAGCGCTCTCGGGCGACGCGACATCGTGACGCGGGTGCGCCTCGTGTTGGCGAAGGGCGACGTCAACGAGGCGCAGGAACGAATTCGCGACATCGTTCGTTGGCGCCGTGAACACCAGCCCGGTGGCGCCAACGCCGGGAGTGCCTTTCGCAATCCCGAGGGCGACTACGCCGGACGACTCATCGACGAGGCCGGCTGCCGGGGTCAGCGCTGGGGCAGCGCCGTCGTGAGCGAGAAGCACGCGAACTTCATCATCGCCGACGCGGGCGGGCGAGCCAACGACGTATTCGAACTGCTGCGCACGGTGCGCGAGCGCGTCTTTGACGTATCGGGCGTGACACTCGAAAGTGAGCACCGATTCCTCGGGTTCGAAGGAATCGCGTGAATCCGCGTCGCCGCGAAGGCCGCAAGGAACGCACCGACCGGCCCTCGCGTCACGATGGCGGTCGGGTCGATCGGGACGCTCAAGCGCGGCGCGACGCGTTCACGACGCCGGCGCGTCGACCGCGTCGTCGACTGGGCCGTCTGGTCAAAGTCACCTTCGTGGTGGTGCTCGTGGGAGCGACGCTCGTCGTCGCCGGTGAGTGGGTCCTTCGCCAGTCCTACTTTCGGGTCCAGCACATCACGTTCGTCGGCGTGCGTCACGAGCCGCTCACCCTGGTCCTGGCGGCGTCGGGTTTAGAGGCGCACCCCACGATGCTCGACGTGAACGCCGGCGAGGTCAAACAGAACCTGGCGAGCTTCGCGTGGATCAACGGACTCACGCTGGTTAAGCATTGGCCGAGCACCGTCGTGGTGACGGTCAGCGAAAGCACCGCGGTCGCCGTGGCCTTCAACGCGAAACACGTCTTGCAGTTCGTAGACAAGCGCGGACGCGACCTCGGCGTCGCGCCGCTGCACGAGAATCTTCCGACGTTGGAGTTCGCGCACCCCCGCACGGCGGCGTGGCCGTTCGCGCGCGCCGGACGATCGGCCGCGTACGTGGCAAGTCGACTTCCCCCGGCCTTCGCCGCGCAGGTCTCGATCGTCACGGAGGACGATCACGGCAAAGTGACACTGAAGATGACGACACCCGTGACGTTCATCCTTGGTCCGCCAACGGAACTGCGAGCGAAATTTGTGGCGATCGCGTCGGTCATCCAACACACCACACTGCGTCCCGGCGACGTCGTCGACGCCACCGTCCCCGACGAATTAGCAGTGACCGGACCGCCCCCATCATAAGAACGCCATTTGACCAAAAACCTACGCCTGACTAGCCTTCGTGGACATTTGTTCGCCAATGTTCGCGCCCCCGTCAGCGGTGCGACACAATAGAAGAGTTAACCCAAGGGGAGTGCATGAGTCTCAATCAGAACAATTACCACGCCGTGATCAAAGTTATTGGCGTGGGTGGAGGCGGCGTGAATGCGGTCAACCGCATGATCTCTTCGGGGCTTCGCAATATTGAATTCATTGCGGCCAATACCGACGCGCAGGCTCTGTTACTGAGTGAGGCCGATCTGAAGCTCGATATTGGTCGAGAGTTGACCAAGGGGCTCGGTGCCGGGAGCGACCCCGAGATTGGTCGCCAGGCGGCCGAGGACCACCGCGGTGAGATTGAGGAGGCCCTCATGGAGACCGATATGGTCTTCATCACGGCCGGTGAGGGTGGTGGCACCGGAACCGGAGCGGCACCCGTGGTCGCCGAGATTGCGCGGTCGTTGGGCATTCTCACGATTGGTGTTGTCACGCGACCGTTCTCCTTCGAAGGTAAGCGCCGCGCCACGCAGGCCGAAAAGGGCATCCAGATGCTGCGCGACAAGGTCGACACGCTCATCGTTATTCCGAACGACCGGTTGCTCTCGGTCACGGCGCCCGATACGTCCATGCTCGACGCCTTCAAGATTGCGGACGACGTGTTGCTCTCGGCCGTTCGTGGGGTCACGGACCTCATCACCGTGCCCGGCCTCATTAATACCGACTTTGCCGACGTGAACGCCATAATGCGTAACGCCGGCACGGCGATCATGGGTGTGGGCACCTCGACCGGTGAGGGCCGCGCGGTCAACGCCGCACGCGCCGCCATCACGTCGCCGCTCCTCGAAGCATCGATCGACGGCGCTCGAGGGATTTTGATGAATATTGTCGGTGGCCCTGACGTGACGCTCAGCGAAGTGACCCAGGCGGCCGAAATCATCCATTCCGTTGCGCACCCCGACGCGAACATCATCTTCGGCAGCGTCATCGACGAATCCATTGGCGACGCGGTACGGGTCACGGTCATCGCCGCGGGCTTCGATCACAACGCCCCGGTGAAGCCGTCGCCGCTCACCACGGCTGAACCGGTCCTCACCGAGGGACCGCGCAGCGACATCTTCCAGAGCAGCGCCAGTGACGACTTCTTCGATGTCGGTGGCGATGACGACCTCCCCAGCTTCCTCCGGTAGTTCCGCGTTCGCCCAGCGCGTGGCGGCCAATTTAGAGGTGCTCCGTGCGAGGATCACGTCGACCGGTCGAGACCCCGCGACGATTCGCATCGTCGCGGTCACGAAGACCTTCGGGGTCGACGCTGTGCTGGCTGCACTCTCCCTCGGACTGACCGCCGTGGGGGAGAACTACGTCGACGAACTCTGCTCGAAGAGAGAGGCCGTGGGCGAAAGTGTCGCACGCTGGCACTATCTCGGAGCGCTCCAGTCCAACAAGATCCATCAGGCCGTGTCGTGCGCCGACGTCCTCTGCAGCGTCGCACGCCTGAAGGAGATTGAGAAGATCGCCGCCTGCGACCGCGAGCAGCGAATCTACGTGCAGGTTGACTACACCCGGGCGCCCTCGCGCAACGGCGCCGCGCCGAGTGAGGTGGCCACGCTGGTGTCGCGGGGCCGGTCCCTCGGTTTGGACGTGGCCGGTCTTATGACGGTGGCGCCGCCCGACGTCGAGGGCACCCGAGCGGCCTTTCGCTCGCTCACGGCGCTGGCCGACGATTTGGGCCTCACGGAGCGCTCGATGGGGATGACCGACGACCTGGAAGTGGCCTGCGAACTCGGCACCAGTGAACTGCGGATTGGGCGGGCTCTCTTCGGCGCGCGGGAAGTACGTGAGGCCTCCTGACCTAACATGGGTTAAGGCGCTGGAACCGCAAGGAGACGTTGATGAAAGATAAGTTGCGCGGGTTCCTAGGATTCCTAGGCCTGATCGAGGACGAATACGGTGAATACGGAACGACGGCCCCGGCGCGGCCCTTCTCCGACCAGCCCCTCAACGCGGACGACACCGAGTGGAGCCAGCCCGCGCCCGCGCCCGCGCGCCAGTTCCCAACCTCGTCCAGCACGATGTCGCCCCGCTCGGTCGCCCCGGCGCCGCAACGTCCGACCTCCATCTCCGTGCTCGACTCCTCGGGCCAGGCGCCACGTATCCGACCGATGGCGAGTAGCGCGACGCAGCGTGGCGTCTCCTCGTTCTCCCAAGAGCGCGACGTCGCGATATTCGTGCCGCGCTCGTACGACGAGTCACGTCGCATCACCGACCTCCTTCGCTCCAATCGCGCCGTCGTGTTGAACGTCGCCGGACTCGACCCCAACGTCGGGCGTCGACTCGTCGACTTCGCCGCCGGCACCGCCTACGCGCTCAACGCCAAGATTGAGATTCTTGGCAACAGCGTCTACCTCGTCAGTCCGCAGGGCATGCACCTCGGACCAGAAGCGAAGGATCGACTGCGAGCAACGAATTTTCGTGACCTCGGCGACGCATGAGCCTGGTTCACGACCTCATTACGCTCTACATCTTGATTCTCGTCGCGTCGGCGTTGCTGAGTTGGTTTCCGACGGACTCGACGCGCGGTTCACTCGCCTCGATCAAACTCATTCTTACGCGACTCACCGAACCGGTCCTTCGACCGATTCGTTCGATCATGCCTCGGCCCTCGGTCGGCGGCGTCGGCATTGACTTTTCGGTCATGATCGCCATCATCGTTCTCGCGGTCATCAACGCCAATATCTGAGCCGCGAAGTCAGCGTTTTCGAGACGGTGGGGGGTAGGGTTGCACCATGGATAGTTCCGATACAACGACTTCAGCGCTCGACGTCATTGACACCGTCGCCTTCAAGATCAACGTTCGCGGGTACAACGTCGACGAGGTCGACGAGTTCCTGGAACGTCTGTCGGTCGAGGTCCACCAATTAAAGGAACTGGTGCAACAGCAGCGCCAGCAACTGCGCCAGGCCGGCGAACGGATCAACCAACTCGATTCGCGCGCCGGCGCTGCGCCCGCTCCCGCCCCCGCCCCCGCGCCCGTCGTGGCCGCTCCGGCGCCCGTACCGGCTCCTGCGGCCCCGCGCAACATCACCGTGACCGGAGCGGAACAGGTGACCGCCATGATCGTGATGGCCCAGCAGTTCATCGAGCAGGCCCAGCAGGAGGCCGAAGACAGGGCTCGCGAGATGACGACCGGTGCGCAGGAACGGGCCCGCGAGATCGTTGCCGAGGCTCGGAGTCGCGCCGAGGACGAGGTCAACCGTCTGAACGGGTTGAAGCAGCGCTTGAGTGAAGACGTCGAAACGTTGACGCGCCAACTCGATACCGAACGTAAGCGCCTAAGCGGCGCTCTGGCCGAGTTCTCCCGGTGGGTGGAAAGTTCCTTGCAAGTCGGTGGCGCGCGACCAACGACGACGGTGGCCGCTCCCCTCATCGATACGGCACCGGTTCGACCGCTGTCCACGCCTCCTCCCGCGCCGGCACCGGTGCAAGAGAGCATTGGCCAAGTCCTCAACTTCGAACAGCCTTCACGAGACGATCGTCAGTAAGTTCCTCACAAACTGGTAGGGTCGGCCCGCACTTGTTGTGTGCCCAGTCGAGGAGTTGACCATGTCGTCCAGCGTAAAACCCATCAAAAAGGCCCCCGCCAAGAAGGCGGCGGCGAAAAAGACCGTGGTGGCCAAGGCTCCGGTGAAGAAAGTCGTAGCCAAAAAGAGCCCCGCGAAGAAGTCCCCCGCCAAAAAGACGCCGGTAAAGAAGGTCGTGGCGAAGAAGGCTCCGGCCAAAAAGGCGACGGCGAAGAAGCCAGCGAAGAAGCTCGCCAAGAAGCCACTGGCGCTGAACGCCGCCCAAAAGAACGCCGCGGCGAAGAAGATTGCGGACGCTAAGGCCAGGGCCCAAGCGGCCGTGAAGAGTCAAAAAGAGCGCGACGCCAAATTGAAGGCCGCCGCCAAGGAGAAGGCCGTCGCCGCCAAGGCCAAGGCCGTCGCCGCGATCAAGGCCAAAAAAGAGCGCGACGCCAAGGCCAAAATCGCCCTGAAGGAGCGAGAGGTTCAGCGTAAGGCTCGAGAGAAGGCCGCCACCGAAGCGAAGAAGCAGCGTGAGATCGACGCGAAACGTAAGGCGATCGAGAACGAGAAACTTCGCAAGATCCGCGAGATCGAACGCCGAAACCAGGAGGAGCTGAAGCGCCAAGAGCGCCGCGACGCCGAGGAGCGCAAGAAGCGCGAGGCACTCGAGAAGATGATGCACTCGAAGCCCTACGGCGACGACGTTGAATTCCTGGAAGAACTTCGCACCCTCTTGCTCGAAACCCGGGCCGCCACCAACGTCGACATTGCGATCATGGACTCCGAGGCCGACGAGATGCTCGTCGACCGCGAACGGCTCGAGTACGACGACGAGGACGGCAGCAGTGTCGCTTCCGATATCCAGCGCGACCAGAAGAAGGACCTCGCCTCACTGCTGCGTCTGAAGGTCGACGAAATCGACGTCGCGCTCTCGCGCATCGACGATGCCAGCTACGGGCGCTGTGACGAGTGCTACAAAGAGATCTCGAAGCCGCGCCTCCTCGCGCAGCTGCCGGTCTTCATGTGTGTCTCGTGCCGCGCAAGCGTCTAGGGTCCTCCTTCAATTTCACGGTCATTGCGGTGGCGCTCGTGGTTACGGCACTCGACGCACTCACCAAGGCGTGGGCCCGTCGTGATTTGGCGAGCCACGCGGTCCACATCGGGGGCGGAATCTATTTGCGACTCCAGTACAACTCGGGTATCTCGTTCTCGATCAACAAATCGGGACCGCTGGTGACGACGGTCCTGACGGTGATCATCGCCGTCGCCGTGGTCGCCATCGGTCTTCGCGCCCAGCGCGGGGTGGCGGGCGTCGGGTTCGGACTTCTCATCGGAGGGGGCGTCGCCAACGTGCTCGACCGTTTGGCCGCCACGCCCCATCAAGTGACCGATTTCATTGCGCTCGGTTCCTTCCCGGTCTTCAACCTGGCCGACGTAGCGATCACGGCCGGCTTCGTCACGCTCCTCGTCGCGGCGATTCGCGGTGAGAAGTTGCTCTCGTGAGTGACGACGCCACCGTCGACGCCTTCGATGGCGTGGTCCTCGATCTCGTCGTGCCCGGTTCGCTCGACGGCATTCGCATTGACCGCGTGCTCGCCATGTTGACGGGGCTCTCACGCTCGGAGACCTCGGTGATCCTGCGCTCGGGTACGGTCACCCTCAATGACAAGGTGATCACCAAATCGGCCTCGTCGGTCGGGGAGGGACAGCGCCTCGTGGCCGTCCTCCCGGCCCCCGAAAGCACCGACGTTGAAGCCGACGCCTCGGTAGCCGTCGACGTGGTCCTCGACGACGAGGACTTCGCCGTCATCAACAAGGCACCCGGACAGGTGGTCCATCCCGGCGCCGGTCATCGGTACGGGACGCTCGTCGCCGGTCTGCTCGCGCTCTATCCCCAGATGGCCAATTTGAGCGCCGAGGGACTCTGTGACCCCCTACGACCAGGCATCGTGCACCGGCTCGACAAGGGCACGTCGGGCGTACTGGTCGTGGCGAAAACGCCCGAGGGATTCACGAATCTGAGCACGCAGTTGGCGGAACGGCTCATGGAGCGGACCTACTACGGCATGGTCGAGGGCCACGTCACCGAGGATCGTGGCGTGGTCGACGCGCCCATCGGGCGCTCCACGAGATCGCCCACCTTGATGGCCGTTCGAGGCGACGGACGTCCGGCGCGAACCGGCTACGAAGTACTGGCGCGCATTGACAAGCCCCACGCCATGACCCTGTTGCGCCTCCAGCTCGATACCGGTCGCACCCATCAAATCCGCGTGCACTTGGCCACCATTGGCCATCCGGTCGTCAACGACCCGCGCTACGGGCACCGTCGCGACAAACGCCTCCCCGAGGACCGGTTCTTCCTGCATTCGACAACGCTCGCCTTCGCGCACCCTCGAACTGACGAGTGGTTGACGACGAGCGTGCCCTTACCGGACGATCTGCGGGCACTGGTCCCGGCGTCGGTGAAGTTCTAAGCGACTTCGCGAGCAGCTAGGACGGCGTCGTCCTCGCGCAGCAACGTCAACGCCTCTTCTTCGGCCCGACGAACACGGCGTACGCCGATATCCATCTTCGTGGCCGTCGCCTGCAGCGAAAGGGGAGTGGCGCCGTTCAGACCGAAGCGCAAGGTCAAGACCTCGCGCTGCAGTTCGTTCAGCTTCTCCAACGCCCCGTGGAGTTGGTCGTCCATCATCGTTTGCTCGATGTCGCCAACCCAGTCGTGCTGACTAGGAGCGACGAGGTCGCCCAACGTGGTCGCCGAGTCCGACGAGGCGGGCTGGTCGAGGCTCGCGGTGACGCCGGCCAAACCGTGGAGGTTGTCGCGCTCGGCCTTGGTCATGCCGGTCGCCTCACTCAGTTCGTCGTCGGTGGGCTTTCGGCCAAAGATTGACGTGAGTTCGGCGGTCGTGGCTTCGAGCCGTTGCAACTGCTCGCCGACCTCGAGGGGAATACGGATGGTGCGGCCGTGCTGTTGGACGGCGCGTTGGAGGGCCTGACGGATCCACCACGTGGCGTAGGTGGAGAACTTGAATCCACGCTCCCAGTCGAATTTCTCGACGGCGCGCAGTAACCCAAAGGTTCCCTCTTGGACGAGGTCGATCATCTCGACGCCGCGGTCCTGGTAGCGACGGGCCCAGTGGAGCACGAGGCGCAGGTTCGCTGCGACCATCTGCTTCTTGGCTTGCTCGTCGCCGGCCGTGACTCGCTTAGCGAGCTCGACTTGCTCGTCGTAGTTGGGCATGGGGTAGCGATCGAGATCGCGCATCAAAAGGCCCAACATGTCGTTGGTATTTACTGCTGATCGGCGGGGGGTGCTAATCACTTCAAACTCCTTACGTAGTAACGAAGCCTCTTCGCCCGCAGGCGGTAATTTCTCCTACGAACGTGTTTGTAATTTACCACGGCACGGACCAAAGGGCAAGGTCCCTTTCTTTGAAACGGATAAGAATCCTTAGGCGCTGTGGGTCTTTTTCACTTGGCGCACGCCGCGCGCCTGGTCGACCATGTCGGCCAAGGTGAAGCTCGAGAGGTGCTCGCGCATGTGATTACCCACGTCGGCCCACACGCCCAGGAGCACGCACTGTCCCTCGTGGTCGCAGGCGCCATCTTTATGGGGCTCGCCGAAGTCGCCCGCGACGATGGGTCCGTCAACGGCCGCCACGATTTCGGCCAGCGTGATCTGCTCGGCCGAGCGAGCCAGCACGTAGCCGCCGCCCACTCCGCGCTTCGATCGCACGAGTCCCACGCCCTTCAAACTGAGCAGAATCTGCTCGAGGTAGGGCTGGGGCAGTCCCGTTCGCTTGGCGAGGTCGCGCACCGACGTGGGCGTGGACAAATCGGCGCCGAGGGCGAGGCTCAGCAGCGCTCGGCTGGCGTAGTCACCTCGGGTCGATACTCTCATCCGTCCATTCTACCTGCGAGGGGTCGCCGCGCTCGTGCCGGTGCACGAAGAGCGCTCGTTGTCTGGCACAGTGGAGGGGTGGAAGAGAGCCCCAACGACAACGTCACCGTGAATCCCGATGAAGTGCTGGCTCCGGGGCAGACCGGACCGGCCGCCGAGGACGAAAATACCGATTACATCAGTCAACCGGCCAAGGTGATGCGTATTGGCTCGATGGTCAAATCGTTGCTCGACGAGGCCCGGAGTGCCCCGCTCGACGAGGCCGGTCGCGCCCGACTTCGTGAGATCTACGAGACCTCCATAAGCGAGCTCTCAGGGGCGCTCTCGCCGGACCTCGGGACGGAACTCTCCAAGATGGCGATTCCCTTCAGCGCCGACGTACCAACGGAATCGGAACTGCGCATTGCCCAGGCGCAACTCGTGGGGTGGTTGGAAGGTCTGTTCCACGGCATTCAGGCGTCGCTCTTTGCTCAACAGGCGGCCGCCGCGGCCCAACTGGAGAAAATGCGCGATCGCTCGTTGGCGCCGGGAGCGGTCGAACCCCGTGCCGGCACGTACCTCTAAGCCATGTCGTGAACAGTGACACGCACTCGGTAGCGTGCAAAGTGATCGAGTTTCATAGTTCTGTACCACGAAAGGGTCGTTCAGCGAATGGCTGAGGGCTTCGTCCACCTCCACAACCACACCGAGTACTCAATGCTCGACGGCGCCGCGCGCGTCGAGGAGATGGTCCTCGCCGCCAAGGCCGACGGACAGACGGCGCTCGGTATCACCGACCACGGCAACCTCTACGGCGCCATTGACTTCTACGAAGCGTGCAAGAAACACGGCCTCACGCCGATCCTTGGCATCGAGGCTTACATGGCGGCCAACTCACGCTTCGACCGACCGCCGCGGCGCGGCAAGGTCGACGACACCGGCGGCGAGACCGAAGGCGGACAGAAGCTTTATCACCACCTGACGTTGCTCGCGACCTCCAACGCCGGGTACCGAAACCTGCGCGAGCTCTCCTCCGCGGCCTTCCTCGAGGGTTACTACTACAAGCCCCGCCTCGACTGGGAACTGCTGGAGCGCTACAACGAAGGTTTGATTGCGACGTCGGGCTGTCTCGGCGGCGTCGTCCTCCAAGCCCTTCTCCACGACGACTATCCCAAGGGCCTCGAACTCGCCGGACGGCTCCAGACGATTTTCGGACGAGAGAGTTTTTTCATCGAGATGCAGGATCACGGACTACCCGAACAAGACCGCACGAACCCCGAACTGCTTCGCATTGCGAAAGAGCTCAATGCGCCACTCCTGGCGACGAACGACCTGCACTACGTCCACCACGACGACGCCGAGATGCACGACGCCCTACTCTGCATCGGCACCGGCTCACTGGTCGCCGACCCCAACCGATTCCGATTCAACAGCGATCAGAACTATTTGAAGTCAGCCGCGGAGATGCGCTACCTCTTTCGAGAGATTCCCGACGCGTGCGATAACACCCTGCTCGTCGCCGAGCGGGCCAACGTCGTCATCGAGTTCGACAACGATGCGTTGCCCGAGTTCCCAATCCCCGACGAGTTCGCCGCCGGGACGCATAAGGATGGCGCCAATCGCCTGTTACGCGATCTCACCTACCGCGGCGCCGCTGAACGCTACGGCGAGAACCTCAGTGACGAAGTGCGCAGTCGCCTCGAGAACGAACTCGGCGTCGTCGCGGACATGGGCTTCTCGGACTACTTCCTCGTCGTGTGGGACCTCATCCACCACGCTCGACAGACGGGCATCCGCGTCGGTCCCGGTCGTGGCTCATCGGCCGGTTGTTGCATTGCGTACTGCCTTCGCATCGTCGACATCGACCCCATCCGCCACGGATTGATCTTCGAACGATTCCTCAATCCCGGTCGGCGCCAAATGCCCGACATCGACATGGACTTCGACGAACGTCATCGTGGCGACATGATCCGTTACGCGGCCGAGCGTTACGGCTCCG
>Ga0208586_1000079_pt1 | contig 37738 bp, 34 predicted proteins | sample NGESurshal072012_6_FD_184471 | JGI IMG/M metagenome (GOLD analysis project Ga0208586, IMG submission 184471) | Arctic peat soil microbial communities from Barrow, Alaska - NGEE Surface sample 53-3 shallow-072012 (SPAdes) | ecosystem: Environmental > Terrestrial > Soil > Wetlands > Peat ... | reverse complement strand
CACGAGTAGGAACGGGGCCGCGCATGCGCGGCCCCGCCACCCGGCGCATGCGCCGGGTGGAACAGCACCATCTGGGTCCTGCTGACCCGAGGCCGACGCTCCGCCTATTGCGGCGGCGCCGCGGTAACCCGGCGCTTGGCCTTGCGTTCGGCCGAGTGCTCCGCCTTCTTCTCGCGTGCCTGACCATAAGACTGGGCGACCAGCGTCTTCCCATCGGTCCAGCCAAAAGCCCTGATCAGCAAAAGGATCGCAAAGAGAATCCCCCAAGCGGTCGTCACGAGCTGCTGGGAGACCGAGTAGGCGGTGGCATTCGCAGTGCTGGTGATGCCCTTTAGGGAGAGCACATTAAAGCCCTGAACCACACCCGCGCCGCCCGGCGTGATCGAGCTCACGTTGGCGATCGAGTTGCCCGCCACCACCCTCATCAAGGTGTGAAAGCTGACGGGGATGTTATAGGCGGCCAAGAACACCCCGATCACGCCCAACATGGCTAGCCAAGCGACCGCCTCCGCCGCTACCACGCGTCCCAAAAACGCGCGAGGGTGGACCAGGATCTGGGCGCCCACCTTCGCTTGGGCCCACCACTGCTTCGCACGCCTCCTCAAAACACGTCCAACCAAGACGATCAGCGCGACGATCCCCACGACCAAGATCGCGGTAGCCCAAGGATGTTCTGAGACGAAGCCAAGCTGCAACGAGAACGAGCCCCCCACCGTCAAGAACAGGTACACGTAACAGAAGGTGCCGATCGCGGTGAAGAAGATCTTCTGCACCGCCATGCCCGCCAACACGCCCGCAAAGGTAGCGCCCACGACGATCGTGGTGAACATCAACAGCATCGCCAAAGTGCCCAAGTTCGCCGGCAACACCGAGTTGAGCGCCACCGCCGCCGCATAACACGCGAGCACTGCGATCCAGCGGACCTCCGCCTCCGGGTAGCCGTAGCGCAGGATCGAATACCAGGCGAACGCTGTCGCCGTCGTCTGCAACGTGAGCAGCGCGATCCCAGCCAGCAGATAGCCCAGCGAGATACCGGTGAGTGTGTCCCAGATGTGTTTGAACCAGCTGGCAATGTCCCAGCCGGCAAGGGTCGCCGCGGCGCCGATCACGACCAGGATCAGCGCGCCGATCAGCAGCCCCCTCAGATGAAGGCGTCGCAAGTGCTCGTGGTGCTCAGGCCAGGATCTTGGCCTTCGCGTCGGCGAACTCCTGGTCGGTGAGCACACCCGACTCATGCAACTGGCCCAACTCCTTCAAACGCTCGATTGGATCCGTTTCAGGGGCAGCCGGCGCCGGCGGCGCATACGCCTGAGGCTGGGGTTGTTCGGCCGGCTGCTGCTGTTCTTGGGAGGCCCAACGTCCCTGCTGGCGACGGCTGACCCGGTTGGAGACGGTGGTAGCTGTTCCGGCGATGACGGCCGTGCGGGCCATGGTGCGCATAAGTGGCATTTCGATGTTCCTTTCCGGTTTTTCAGGATGCGCTGTCGAGGCGTCTTCAGGATGCGCTGTCGAGCGCGTCGAGCGTGTCCAACACGTCCTGCGCCGCGACCCGCTCGAAAGCAAGCACGCGGCCTCCGTTGCGACGTACCGCTGTGGCAAACGGAGCGGCCCAAGCGTTCTCAAAGCAGATCATCACCGCCGCCTCGCCCGGCTGCAGTGCCTCGCCGGCCGTGCTCGCGTCCTCATCGCCCAACATCCCTGTACGGGCGCCCGCGAACACCACCAAATCGTCGACCCCATCGCCGTCCAGGTCGGTGATCTCCAGGCCCGAAACATTGCCCTCCTCGTCCTTCTGCACCAAGAGCACGTCGAGCACCCTGACGATGCCTCTGTCGACCAGATCGATGAACAGGGGGATCGCCTCGCCCGTGCGCGGCGCATCCGCTGGATAGCCGATCACGACGACATCGACAGGACCCAGCTCCAGCTCCTCATTGCTCATGGCTGCTCCTTCTATGTCGGCCCGTTTAGAGCCCCAAACCGAGACTCCAGCCGAGTGTAACGCCCGTCCCCGAGCCCTGCCGCGAGCTAGGAGCAGTTGAGCGGAGTCAACGCCTTTTCGTAGGCGGAGGCAAGCTGCGTCAGCGATGATTTGAGCTGCGTTTCGAGTTTGCTGAGCGAAGGTTTCGAAGTCAATTCGGAGAGGATCGAGCTGACTTGGGCTTCGAAGGTGTGGGTTGCCGCTTGGACCTGTTCCTTGCGCGCTGGTTCGAGGTTGGGTTGGGCGTCCTTGATCGTCGTGAGATCTTTGCCGATTGCTTCCAAACCCGTCTTGGCTTCGCTGGGAGCGCTCAAGGAGAGAGTCAATCCGCTAAGCGTCTTGACTTGCGTTGAGATGTCTGAGCGCGCTTTGCACACCTGTGCCTTGGCCTTTTCCTGGGAGGATTCACCGCAGGAGGCGAGCACCAGAACGCCGACCAGAAGAGCGAAAACAACGGGTGTCTTGCCGCGAGCTATGGGCACCAATGAGGCCTTTCGATCGGAGGAGACCGGTCACGACAGGCAAACGGCTGCCCGCAACGACTGCCCGCAGTCTAGAGCACCGTCTCCTGCCCCGGGTCCAAGATCCGCACCTCCACGCCTGGCGCCAAGCGGGCCACGTGTTCCGCGAACAAGCGCGGCGGCTCGGTGAGCCGCCTGCCATGGCGACGACCGCTGCCAATCGGCAGCAAAGTACCCCAATGCACCGGGATCGCCAGCTTCGGGCCCATCAATGCGACCGCTTCGGCCGCCTCGAGCGGGCCCATGTGGCCCGGCCCCAGCTTCGGACCCCAACCCGCGACCGGCACCAAGGCCACGTCCAAGGAAGGAGCCATGTCCACCATCTCGGGGTAGAGCGCGGTGTCCCCCGCGAAGTACACCCCCCGCGGGACACCCCCCGCGGGGGCGGGGCATCTCTTCACGAGGTAGCCAACCGGCTCGGCCTTCGGACCGCCGGGACGGCGGGCCTCGTGGTCGGCCGGGACCGCCTCCACGTCAAGCGCGCCGACCTGTGCATGCTCGCCCAAGCTCAGCTCCGTCACCCGCCCAAATCCGCGCGCCCGCAGCCACGAGCCGGCGCCCCGAGGCACGATCAACGGCGTGTCGCGACCCAGGCGCCGCAGCGAAGCCAGGTCCAGGTGATCATGGTGGGCGTGTGAGATCAAGACCGCGTCTGGCTCCGCGAACAGCTCCTCGCGGGGCATCGGGACTTGGCGGCGCAGATGGGCCACGCGCCCGCCCAGCAAGGGATCGGTCAGCAATCGCACACCGTCCAGTTCGATCAGCACGGTGGCGTGGCCCAAGAACGCGATACGGTCTGCGCCCGTGCCTCCGCGACGGGCAGCCCCCGCGCCATCGACCATAGCGAGAAGGTAGCAACGAGATGCACTCACCGAGCGATGAGCGTGACGCCCAGCAGCGCTTGAGGGTAGTACGCCAAGTCGTCGGCTTCGCGGTGCGCGCGCTCGCGATGCTCGTGGTCCAAGCCGCCGTCCTGGTCGCCCTGACGGCGCTCCTCTCAAGCCGGGACACGCTTTCCTTCGACGCCGCGATCCTCGTCGCCGCCGCCATGGCGGTCCTCAACGCAGTCCTGTGGCCGCTGCTGATCAGGGTCGCCCTGCCTTTGACGATTCTCACCTTCGGCCTGGGCTCGCTCGTCCTGAGCGCCGGCATGGTCGCGCTCGCCTTCTACGTGGTGGACGGCAAGACGCCATCGTTCTGGACCGACCTGGCGATCGCCTTCGGCTTGGCCTTGGTCTCGATGATGGTGGCTCCCCTCTTGGACGTCGACGGCGACGCGCGTCACCTCAGAATCGTGCGCCGCAGAGTCAGGGGCTCCCGTCGCAAGCACCACACAGATGTGCCTGGCGTGATCCTGTTCGAGATCGACGGCCTCGGTGAGGGCGTTCTGCGCGAGGCGATCCGCGAAGGGCATGTGCCCACGATCGCGCGCTGGCTCTCAGACGGCTCCCACCGGATGATCGGATGGGAGTGCGATCTCTCCTCCCAGACCGGCGCCTCCCAGGCCGGTTTGCTGCTTGGCAGCAACTGGGATATGCCCGCGTTTCGCTGGTATGAGAAGGAGTCGGGTCGCACGATGGTCTCCAACCATCCAGCCGATGCGGCCGAGATCGAGCGCCGCCGCTCAAGTGGCGCAGGACTCCTGGCGGATGCGGGCACCAGCAGGGGCAACATGTTCTCGGGCGACGCCCCCCGCTGCACCGCCACGATGAGCGTGATCCGCGACCGCTCCCGCTCCAAAGCGTCGGACCTGTTCGCCTACTTCTCAGACCCCTACGGCTTCATCCGCACGATCGTCTTGTCCTTGGGCGATATCGCCGAAGAGCGCTGGGCCGCTCGCCGCCAACGTCGCGCCGGCGCGCCCCACGTGGACCGCAAAGGCGCCTATCCACTGATCAGGGCCGCGATCGCGGTCGTCATGCGCGACCTCGTGTGCGCTTTGCTGTTGGCCGACATAGTCGAGGGCGTGCCCGCCAGCTATGCCACGTTTGTCGGCTACGACGAGGTGGCCCACCATTCGGGGATCCGCGAGCCCGACGCCTTCGCCGTGCTTCAGCGCCACGATCGCCAACTGGCTCGGCTGGAGCGAGCTACCGCACAATCGCCGCGTCCCTATCGCCTGGTGGTGCTCTCCGATCACGGCCAGACCCAGGGAGCGCCGTTCCGTCAGCGCTACGGCGAGACCTTGGAGCAAGTGGTCAGCGGAGCCCTGGCCCAGGGCGAGGTCTACGCGCCCGCAGCGCTCGACGAGGCCTGGGGCGATGTGGGCGCCGTCCTCGCCGACGCGCGCCAAGAGGACTCCGTCGGAGGACGCGTACTCGCCCGGGCCACCCAGGCGCGCGCGGTGGAGGGGACCGTCGCACTCGGGCCCAATCGCGCCGCCCTGGCCGAACGCAAAGCTTCGGGCGCCGAAGTTGAAAATGGCGAGAGCGACACCGCCCACCGAACAGGCGAGGCGGGGAGGGGCAAGGACCAAGGCGCGAAGGAGGCGATCGTGATGGTCTCCGGCGGGCTCGGCCTCGTCTACCTGCCATCCAGGCCTGAGCGACTGACTTTGGAGCAGGTCGCCGAGGCCCATCCTCGCTTGGTCGAGGCGCTCGCCTCCCATCCAGGCATCGGCTACGTGATGGTGAACTCGCAAGCGCACGGACCGGTCGTGATCGGCAGCGCCGGACGGCGGCTCCTGCGCGAGGACACAGTCGAAGGGGAGGACCCCTTGGCCGTTTTCGACGCCACCGCGGCCGACCATCTGCGCCGCCACGACAACTTTCCCCACTGCCCCGACATCTTGGTCAACTGCATGTATGACCCCGCCACCCAAGAGGTAGCCCCCTTCGAGGAGTTCATGGGCTCCCACGGCGGGCTCGGCGGGCCCCAAACCCACCCGTTCGCGCTGATCCCCTCCGACTGGAGCGAACCGGCCGAGCCGATCGTCGGCGTCGAAGCGATGCATGCTGCTTTGCGTGGGTGGCTTGGGAATAGCGAGGTCAAGTAGGGAAGACCGCGCCGCATGCGCCGGCAGGAACAGCTAATAGTCGCCTCGCACCACATTGACGAGCGCTTCCCCGCGTGCATAGCGCCTCACCTGCTCGCCCACCAGTTCCCATGCGCGTTGTTGGGCCAAGGGGCTGTCGCCCGCCATGTGCGGAGTGATCAACACCCCCTTGGCATCCCACAGCGGGTGCTCAGGCGGCAGCGGCTCAGGGTCGGTCACGTCGAGCACGGCTTTCACCCGTTCTTCGCTCAGAAGCCCAAGCAAAGCCTGGTTATCGACAATAGCTCCGCGCGAAACGTTCACAAGCAGGGCGCCCCGCGGCAAGAGGCCCAGCAGCCCGCCATCCAGCAGGCCGTCGGTCTCAGCGGTCAAAGGCAGCGCCACGACAAGCACATCGGCACGCCCCAGCAGCCGCGGCAGATCGTCCACCGCATGCACACCCGGTCGTGCGTGTCGCGCGACACGCACGACGGTCACTCCAAACGGTTCCAGCAACCCCTCAACGGCCGCGCCGATCGAGCCGTAGCCGAGGATCGTGACCGTCTTGCCCGCCAGGTCACCCGCTTCGCTCCATTGCCAGCGGTGCGCGCGTTGGCGGTCGCGCATCTCGCCCACCAGCTTCACCGAGGAGAGGATCGCCGCCAGCACCCACTCCGCGACCGCCTCGTCGCGCGCGCCCCGTGCGTCGCACAACGTCACCTCTGACGGGATCCGCCCGTCCAGCCAGTCGATGCCTGCCGACAGCGTTTGCACGACGCGCAACGCCCCCATCGTCGGGAGCAGCTCCAACAGCTCCTCCGAGTGCTGGCTGGGGACCAAAAACTCGGCCTCCCCGATCGCTGCCGGCAGCGGCCCGGACGCAGGGAAACGGTGGCAGCTCACGTTCGCGGGCGCATCGCCCAGCGTCTCGTGGCCGGGCTGGTCGGGAACCCACAGGTTCAGTTGCAACGTCTCGCGCCTCCGGGACAAGGAGCGCTCCTAAGGAGCCTGCGAGATCACCAGGCGCAGCGCTCCCTCGAAGCTGTCCTGCGAGCGCAGATGACCATGCTCGGCGTCCCAAGCGCCCGAGTCCAAGGCGCCCGCGAGCCGCTCCACGATGCCCCGTTCGGTGTCTTCGTCAAGCAGGGCCCACATCGACTGGGCGGCGCGCACCTCCGCCTCCAACAACCCCTCCGGGCGACGCCAGAAAGCCTCGAAGAAGCCATCGGTGCAATCGCCCGGCGTCGGGATCCGCTCCACCCGGGTCTGCCCGCCCAGGCCTTGTGCGACCTCCTCGATCGCGGGAAAGCGAGGCATCTCCTCGACCACGCCCTCGTGCAGATAGTCGAGCTGCCAGGCGGGCAGATGGTCGAGCTCGAACGTAAACACAACCACAGGACCCTTAGCCACTCTGCGCAACTCCGCCAGGCCCGCCGCGGGCGAATCCCAATGGTGGATCGTCACACAAGCCATCGCCGCATCGAACGTCCCGTCGTCGAACGGAAGCGCCTCCGCGCGCGCCTCGATCGCCGGCGCCGCGTCCGGGGGTCGCTGGGCGCGCATCGTGGCACTCGGCTCGGCCGCCAACACCCAGCGATCCCGAGGCTCATAGGAGCCGCCCCCCGCGCCCACATTCAAAACCGTCCGCGCATCGCCCAGCGCCGCATGGATGCGGGCTTCGATGCGCGGGTCCGCGCGCCGGTGCTGCGCATAGGTGCGACCGTGGCGCTCATAATCGACGCTTCCCTTCATCCTTCGAACCTATCGAGAACGTCTTCTCGGCGCTCCCCTCGCCAACGCACTACTGTCGTCCCTGCAATGTCCGCACCACCCCGCCGCCCCGCGATTCTCGCCGTCGACGACGAGCCCGCGGTGCTGGCGGCCGTCGCCCGCGACCTGCGCCGCGGCTTCGGCGAGCGCTTCCGTATCCTGCGTGCGGCGTCCGGCCCGGAGGCCTTGGAGCTCCTGCGCGAGCTGCGCACCCGCGGCGAGGACGTGGCGATGCTGATCGCCGATCAGCGCATGCCCGGGATGTCCGGCACCGACTACCTGACGCAGGCCCGCCAGCTCGTGCCCGACGCCAAGCGAGTCCTCTTGACCGCCTACGCCGACACCGAGGCGGCGATCGCCGCGATCAACGAAGTGGCCTTGGACTACTACCTGCTCAAGCCCTGGGACCCCCCCGAGGAACAGCTGTTCCCGGTAGTCGAAGACCTGCTCACCACCTGGGAGGCCGGCGCCGCCCTGGAATCGGGAGGAGTACGAGTCATCGGTCATCGCTTCTCGCGCGAGTCCCACGACATCCGCGATTTCCTCGTGCGCAACCGCGTCCCCGCGCGCTGGTTGGACGTCGAGCGCGACGGCGAGGCGCGCGAGCTGTTGCGGGTGGCCGGGGTGGACGCCGAGCGCTTGCCGGTGGCGATGCTCGAGGACGGCAGCGTGCTCGAGCGACCCACCATCCTCGAGCTGGCCGAGCGCCTCGGCGTCAGCACCACCCCCGCCCAGGACCACTACGACCTGGTAGTCGTAGGCGGCGGGCCAGCCGGTCTGGCGGCCGCCGTGTATGGGGCCTCGGAGGGCCTGAAGACGGTCATGGTCGAGCGCGAGGCACCCGGCGGCCAGGCCGGCCAGTCGAGTCGCATCGAGAACTACCTGGGCTTCCCAGCGGGTTTGAGCGGCTCAGACCTGGCGCGCCGCGCGACCGACCAAGCCCGGCGTTTGGGGGCCGAGCTGCTCACCGTCCAAGAGGCCGTAGGCCTGCGAGCCGAGGGCTCCGCGCGTTTGGTCCAGTTGAGCGGGGGAGGGGCGTTGAGCGCAAGCTGCGTGATCGTCGCCTCCGGCGTCTCCTACCGCCAGCTCGACACCCCCGGTTTCCCCGAGTTGACCGGCGCCGGCATCTACTACGGCGCCGCCATGACCGAGGCCCGCGGCTGCGCCGATCAGCGTGTGGTCGTGATCGGAGGCGCCAACTCCGCCGGCCAGGCCGCCGTCTACTTCAGCGGCTACGCCGCCCAGGTCACCATGCTAGTGCGAGGCCCAACGCTAGAGAAGTCGATGTCCCATTACCTGATCGAGCAGATCGCCGCCCAACCCAACATCGAGGTCCTAACCGGTACTTCGGCCTTCGCGGCCGAGAGCGAGGACGACCGCTTGACATGCCTGCGAGTGCGGGGCCCCCACGGTGAGAACAACGTGCAAGCGGACGCCTGCTTCGTCTTCATTGGCGCCTCACCCCGCACCGACTGGCTGGACGGGGTCTTGGCGCGTGACGAGCGCGGCTTCATCCTCGCCGGTCGCGACGCCCAAGCCAATGGCTGGCCCCTGCAGCGCGAGCCCTATGTCCTGGAGACGACGGTTCCCGGCGTGTTCGTGGCAGGCGACGTGCGAGCCCGCTCGATCAAGCGAGTAGCCAGCGCCGTGGGGGAGGGCTCGATGGCCGTCTCCCTGATCCACGAATACCTGGTGGACGCATGAGTCCGGGCGAGCCGCCCGTCACGCTCGAGGAACTGCGTGGCGTCGACCTGTTCGACAGCCTCGACGACGCCGAGCTGGCCGAGTGGGTCCCGCTGGCCCATCCACGCCGCGTCCTGGCCGGCGAGGTCATCGTCGAGCAGGGAGAGGATCCCCCCGGCCTACAGCTCCTGCTAGAGGGTCGCGCCCAGGCCTTCATCCTCGCCCAGGGCCAGAGCGAGCCAGTAGGCCACCACACCGCGCCGACCTGGATGTCCGCGATCGCCGTGCTCACAGGCGGCACCCTAGGTGTCCGCATGCAGGCCGAAACGGACTGTCGCTTGGCGACCGTCCTCCCCGATGACTTCAAGCGCATGGCATTCGCCCAGCCAGGGATCCACCAGCGTGTGATGCGCCAGGTCGCGCCGGTCATGAGCCGCATCACCGAGCGCGAGCAAAACCAGGAGCGACTAGCCTCGCTGGGCACGATGGCGGCCGGCCTCGCGCACGAGCTCAACAACCCGGCCGCCGCCGCGCGTAGGGCCGCCGCCCAGATGACCGAAGCCCTGGAGGCGATCGGCTCGGCCCTCGCCACGTTCGTCGAGGCCGGCGTCGAGCGTGAGGACGCCGAGCAGCTCCTAAAGCTGCAACAGCAAGCCGTCGCCCAAGCGGCTGCTGCCACGGCGCTCGATGCCCTGGACGCATCCGATGCCGAGGAGGACTTGCTCGCGCGCATGGAGGCCCTGGAAGTGCCTGAGCCCTGGCGCCTGGCCGAGCCCTTGGCGGCGGCGGGCGTCGACCAAGCGTGGCTCGACCGCGTGGCCGACTTGGCCGGCCCTGCGACGGGCGCGGCCCTGCGCTGGGTCGCCGCCACCTTGACCGCTGGGCGCCTCTCCGAGGAGCTGTGCGAGTCCACCGCCCGCATGTCCTCCCTGGTGGGGGCTGTGAAGTCCTACGCCTACATGGACCGGGGTTCCCTGGTAGAGGTGGATATCCACGAGGGCCTGGAGACCACCCTGACGGTGCTCGGCTACAAGCTCAAGCACACCTCCATCGCGCTCGAGCGCGACTACGACCGTACTTTGCCCAAGCTGACCGTGCGCGGCTCCGAGCTCAACCAGGTCTGGACCAACCTGCTCGACAACGCGATCGACGCCCTCGGTGAGCAGGGCACGATCTCGATCGCCACGCGCCGCGACGGCGACCGCGTCCTGGTCGAGATCGCCGACGATGGTCCCGGCATCCCCGAGGACGTGGCCGGGCGCATATTCGACCCGTTTTTCACGACCAAGGATGTCGGCCACGGCACGGGGCTCGGCCTTGCGACCGCGCGCCGCATCGTGGTGGAGCGCCACGACGGCTCGCTCAGCCTCGACTCCGGGCCCGGTCGTACCGTCTTTGCTGTGCGTATCCCTTTCGCCCAAACCCGATTGGAGTGACCCCATGGCCAATTGCACACACCTAGAACAGGTCCAGATCACCCAGCTGCCCGAGTCCGTCGAGGGCTGTGAGGACTGTCTGAAGATGGGCGGCAAGTGGATGCACCTGCGCATCTGCCTGGAGTGCGGGCATGTGGGCTGTTGCGACTCCTCCCCCAACCGCCACGCCAGCGCCCACGCCAACGTGAGCGACCATCCGATCATGCACTCCTTGGAGCCGGGCGAGGCATGGTCCTGGTGCTTTATCGACGAGCTCGCGATGCTGCTCCCCGAGGTCCAGGGCGAGACGCGGATACCGCCCTCGCCGCTGGGAGGGTAGAAAGGCGACCCGCGGTGTAGGCCCGGGCGCATGAGCGCGTTCCCCGGCAAACGCGTTCCCGGCAAAGTGTGTTCGCGTGCCTCAGGTCTGGGAACGTCGTGGCGGTAGCTCGACGATGCCGATGAAGAAGTCGTCGATCTGGTGCACGATCTGCTTGAAGCGCTCGAAGTCGACCGGCTTGGTGATGTAGGCGTTGGCGTGCATCTTGTAGGAGCGCATCACATCCTCCTCGGCCTCGGAGGTGGTGAGCACGATCACGGGGATCATCGCAAGCTCGGGATCCCCCTTGATCTCGGCGAGCACCTCGGCGCCACTCTTGCGCGGCAGGTTGAGGTCAAGCAGCACCAGGTCAGGCCGCTCTTGCCCGGCATGCTCGCCTTCGCCGCGCACGAACCGCATCGCCTCGACCCCGTCGCTGACGACTGACAGGACGTTGCCGACCTTGTGCTCGGCGAACGCCTCCCGAATCAAGAGCACGTCGCCGGGATCGTCCTCGACGAGCAGAACCGAGATCAGGTTGGCGTTCATGTGGTGGTCTCCTTGGGGGACTCGACAGTAGGCAAAGTGAAGTGGAAGCAGGCTCCCTCCGTATAGGAGGTATCGAGCCAGATGCGACCACCGTGATATTCGACGATCTTGCGACAAAGCGCCAACCCGATACCCGTGCCCTCATAGGTCTCCCGCGAATGGAGCCGCTGAAAAATCAGGAAGATGCGCTCGGCGTACTCGGGATCGATGCCGATGCCGTTGTCTAAGCAGCTGATCTCCCACTCGCCCTGGGCCCGCTCGGCCACGATTCGCACGTAAGGCGCCTCGGCGCCATGGAACTTCACAGAGTTCGCGATCAGGTTCTGAAACAAGGAGGCGAGCTGGGTCCGGTCGCCGCGTACCGTTGGCAGCTCCTCTGCCGCGACGGTGGCCCCCGAGCTCTCCAAGATGCCCGCCAACGCCGCTTGAGCGTCGGCGAAGGCCTCGTTCAGGTCGACCTGCTTCTGCTCGCCGTCGCTACGCCCGACCCGCGAGAAAGCGAGCAGGTCGTTGATCAGTGTCTGCATCCGCTTGGCGCCGTCGACCGCGAAGTCGATGTACTGGTCGGCGCGCTCGTCGAGCTGCCCGCGATAGCGAGTCTGCAGGGCTTGACAGAAGCTTGCGATCTTGCGCAGAGGCTCCTGCAGGTCGTGGGAGGCGACATAGGCGAACTGCTCGAGCTCCGCGTTCGATCGCCGAAGCTCGCGTGCCTGCTCCTCCACACGCACGCGCGCCGCTTCCACGGACGCCAGCTCCTCCACGATCCGCTCGCGCATCGCGTCGATCTCCACACCCACCGCCGTGATCTCCCGCGGGCCGCTAGCGACTCGCAGCGGTCTGGAGAACTCGCCGCCCGCCACACGCCGCGCTTCGGCCCCCAGGCGGGCAAGTGGTCGCGTGATCGTTTGGCGCAGCAAATACCCGGTTCCGAGCACGCCACCCAGGATCAGGATGCCAGCCACGACCAGCAGCAATTGGAGGTTGGCAGAGGCGCCTTCGAGCTTGTCGCGAGTTTGCGAGTCCTTGGCTTCGAGCGCCCCTTGCAAACGAGTCAAGGAGACCCGAAGGGCATCGAACAGGCGCTTGCCTTCGAGGTCGATCGCGACTCCCCGATGGGTGGTGGGGGAAGCGAGCGACGGCACCGCGTAGCTGTGCTCCCAAGCCTGTGAGGCGGCTTGCACCATCGCAAGCTCGGCGGCCACGCCGGCGCCGGTGGCGTGCTCGTTGGCGCGCAGCGTGGCCAATGCGCTCGCTTCACTGCGCAAGCCGTCGCGATAGGGCGCCAGGAAACTGGCGTCGGCCGTGATCACATAACCGCGCACGCCCGTCTCCTGGTTGACCAGGGCGCTTTCGAGCGTGAGGGCGGCGCGACGGGCGGGTCCGACCTGGTCGAGCAGCACGCCGCGATTGCGTTCCACCGCACCGTTTGCAAACAATGCCAGGCCGATGCCGATCACGGCCAGCGTCAAGAGCACGCCGATGGTCGCGGCCAGCAGCCCACCGACGCTCATCGCGTCGATGCGCCGGGCGATACGCGCCCACGGACTACCTGAGGCGCTCACAAGGACCCGCACAGCGTCAATCGAGCTGGAACTCGCCGTTCTTGTAGATCACGCGCTCCTCGCCACCACGCAGCTGGGCGGTGACGGTGCGATCGGTGGTGGAGACGATGTCCGTGTGCACGCTGGAGTTGTTGAAGCCCAAGCGCTCCCAGTCTTCGGGCTTCACCGCGGCCGGGTCGCCGGTGTAGGCGTCCTGATAGGAGCGGCCCAAGGCGATGTGCGTGTTGCCGAAGGGCCCGCCCACGTTCTCGTCGTAGAGGGTGTGGGCCATGAAGCGCGTGATCCTCGAGAAACGTTTGTCGGTCAGCGAGAACTCGCCCACCTTGTCGGCGCCCTCGGTGGCGATCATCTCGGTGAGCACACCTTCGTTCTCCTTGGCGCTGGCTTTGCTCACGCGGCCGTTTGCGAACTCCAGGCGGATCCCCTTCACCAGGTTGCCGTAGCGATACAGCGGCTGGTTGAACTCGATCCAGCCCTCGGTCCCGCGCCAGTCCGGGCTCGTGAAGATCTCGAAGCTGGGAATGTTGCGGCCGCGCCCGCCGAGCCAGCGGCGCTGCTCGCCGATCCCGACCCATAGGTCCACGTCCTCGCCCTGTATGTGGACACGCTCGATGTCAAGTGCATCCAAGCGCTCCCTGGTCTCGTCCAGGCGCTTGCCCACATCCCGCCAGCGCGCGATCGGATCCTCCACGTCCAAGAAGCAGGCATGCACGATCTGCTCCCAATACTCCTCTTCGCTCAGGTTGGCCTCCGCTGCCATGGCGGCGGTTCCGTAAAGGCCGAGCGTCCAGCTGAAGCGGCCTTCGTTCTCCTTCTCGGTGCGCCAGTCCAGCAGCCTGCGCATCGCCTCCCCGCGTCGCATGATGCGCGCCGGGTCCACCGACTCCAGGGCGTGGGGGTCGCTTTCGGCAAGTACGGAGACCTGATGGTCCATCTCGTCGATCAGACCCCGCATGTACTTGGCGGGGAAGTAGTCGAGCTGAGCGTCGCTTGTGGCCTCGAAAAAGTCCTTGGACAGGTTCAGGCGCGCGTCGTCGTCGGGCTCGTACGCGCCGATAACGTGGCCGCCGGCGCGCCAAACCGCCTTGCGCAGCTCCGCATACAGGGCCTTGGCGCTTTCGGGGGCCGCGATCCGCACGACCTCGCCGGCTTTGACCCCCTCGCCTCCGCCCAGGGCGAAGTTGACGAGGACGGATGCATAGCGCTCGAGGATCTCTTGGGGTGGGGTGTATGTCATGGGCCTGACCTTATACCTGGTGTGCGTCGCGCCGCGCGTGTGGCCTTCTGGGTGGGTCTACATATTCGCTAAAAGGGGTGACTCGCGTGCGCGCGCGGTCTTTTTAAAAGACTAGATCTGTTAACAGGCCGCGCGCGCACGCGGGGCACTCATTTTTCTTCCAAGGACTCCGCCAGCTCAAGCCACGAGGCCTCCAGCGACTCGCGCTCGGCCACAAGCCGTTCCAGCTTGCCTTGCAGCTCACCCAAGTGGCCATGGTCGGTGGCGCTGGCCGCCATTTCCGTTTCCAGGCTCGCCTCTTCGCCGGCCAGCTTCTCGATCGCGCGCTCGATGCGCCTCGCCTCGATTTCACGGCCGCGTGCCTCCTTGCGTGCCACGCGGGTGGCTGCGCCCGGCGAGAGCATCCCGGTGGTCTCGGCTCGCGCCTCAGCTGTGCGCCCATTTGCCGACTCGGATCTGTCGACGGTCTTGGCGGGCACCTTGCCGGCCTTGGCCGGTCCTTCGCCCGCGGCGGTCTGCGCCGCGCCTTGGCGCTCGTGCAAGTACTGCTCGATCCCGCCCGGCACGTGCCTCAGGCCGCCACCGTCGATCGCGTACACGTCGTCGCACACACGCTCCACGAAGTAGCGGTCGTGGCTCACCACGACCAAGGTGCCCGGCCAACTGTCGAGCAGGTCCTCCAAGGAAGTGAGCGTGTCGATGTCCAAATCGTTGGTGGGCTCGTCCAACAGCAACACGTTCGGGCCGCCCATCAAGAGCCGCATCAAGCCCAGCCGGCGGCGCTCGCCGCCAGAAAGATCGGCCACCAGAGTGCGTCCCTTCGGGCCGCGAAAGCCGAAGCGGTCGCACAGCAGCGAAGCGCTGATCTCGCGACCATCGCTGAGCACGGCGTGGCCGCGGACCTCCTCCAAGGACTCCAGCACGCGCAGGTTCCCGGGGATCTCGGTCGCATCCTGGGACAGGTGCGCCAGCCTCACCGTCTCACCGCGCTCCACGCTGCCCTTCGCCGGTTCGAGCTCTCCGGCGAGCAGCCTCACGAGCGTCGTCTTGCCCGAGCCGTTGACGCCCACCAAAGCCACGCGGTCGCCGGGACCGAGCTGCCACGTGACTCCGTTCAGGATCTGACGCTCGCCGAGTGTCAGAGACACGTCGAGCGCGTCCACCACCTTGTTGCCCAGGCGAGCGCTTGCAAAGCGCGCCAACTCCACCCCATCGCGCGCCTGTGGCTCATCGGCGATCAAGGCCTCGGCCGCCTCGATCCTGAACTTCGGCTTGGTCGTGCGCGCCGGCGGCCCCCGTCGCAGCCAAGCGAGCTCCTTGCGCAGCAACTGCTCGCGACGTCCCGCCTGTGCCGCCGCTTGGCGGTCGCGCTCGGCCCGTGCCAGCACGTAGGCGGCGTATCCGCCCTCGTATTGGTGGATCGCCCCGTTGTCGACCTCCCAGGTCGCGGTGCACACGGCATCCAAGAACCAGCGGTCGTGGGTCACCACGAGCATCGCGCCCCGCCGCGCGGCCAGTTGGCGCGCCAGCCAGTCCACGCCTTCCACGTCCATGTGGTTGGTGGGCTCGTCGAGCAGCAACAGCTCGGGTGGGTCCAGCAGCAGGCGCGCCAGGGCGATCCTTCTGCGCTCCCCGCCCGACAGCTTCGCTACCGGCGTGTCCATGCCGGCAGGGAAGCGCTCCAGCGCCACGCCCCCCAACAGCCCATCGAGCACATCCCGAAAAGCACGGTCACCGGCCCACTCGTGATCGGCGCGCTCGCCCACCAGCACTTCGCGGATAGTGGCGTCCGCGTCGAGCTCGTCCTGCTGGCCCAGCAAGGACACGTCCACATCGCCAGTAAGCGTAAGCGTGCCCGCATCCGGCTGCTCGATCCCCGCGATCAGCTTCAGCAAGGTGGACTTGCCGCCACCGTTCTCCCCGACCACGCCGATACGCTCGCCGGCCCCCACACCAAGCGTCACGCCTTTGAGGACCGTTCGGCTCCCGAACCCCTTCTCGACGTCCTTCAGGTTGACCAGGTTGCGTGGCGTAGCCATCCGCCCATCCTGGCGGATGTGGTCTGCTCAGCGCTTGGAAGTGCGCTTGCTGGCACTGCTCGACCGTGGCGCTCTCGTGCCCGCCTTGGCAGGCTTGGTTGGACTTGCCGTGGCCGCGCCGCCGGATGTCGCGGCTGCCGTCGGGCTTGCAGCGGCCGTAGAGGCGGCCATCTGCTTGAGCATGTCGTCGTGGTCCAGGTCGATGATCGCCCTCGCCTCGGCCGCGGCCAGAGGCACGCGGCTGAGCGTCAACTGGTTGTCCTGGAGTTGCTCTCCCCCCTGGGACCAGTTGGTGGAGCCCGTGATCAGATACAGGCCGTCGACGACCACCAGCTTGTCGTGACTGATAGCGCCGCGCGAGGAGTGTCCGATCGCGATGCTGTTGCCGATCAGCCCGTGGTTGAAGCGTTCGAGGATTTCTTTCTCGGAGGAGCCGCCCGCCTGACTCTTGTCGAGGCTGAGAGTCACCACGATGTCTGGATCTTTGGTGTAGCCCTCGATGATCGCCGCGACCTGGGGGTCGTCGAACCCATACATATTGACCGCCACGGTGTGCGTCGCCTGCAGCAGGGCCCACACGATCACCGCATGCACCCCCGGGTCGCGAGGGGCATAGAAGGTCAGGTCGGTTGTGCTGTAGCCGTCAGGGAAGCGGCCGGCCTGCTTGAAGCGCCCCAGTTCCTCGAAGGAGAGGGCGCCCAGCTTCTTCAGCGACAGACCGTTCAGGTCGGCCCGGGCCTTGGTCATGTTCGGCGGGAATTCCCAGTCTTCGATGAATTTAGTCATTCGTGCTCCTCTGAAGATTGCCGGCAGTGGCGAGCGCGGCACTCTACCAAGATTATGGTGAAGATTCAGTAAACGGAACTATCCAAGTGAAGCGGCTCGCTGTTTCTCGGCATCTCATGCGGCTCGGATATCGCCTGCTCGGCGTGCTCGTAGCGCCCGCCCCGCATCAGAGAGGCCGCAGCCGCGATCAGGCAGGCCACGATCGCGAACACGAAAGCTGTGTGCAGGCCTTCTTTGAAGGGACCCGAGATCAGGTGGGGGAAGAACGTGGGGCCGGTCAGGACCGCCCGGGCGTGCGCGCCCACCGCGTTCAGGGCGTGACCTCCGACGAGGCTCTGGATCGGGTTGTAGCCGAGGAAGGCCGCAAATAGGATCGAGATCGGCGGCGCGTGCGCCACGCGCCCCGCCACCTCCGCAGACAGTCCGTGTGCCTCCAGTCCGGACTGCGCGGCGGCCGGCAGGCTGGAGGCGAGCCCGACGATCAACAGCGTGAAGAAGATCCCAACCGAGAGCACCTGCGCCGAATTCTGGAAGGTCTGGTTCATTCCGCCCCCCGCCCCGCGCGCGTTGGGGGGCAGACTGTTCATCACGGCTGCCCTGTTGGGAGAGGCGAACATGCCCATCGAGACGCCCGTCAGGAACAGGACGAAGGCGAACACCCCATAGTCGAAGTCGGTCGGCAACAGCATCATCAACCCGAAACTCAGCGCTGCCCCCAGCATCCCTCCGGTAGCGAACGGGCGCGCTCCGAAGCGGTCTGAGAGAACGCCGGAGGTCGGCCCCGCGATCAGCATCCCCACGGTCAGGGGCAACATGTAGATGCCCGCCCACAGCGGCGTTTCGGTGAAGGAATAGCCGTGCAAAGGCAGCCATATCCCCTGCAGCCAGATGATCAGCATGAACATCAGGCCGCCGCGCGCGATCGCCGAGAGGAACGTGGAGAGCGTGCCGAACGTGAAGGCCCTGATGCGAAACAGGGCCAGGTTGAACATTGGCTCAGCCACCCTACGCTCGATCACCACGAACGCTGTCAACGAAACAACCGCCGCCGCCAAGAGGCCCAACACGCGCGGTGAAGTCCAGCCGGTCGCGTGTCCGCCGTAGGGGCGGATGCCATAAGTGACCGCCACCATCACCAGGATCAGGCCGGCAGCGAACGTGGCGTTCCCCCACCAGTCGATCGAGGCCCTTTTGGGGGAGCTGCGCTCCTCAAGCTTGAGGTAGCCCCACACCGTCCCGAACAGGCCGACCGGCACCGAGATCAAAAACACCAGACGCCAGTCGATCGGGGCCAAGAGGCCGCCCAAGATCAAGCCCACGAACATGCCGCTGACCCCGACGATGTTGTTTATCCCGAGCGCCATGCCCCGCTGGGTGACAGGAAAGGCATCGGTGATGATGGCGGCCGCGTTGGCCAGAAGGCACGCCCCACCCACCCCTTGAACGATCCGAAACACGATCAGGTAGTCGGCGCCGGCACGGCCCTTCAGCCAGTCCACCGCGAGCAGTAGCGAGGCAACCGTGTAGATGACGAAGCCCAGGTTGTAGATGCGCACGCGCCCGAACATGTCGCCCAGGCGGCCCAAGCTCACGATCAAGACGCTCGATACGACCAGGTAGCCGAGGATCATCCACAGCAGGTAGAAACTGTTGGCCGGCACAAGCGGGTCGAGCTGGATGCCCCTGAAGATGGCGGGCATCGCGATCAATGTGATCGAGGCGTCCAGCGTCGCCAGGAGTACGGCCAAAGTCGTGTTCGACAGAGCAATCCACTTGTAGCGATCGTTATTCGTGGCGCCACGATCGCCGTGAGCGGTGCCGCGATCGTTGTGTGACGCGCCACGATCGCCGTGAGAGGCGCCAGAGCGGGCGGATGGGGAAGGGGAAAGCCGCAAGTCTTTGACTCTAGCCAGGCTGGTCGAGCCTCCGCGCGGGTCCCGTCGGAGCCCTCCATTCGAGAGGCCCGCGCGCGCACCGAAGAGGCTAAGGCAAGGTGGAGGTGCGGGAAGGAATGGGGCTGGGGGCGCGTCTGTGGTGCTAGTTTCGAGCTGCCATGTCAACGCCCGAGTCTCCACCCACAGAGCCCACCCAGCCTTCCTCCGGAGGCGGCTTGAGCCTGCGTATCGTGCTCTCGCTGGTCGTGATCGTCGTGATCGTGGGCGGCGTGGCCCTGCTCACCACCGGTGGTGGCAGCAGCCGGCCCAGCTCCAGCACCGTGCACGGGGTCGCCTCGCCCAAGTACAGCGGCTCGCTGGCCTCCCCGGCCCAGCCCGCGCCGCCCCTGAGCTTGCGCAACTACCAGGGCCAGCGCGTGAACATCGACCAGTACAAGGGCAAGGCTGTGCTCGTCACCTTCCTCTATACCCACTGTCCCGATCAATGTCCCTTGATCGCCGCCAATCTCGGCGTTGCGCTCAACTTGATGGGGTCCGCAAAGGCGTCCAAAGTGCAGGTGATCGCGGTCTCGGTCGATCCGCGCGGGGACACCCCCAAGTCTGTCGCCAAGTTCCTGACGGCACATGGTGTGATGGGCCGCATGCAGTATCTGGTTGGCTCCAAGCAGGAACTGGCGCGTGCCTGGAAGGCTTGGGGGGTGGGCTCGGAAAGGGACGCTTCCGATCCCGAGCTGATCAACCACAGCGGCTTGGTTTACGGCATTAGCGCCACCGGCAAGGTGACCACGCTCTATGCGGCGAGCTTCAAGCCCGCCGAAATCGTTCACGACGCGCCGCTACTCGCCTCCAGCTGAGTCTGACCCGACCGATTGCTCGCTCGGTGGAGCCGACGTTTCCATGCGTCGTCGCAGTGCCGGCCCCCGGCCGGCGCCGACTGCGCGCGTGGCGCGCTCCTCGCTCAGCGCCACGCCGCGCGACTCCGCGAAGTCGAGCAAATCCTGGCGTTCCTCGTTCTCGCGGGCGGTGCGCAAAAACAACCAGCAGAACAAGCCAAGAGTGAGGATGCTCTCCTCGACCATCATCACCGCGCCGGCGAGGTTCTGATCGGCTATCGGTGAGACGCGCCAAGCAGCGTCGCCGTGCAGATAGAACGGATAGAAGACATGCCCGGACCACATGAACACGTTGCCGAGCACCGTCGCGGTGAGGCGTACTGCGACTATGTAGCCGAGCTTGGCGGCGTTGCCAAACCAGCGCGGCATCGGCAACGGGCCGAACAAGCACATCCACATGTTGATGCCGAAGCCGAGGAACATCGCGTGCTCGAGTAGGTGGACCGCGAGATGGTTCAAAGCTGCTTCATAGAAGAAGGGCAGATGCCACACATACATGTCGATCGCCCATAGCGGGAATGCGATCAAGGGGTGCGCGAGCACGCGCAGTCGGTCGAAGAACTTGACACGCAGAATCGGCGCGATCAGTGGCCCGGTCAGGCCGAGAACGATCAACAGCGAGGCGATGTCGCCAAGCAACAGGTGCTCCACCATGTGGGCGGTGAGCAGTTCGTCGCTGAGGTCGCCCAGCGCGGTGAGCGCTCCCGCGATCGTGAGCATCCCGGCGTAGAAGCAGGCCTGACGCCAAGCTGGCACCGCTCGCCCCTGACGCGCCAGCGTGCGCGACCGCTTGCCGTAGAAGACGCTCAACAAAGCAGTCGGCAGCAACTGTGTGAGCGGCTCGATCGCGGCCGACGTGGCGAGAATGGACATCCCGACGTAGCCTATGACCAAGCGTCCCTACGCGGGTGGGTCACGCGCCGCTAGGCTCGCTGGGACCCCTTGGACGTTGTCGTCGGGCCGAAACCGATCCTCACAAGCGCCCCGCCCCCCGGCGCATTTTCGGCCGCAACCGAGCCTCCGTGGGCTTCGGCCGCTTGGCGCACGATCGCGAGGCCCAGACCCGAGCCCGGTTGCTTGCGCGCCGCGTCGGCGCGGTAGAAGCGCTCGAACACGTGGGGGAGGTCGGCCTCGGCGAACCCGGGGCCGTGGTCTCGGATCGTTAGCAGGCCGTCCTCCAGGTCCACCTCGACGGGCTCACCCGGCGGGCTCCATTTGGAGGCATTCTCGAGCAGGTTGGAGACGGCGCGGTCGATGCGCTCGGCTTCGCCACGGACGAGCGTGGGTTTCAGGTTCACATGAAAAACGAGGTCCGTTCGTCGCTGTGAACGCTGAACGGCGGCTCTCACGATCTCATCCAGGGCGACGTCGCCGACGGCGCCCCGATGTTCGGCGCCGCGGGCCAGCTCCACCACGTCGCCGACCAGGCGCGTGAGCTCGTCCAGCTCGCTGACGATGTCAGCCCGCAAGCTCGCCTGGTCCTCGGGCGGCAGGCGGTCGGCGTCGGCCAGGGTTTGAATGTTTGCCCTGAGGCTTGAGATGGGGGTGCGCAGCTCGTGGCTTGCGTCGGCCACAAGGTTGCGCTGGGCTTCGACCGAGCGCTCCAGGGCATCGAGCGTGGCGTTGAAGCTGGCGGCCAGCCGCGCCAGCTCGTCGCGCCCGCTGGTGGGCAGGCGTTGCGAGAGGTCGAGACCGCCGGCCAGGGTTTCTGTGCGCTTAGTGAAGCGGGCGATGGGCGCAAGCGCGGTGCGCGCCACGAGGGCGCCCAACGCCGCGGCGAGCGCGATGCCGGCAACAGCCACGATCGCGAGGATCAGGAGCAGCCGGCTCAGCTCTTTGTCGACCTCGGTGAGCGGCCTTGCCACCAATATGGCGCCGTGGGGGCCGGTGCCGAGCGTGAGGACCCGCAGGCGGGTGCCTTTGACGGTGCGGTCGCTCAGCGCGTGGCCTTGGCCGCTTTCGGCGATCTTCTTGTCGGTGGCGGTTAGGGGGATCGTGGTGGAGGAGCCCTGGCCGCCGGGTACGTGGACGGCGCCATCGGGGGCCACGAACTGGATGTAGCCGGAGGGTCCCCCCAATGGCAAAGGTTGGATATTTCTGGGGAAACCGCCGTCGTGGCCATCCGGCGGCGGTGGGCCTTCGCCGCTGGGCAGCACATTGGCGCGCTGAGTCAATGACTTGTCCACTTCGCCGCGCAGGTCTGAGCGCACTGCGACATACAGGCCGATCGCGGCGACGAGCACGGCGATGGCCACCGCGAGCCCGGCCGCGGCGGCGATGCGCGCGCGCAAGGTCATCCCGGCTCCACGCTTATACACGCGCGCGCGAGACACCCCCTCACGCAACCACAAACACACGGAGTCATGGCTCGCGCAACACGTAACCGACGCCCCTGACGGTGTGAATCAAAGGACGCGCGCCGGCCTCCTCCAGCTTGCGCCGCAGGTAGCCCACATACACGCGCAAGGCGTTGGAGGTGGGGCCGAAGTCATAGCCCCACACACGGTCGTAGATGAGGCTGTGGGGCAGGACCCGGTTGGGGTTGAGCATGAGCAGCTCAAGCAGCTGATACTCGGTGCGGGTCAGCTCGGCGAAGTTGCCCTCGACGGCGGCTCCGTGACGGGCGCTGTCGAGGTGCAGCTCGGCGAAGGACAGCGCGTCCGGGTCGCCCTGGGCGGCGCTCGTGCGGCGCAAAAGGGCACGTAGACGGGCCCGCAGCTCATCGACGTCGAACGGCTTGACCAGGTAATCGTCGGCGCCGGCGTCTAGCCCATCGATGCGGTCGGAGACGACGTCGCGGGCGGTGAGGATCAGGATCGCGACGCGGTTGCCGAGCAGGCGCAGGCGGCGGCACACCTCCAGGCCGTCGATCCCGGGCAGGCCGACGTCCAAGACCACGGCGTCGGGCACGCCTTGGACAACCATCTCGATCGCCTGCTCGCCGTCCTCGGCAACCTGCACTTCGTAGCCGCCGAGGGTCAAAGCTCGGCGCAGGGCTTCGCGCACGGCGCGGTCGTCCTCTACGACAAGAATCCTCATCGCCCGATTCTGACGTGTGGAGCAGCGCTTGCGGAGAACTCCTACTTTCGCCTTATACGGCTCATAGCGGGCTCTTGGGCACGACGTCGATGCTGAGCGCAATCCACCCGAAAGGAAAGGCATGTCAACTCCATCGATCAGCGCCCCGAGCCGCGTCCCCACCGATCTGGACGTCTTGGCGGGTCGTGTGCGGGCGAGAGCGCGCCGCTTGGTGCGCGGGAGCGAGGCCGATCCGGCCTGGTCGCGGCCGGCGCTGTGGCTTGTGGCCCTGCTGGCGGGCGTGCTCACTTTGTGGGGCTTGACGCGGAGCGGGTATGCGAACACCTATTACGCCGAGGCCGCGCAGGCGGCCAGCCGCAATTGGACGGCTTGGCTGACCAACGCGCTCGACGCGAGCGGCACGGAGAGCCTCGACAAGGGGCCATTGTCGAACATGCTGATGGGCCTGTCGGGCAGGCTGCTGGGCTTTTCCAGTTTCAGCATGTTGCTCCCAGAGGCCCTGTGCGGGGTGGGTGCGGTACTGGTGCTGCACAACACGGTCAAGCGCACGCTTGGGCACAGGGCGGCCATCTTGGCGGCCTTGATGCTGGCGTTGACGCCGATCTTCGTGGCGATGAGCCGCTACAACAATCCGGACGCGCTGCTCGTGCTGCTGGAGGTGGGCGCCGCTTGGGCCTTGGTGCGGGCATTGCAATCGGGCCGCACACGCGAAGTTTTGCTTTGCGGGGTGCTGGTGGGGTTGGCCTTCAACGTGAAGATGTTGCAGGCCTACCTGATCGTGCCGGCACTTGCGGCGACGCTGCTGGTCGCGGGGCAAGGCAGTGTGCGCCGCCGAGTGGGGCAGTTGCTGGGCGGCGGCTTGGCGATGGGGGCGGTCAGCTTCGCTTGGTATGGGACGATGATGCTGATCGGGGCCGCCGACAGGCCGTGGGTGGGCGACACGACCGACAACTCTTGGTTTTCGCTGATCTTTGGCGCCAACGGCTTCGGGCGCGTCTCGGGCGAAGGCGGCGGGGTCGGTCCGGGCGGGGTCGGTCCGGGCGGTGGGGTCGGCGGTGGCGCCACGTTCGGCGGTGCGGCGGGACCGGGGCGTTTGTTCAACTCGATCGTGGGCGGCCAGATCGCTTGGCTGTTGCCGCTCGCGGCGGTCGGGCTGGCGCTCGGCTTGTGGACTTGTCGGCGTGCCCCGAGAACCGAGGGGGCCCGCTCGGCCTACGTGTTGTGGGGCCTGTGGGCGGTGGTCTCTTGGGCGGTGTTCAGCTTCTCCAAGGGGGTCTTCCATCCCTACTACACGACCGCCCTGGCGCCGGCGGTGGCAGTGCTCGCAGCCGGCGGCCTAACGGTGTTGTGGGATAAGGCGCGTGGCTCGACGGCTTGGACGGTGGCGCTCGGAGCGGCGGTGGTTGGCACGGCCGCATTTGCCGCGGTCCTGCTCGGTCGTGCTGACGGCTTCGTTCCGTGGTTGGCCCCGACGGCGATGGTGCTTGCGGTGCTTGCGAGCACGGGTCTGCTGCTGGCCAGGGCACAGCCGGTCGGCTCGGCCGCGACCCGCTCGCGTATCGCGGCGGGCGCAGCCGCGGTCGCGCTGGTGGCGCTGCTCGCGGGCCCGGCGGCCTATTCGATTGCGACTGTGGGCAAAGCCCTGAACGGCGGCAACCCGCTCGCGGGTCCGTCCTCCGCCCAGGCCGGTCTCGGCGGTCCTGGCGGTGCACCGGGGAGCAGAGTGGGGAGGGGAGGGTTTGCTCGTGCGGGTCTCCCGCCCGGGGTGCCGGGGCAGGGCCCACAAGGCGTGGGTGTACCAGGCGGGGGCGTGGCAGTAGGCGCTCCGCCGGCGGGTTCCGCGTCAGCCCAGGGTGGTCCCCCTCTGTTTGGTGGCGGGTCCGGTGCGTCAGGCGGCGGATCGGGCGCTGCCGGCGGTACCGCGGGCACGACAGGCGCCGCCGGCGGTTTTCCGGGGGTCGGCGGACTCGCGGGCGCCGGTCCCGGCGCGGGCGGCGGCCAGGTCAGCAAAGCACTTGTCTCCTACCTGAAGGCCCACCAGGGCAAAGCTGCCTACATCGTCGCCGCGGTGGGGTCCGGCACGGCGGGCAGCATCGCGCTGCAGAGCGGTCGCGAAGCGATCGACATGGGTGGCTTCATGGGCTCTGACCCGGCGCCAAGCTTGACCAAGCTGAAGAGTTTCATCTCCTCGGGGCAAGTGCATTATGTGCTGTTGGGCGGCGGTGGGGACGCGGCTGCTTTCGGTGGAGCCATGGATACTCGGAAGGTACGTGGCGGCACCGCGCCAACCCAAGGTGGAGCGGGCTTCCGAGGTGGTCCCGGCGGCAGCATCTCAGCTGCCGGCAGGGCTTCTGTCCAAGCGCGCGACGCCTGGATCGAAAAGCACGGGACGGTTGTCCATGCGAGCGGCGCAAGCTCCGGCGGAGCGACGCTCTACTACTTTGCTTGAGCCGCGCCTCGTCCTGGAGACCATGCGCGAGCGGACGGCGAGACGGGTATGCCCTCCGCCAAGCGCGCGTCGGGGATCGGTGCGCCGAGCGTGGTCTGCATGGGTATGACGCCGGCCCACACGTCCAAGGCGTAGTCCTCCTCGTCGTCGACCGGCGGTCCGGTACGCAACTTGGCGGAGGCCTCATCCAGCGGCAGGGACAGGACCTGGATCGCCTTGAGCTCTTTGGCAGTGGGCGGCCGTGTCTCCTGCCAACGCCCGGGGACGAGTCGCTCTGTGAAAGCCTCGATCGCGGCCATCTTCTCGGCTGGTTCCTGAATCGCGGTGGCCTGGCCGAGCACGACGACTGAGCGGTAGTTGACCGAATGGTGCACGGCCGAGCGCGCCAAGACGAGCCCATCGAGCAGGGTCACGGTCAGACACATCTGGGCTCCCGCCGCCAGGGCACGGACGGTACGGCTGGCGCTTGAGCCGTGGAAGTACACGTGCTCGCCCACGCGTGCATGAAGCGTGGGGATCACATAGGGCTCCCCGTCAACGGCAAAGCCGAGATGCGCAATCAGGCCCTCGTCGAGGATCGCCTCGATCGTCTCGCGCTCATAGTCTCCACGAGCAGGCATCCGCCGCACACGCGTGCGGGGGGAGGGGGAGTTGGCGGTATGTGCCGTCTGTCGGGGGGAAGGCATGATCGTCACACTTTACGTGCTGAGGCCGTCGCAGTCTTATGGATGCGCCTGCAGCTAGTGTTGGAGAGAGCCGGAGTCCTTACTGATTCAACTTGCTTGCAACGGCTTCCCGCAGCTTGGCGACGTCGAATGCCAGCCATCGTTCGACGAACCCTCGCAGTCGCAGCTCGCCCGCCACGGTCAGACTCGGATAGACATCGCGCAGCGCCAAGTCGACTGAGTGTTGCCTGCTGGCTGCGTCGCTCACGCTATATGTGCGCTCTGGGTCGTGGCTGTCGATTGAGATACCACAATCAGATTCAATGTGAACCGCAGCAGGCGGTCGTGATTCGGAGGACAAACGCAGCGCATACTCGGGGACGCGTTGTACTGAGAGATGCACGCCGCCGGGGAGGTCAAGGTTCGCGATACGCTCGGTTGAGAGCTGCTCCATCCTCTCCAGTAGGTCGACCGCGATTTCTTGCAGCTGGTCGCGTGAAAGGTCCTCGTGGTGGGTGATGATTTGGCGAAGGGCCCTGGCACTGTCGTCGAGGTTGGGGGACAGCTCGGTGCTGAGACTCTCGACTACAAGCGCCAGCGTGCTTCTTGCGGTCGCGGCAACGAAGTGCACAAATGCTTCTGGCTTGTTTCTGTCGGCGGCTTCGAGGCTCTCAAGATACCTGGTTCGCTGATCGACAAATATAAGCAAGGGAATTGTGGCCGCCCGATAGAGATAAACTGAGGATAGGGCTCGTGCCACTCGACCGTTGCCGTCGGCGAACGGATGGATTGCCACAAAGGCATAGTGTGCGTATGACGCTTGGAGGATTGGGTTGGCCGCGAGGAACGCTTCAGACGAGAGCTCTGCGACCAGTCGTCCCATTTCGGCGGCCGTCGCGAGGACGGGAACATACGAGTGAGTTCTACCGTCCTGCAGCTTTACGTGATTCGGATGTTTCTTGTATTCCCCGCGTGGCAGTGGTTGCTCTCTTTGGCCAATGGGTGTGTGAACGACGTAGGTCTCCTGGGGCTCCGTCAACTCCTCATGGAGACGCCGAATCCATGCCTCGGTGACCGGTAACGATTGGGTAACGGCATCGAGCACAAGCTCGTAAGCTCGAAGTTGAGCCTGGAAAAGGGCGAGAGCGTTGGGCGACCTGTCGTTGACTGTTGTCTCCCATGCGGCGGCTTGAGTAGCGACTGTGATTGTCAAGCCTTGGTCCGTCTCATAGAGATGCTCGATCGCTCCGGTGTCGAACGCTGCCGCGCGCACCGCTGTACGCGATGCACGCTCCAAATCATCCTCAGAGGCAGTGGACCTAGCGACTTCGAGCGATCTCATGGCCTGGGCCCACATGTCTGGTCTAGGTGGGTTGGCTGGCCATTCGGAAAATGCCGGGAAGGGTTTATAGGCCGCGTCGAGCTTGGCTACCTCCTCTGAGGAGAGCATCTCTGAGTCGTTCATTGGTTGCATGCTATTCGCGGATTATTTGTCGTCGGGACCCGTTTTTGCGGTAGGCGCGGGCGGTCGCCGCCCGCGCCCCGCAAAATTGCCGACGAGCACGCCGATCACGGTGACCAGGTAGAGCTGGCCGAGCAGCATCTCGACGACCGCCAACGATCGGCCCACGTTTGTGGCGGCGGTGAGGTCGCCGAAACCGGTGGTGGTCAGAACCGCGAAGCTGAAATACACGATCTCGCTTGTCGTGGCGTGGGCCGTCTGGGCGAAGTACTGGACGCTCTCGACTTGGTCCACGAAGCCGATCACCCAGGCGAAGACGAGACCCAGCAGCAGATAGAGGGTGAGCGCCCCAGACACGGCCTGCGGTGTGACGCCATGGGCGCGCACCAAGCGCATCAAGCCGCCGATCAGGGCCAGCGGAATTGCGGCCGACAGTACGCCGCTGATCGCGAATAGGACTTCCGGGGAGAGCGCGCCGGCAGCCTCGCCCACCACTGTGAAGCTGGTGAGACCCAACAGCACGATTGCCACCGGACGGCGCACATTTTGGCTTGCACGCGAGGTTGCCACCACCGTGAGCAGGGCAAGCCATTGCAATGAGCAGCCGACGGCCCGCGACCAATTCGCGGCGGGCGCCACGATCACGAACACGAGCAGGGTCAGTGTGAGCAGGAAGACTATGCCGTAGCGGAACCCCGCCTCTCTGTCCTCAGCGCTCGCCATCGCGCCATATTGTCGCCTACTCGACGGCGGGCCCATCGATGCCAGGGTCCAGCCAGGTTGGTTATTCGACGGCGGGTCCATCGATGCCAGGTCCAGCCAGGATGGTTATTCGACGGCGGGCCCATCGATGCCAGGTCCAGCCAGGTTGGTTATTCGACAGCGGGGCTCATCAACGCCACGGGCACCGCCAGGCCGGCCGAACGCTTGACTGTGGCGATCTGCCGGCCGTACTGGACTGCTTGACGAACCTCGCCGCAATGCCCGGCGAAGGAGCTGACCGTGTGCTCGATGTCGTCGGTCAGGAGCGCCAGGCCCCAGAAGCGGGCGGGCCCGTTGCGTCCGTCGGGGCGGGCCTCGACCACCTCGGAGGGCTCTTGCACCAGCTCGAGGATCACCGCCCCGAGCCGGAAGAACGCTTGGCGGGGCGCCCCCGACGGGGTCGGCCGCTCGCGGATGCGGCGCAAGTCGAGGCCAGCCGACTGGAGCCGCTCGATGCCACGGTCGAGGTTCGGCGACATCGCCACCACGTGGTCGATCGCCCTGACCCCGTTGGGATGGCCGAGCTCGCGCTCGAGGTCGCCGAGGACCCCGTGGCTCGGAGTGTCCTGGCCGAGGAACCTCGGGCGGCTGCGGGGTGAGGACTCGGAGATACTGGTCGGGAGGCCGTCGAGCGCGGTGTCCGCGATCCCGCGCAGCGACCAGCCGAGCATGCCTTGGCCCGCATCGCTTCCCGCCAGAACCACGCGCACGTCGCCGAGCCACATCTCCTCGCCCATGACCGCGAAGCCGAGCGCCTCCCAATGGCGGGGCTCGTCGGCGAGTGTGATTTCAGCGATGGTTGCTATGCGCTCAAGCGGACCGGCAAGGTCTTCAGCTGGTTGATGAAGCCCGACTCGACCATCAAAGGTCTACCGTCGAGCTGGATGTCGGGGAAGCGGGCGAGCGTCTCCTCGAACAGAATCTTCAGCTCCAGCCGCGCGAGCGCGGTGCCGAGACAGAAGTGGCGGCCGCCCGCCCCGAAAGCCTGGTGCTCGGTGGTACGGCGCGCATCGAAGCGGTCGGAGTCCGCGTAGCGCGACTCGTCGCGATTGGAGGACGCGTACCACATGACCACCTTCTCGCCCTCTTTGATCTTTTGCCCGCCCAACTCAGTGTCTTTGGTGGCGGTCCGTCTGAAGTGGGCGAAGGCCGGGAACATGCGCAAGGACTCCTCGACCACGCCGGACACCAGGTCCGGGTCCTTGAGCACGAGTCGGCGCTGCTCGGGGTCTTCCATAAGGGCACGCATCCCGCTGCAATAAGTTGCCTTGGTGGAGTCGTTGCCGGCCGCCACGAGCAGGAAGAAGCCCATCACGATCTCGTGCTCGGCCAGCTGCTGACCGTCGACTTCGGCGTGCACGAGCACGCTTGTCAGGTCGTCAGTCGGGCGCTCGCGGCGCTCGGCGATCATGCGTCCGCAGCGCTCGAAGATCTCTGGGATCTCTTTCTCCATCACGGCCTCTACCCCGTCAGGGTTGAGGTCCGGGTCGCCCGCTCCCAGCGTCGAGTTCATCAGGCGCGCCCAGGTCGCATCGTCCTCGGGGGGGATACCCATGAAGCTGCCGATCACCCTGGAGACCACGGGCTGGGCCACATCGTTGACAAGGTCACAGCGCTCGCGTCCCTGCAGGCCGTCGAGCGTGTTCTTCACGATCTCCCTGATCGCCTGCTCGTGCGCGGCGATCCGCTTCGGCGTGAAGCCGGCCTGGAAGAGGGCCTTCACGCGGTCGTGCTTGGGCGGGTCCATGCCGATGAACATCGCCCTCGCCAGCTCGACGGGGAAGGCGGCGGACACGACTGTCACGCCGCCGAGTTCAGAGGAATAGGTCTGCCAGTCGCGGCTCACTGTGTGCACGTCCTCGGCGCTGGTCACCGACCAGAAGCCGCCCTCCTCGGGGAATTCGTCGATTTCCCGAGTCCAGTGGACCGGACAGCCTCCTCGCAGCTCTTTGAACAGGGCGTGGGGCGGTCCGTCCTTCCAGTGCACGCGGTCGAGCACGCCCTGCTCTTCGAGCTTGGCGATGTCGGCGTCAGCGAGGTTCGTGTCAGTTGCGGTCATCTGAGCCTCCAATTGGCTGCGTGGGTTCGGCTGCTCGGGTGCGGCATGGGGTGCGGCCCGATGTTACTCGTCGAGCAGCGATTTGGCTACACAGCCAGTTTGAAGTCTTCGTGGGGGGACTTGAAGAAAGTCTTGGCATGCCTTATTCTCGTCTACATGGCCACCAAGGAAAGCGTTCGCTCGCCCGCGATCGAGGACTACAGCAAGGCGATCTACACCCTCGAAACTCGCAACGACGAGCCCGTTTCGACCAATGCCTTGGCCGAGCGTTTGGAGCTGACGACCGGTTCGGTGTCAGGGATGCTCAAGAAGCTCGACGACTTGGGGCTGATATCGCACGTGCCCTATCGCGGGGTGCGCCTCACGCCCGAGGGTCGTCGCGTGGCGCTTGAGGTGATCCGCCATCACCGCCTGCTCGAGCTCTACTTGGCCGAGGCCCTGCAAATGCCGTGGGATCGTGTGCACGACGAGGCCGAGGTCTTGGAGCACGTCCTCTCCGAGGAGCTCGAGGCCTTGATCGCGGCGAAGCTTGGACATCCCACGATCGACCCACACGGCGACCCGATCCCGAGCGTCGACCTGGAGCTAGAGGAGCATCCCACACGCAGTTTGGATTCCTTGAATCCGGGTGAGCAGGGAACTTTTGTGAGGGTCTCGGATGCCGACCCCTCGATGCTTCGCTACCTGGCCGACCAGGGGATCATGCCGGGCGGACGCATCGAGGTGCTTGAGCGCCAACCGTTCGGCGGCCCCCTAAGGGTGAGCATCGACGGCTGTGAGCACACTCTCGGGGGAGGACTTCTACGCGCCATGCGGGTCAGTGCCGAGTCCACGACCCTCGGCAAGGACGGGTCCACGATGCGTGGCAAGGCAGGGTCCCTGACCCTCGGCGAGGACGAGTCCACGATGCTCGGCAAAGACGGACCCACGACGCTCCGCAAGGACGAATCCACGATGCTCCGCAAGGCAAGCGCTTGAGCGACACCGCAACAGCTCTCCGTCCCGCCGCCGCGATGGAGGGAGCGTCCGTCGCGCTTCCCGACGGGGCCCTAGTCCCAAGCGCGCTGGAGCAGCTGCTTGCGCGAGGTCGGGTGCGGGCCACGCTTGCGATGCTCGGCCCCGCGTTCGTCGCTGCGATCGCCTACGTCGATCCCGGCAATTTCGCCACCAACCTGCAAGGCGGCGCCCAGTTCGGCTATCTGCTGCTGTGGGTGGTCCTGGTCGCCAACCTGATGGCGATGCTGATCCAGTACCTCTCGGCCAAGCTAGGCATCGCCACCGACCGCGACCTGCCCGAGCTGTGTCGCGAGCGCTTCCCCCGCGCTGTCACCTGGGGCCTGTGGGCGCAGGCAGAGATCATGGCCATGTCCACCGACATCGCCGAGTTCCTCGGTGCCGCACTCGGCCTGAACCTCTTGTTCGGCGTGCCCTTGCTGCCTGCCGGCCTGATCACCGGCGCGATCGCCTTTGCGATCCTGGAGCTGCAAACGCGAGGCTACCGCCGCTTCGAGCTGGCGATCAGCGCTCTGCTCGGGATCGTCTTCCTAGGTTTTCTCTACGAGGCTCTGCGCATCGGACCTTCGGCCAGCGGCTCGTTGCGAGGCTTGCTACCGGGTGTACACGGCACGAGCTACATGTACCTGGCCGTGGGCATAGTGGGCGCAACCGTCATGCCTCACGCGATCTACCTCCACTCGGCGTTGACCAACGGCCGGATGGCCTGTCGCAACGATTCAGAGCGCCGGCGAGTTCTGCGCTTCGAGAAGCTCGACGTAATCATCGCCCTGGGATGCGCAGGAATCATCAACATGGCGATGCTAGCCGTCTTCGCCAAGTTGTTTCACACGCCCGCGTTCTCCGGGCTGGACTCGATCGATGTAGCTCACGCCCAGCTGGGACACCTGGTCGGTGGTGGGGCCGCCCTCGCGTTCGCGGTCGCGCTGTTCGCCTCCGGCGCCTCCTCGTCGAGCGTGGGCACCTACGCCGGTCAGGTCGTCATGTCCGGGTTCATCAGAGTCAGGGTGCCCTTGGTGGCCCGCCGTGCCGTGACGATGCTCCCGGCGATCCTCATCTTGGCGGCCGGCATGAACCCCACCGCCGCGCTCGTGCTCAGTCAGGTCGTGCTCTCCTTCGGCATTCCCTTCGCACTGGTCCCACTAGTCATGCTCACGAGCAACAGTGGCGTTATGGGCGCTCACGTCAATCGCCGTCTGACCACCGTCGCGGCTTTCGTGATAGCAGGGGTCATCACGCTGCTGAACTTCTTCCTCATCTACCAGCAGCTGTTCGCGCACTGAGACCGCGCTCGCGTCGAAGGCAATGTCTCCAGGCGGCCGCTCGCGCTCTGACGATCTCAGTGAGGGCGCCGCCCGCGCCGCATTCCCAGCCACAGCCATAGCGGATAGGTGGCGAAGATCGCCGCCGAGATCTTGTGGGTGCGAGGCCCCGCATCCCGCCAGTCGAACCTGAACACCCCCGAGTTGAGCATCCAGTCCCGGCCCGAGGCAGCCCTGCACATTCTCCACACCGGTCGGGTCCAGCCCTGGTCGAGATACAGTCCGACGCTGATTCCCCAGAACACGACCATATAGGCAGCGACCACACCCACGTCGCGCTTGGTGCTCGGCTCAAGGCCCCGGGTAATACGAGCGTAGGTGCGCCCGCCGCTGTAGAGCAGGGGGGGATCGATCAGGAAGGACATGCACGTTGCTCCTCGCGAGCGGGTTGGTCGGTTCGTACGAACAACGATTCTCTCATGCCATCGCTCGCTCGTGTTGGGCTCCGGATGCGTCGCGGGCGAGCAAACCGAAAGCCAGTCGCGTAGCAAGCGCCATGATCGTCATCTGTGGGTTGACCCCCAGCGAGCTGGGCACGACCGAGCCGTCGGCCACACACACCCCGCGCACGCCGTGCACATTCAGCTCGCCGTCCACCACCCCATGGCTCGCGCGCGCATCCGCGCGGGCACTGCCGAGCGGGTGAAAGGCCATCAGCTTCAGGTCCCTCAAGCGTGCCCGCTCCGGGCTGACGCCGTTCGGCAGCGGCAGGTACACCTCGCGGGCTCCAGCTGCCTCGAACAGCTCCTTGATGCGCGCCAGGCCCAAGCGAAAGCGCCGCAGGTCGGCGTCGGCGAGGTCGTAGCGGATCAGCGCCCGTCTGCCGGCGCCGTAGATGCGCCCGCGCGAGCTGTCGCTCACCATCACTCCACACTGGGCCAGGCGTCGGTAGTCGCCCATCGCCTCGGCATGGCGCTCGCCCGTCAGCGGCAGTGACATCGCCGCGTAGGCAGGCGGTCCGGCCACGCTCTCAAAGATGACCCCCTCTTTGGCGAACTCGTCCACATAGAAGCTCTGCGGCACCCCTTTGGCCATGTCCACGGTCTCCTCCATGCGCGCAAACGCGGCCGTCGCCGGATGGAGTGACAGGTTGCGCCCCAGCTGGCCCGAGGCGCCCCCGATGCCGCTGCGCCGCAGCAACATCGGCGTATGGACCGTACCCGCCGCCAAGATCACCCTCGGTGCTCGCACCTCCAGGCGCGCCCCGCTTGCCATTCGCGCGCTGACCCCGATCGCGACCGCCTTGTCCTGCTCGAGCAGCACCCGCTCCACCCAAGCCCCCGTCACGATCCGCGCCCCGGCGCGTTCGGCGCGCGGCACATACGTGATGCCCGTGTGCTGCTTGGCCGAGGTCGGGCACCCGAACGCGCACACGCCCGAGCCGACGCACCCGCGTGCGTTGCGGCGCAGGTAGCCGTGCGACCAGCCGAGCCGCTCCGCGCCACGCCGCACCACCGCGGCGTTGCCGCCCGCCAGCTTCGGGGTCACCTCGCTCACCGACAGCGCCCGCTCGACGCGCTCGAAGAAAGGCTTCAGGCCGTCCTCGTCCAGCTCCAAGCCGAACTCGCGCGCCCACCTCTCGAGCACGTGCGGCGGTGTGCGAAAGCAGGTCCCCGAGTTGACCAGCGTCGTGCCGCCCAATCCGCTCCCCAACGGCAGCAGGACCGGCGGCGTCCCCGCCGTCATCGTCTGCCCACCCTCGCGATAAAGCTCGGCCAGCATCTCAGGCGGGCTCGCCGTGAACGAGTCCGGGTCGTGCCAGTGGCCCTCCTCCAGCACCACCACATCCAAGCCGCCTTCGGCCAGCTCGGCCGCCGCGACAGCTCCGCCGGCGCCCGCCCCGACCACGCAGACGTCGACTCCGATGCGCTCCGTGCGGGTGGCGCTCAAGGCCTGCCCTCCGCTCGGCGCAACGCCTTACCCCGCGCCACCACCGCCGCTCGATCCCATCCAAGCGCCCTCGCCACCTTTGGATCGTCGTAGCGGCCGAGTCCCATGATCATCTGGGCGAGCTGGTTGACGGCCGGCACATGCGCGAGCATCGTCCTCCCGCGAGGCCTGCGCCCCAGCGCCCCCAGCACCTTCATGCCCATCCGTTGCGGTTGGGGAGCGGAGGCGATGAACCGCTCAAGCGTGCCTTCGTTTTTCGAGCCAGTAGGCATAGCCCGATCACCGTATCAATGCCACCCGAGACTTTGGCTGCGTGGCCAGTAAGTCTCGGCGGCACCGGCGCGCACCCAGGGCTAACCGTCCGCGAACGGCGCGACTTCGACCCCATGGTCGCGCTCGCGCATCCCCAGCTCATACGCCGCGCCGTGCCCCGTGTGCAGCGTCTCGGCGGCCGCCCCCTTCGGACGTACGTTGAGCGCCAGCCTCGCCACCGAGCAGTTGACGACATCGTGCCCGCCGCCGTCCGGGTCGGCATAACGCCAGCCCGCGCTGGCTCCGGGCGGGGCGTCGACATGGGCTTCGACCGTGAGGCCGGCTTCGCCCGGAATGCGCAGCGAGCAGCGCGCCGCGCTCTCGGCCACCTTAAGTCCGCGTGCCCCCAACCCGCCCAGGCGTTGCACCCGGCCGTCCAAGGCGATCGCGCCGCTGGCCAACCAAGGCGTCAACCGGCCCGCCACGAGCACCCTGCCCAGCGCCACATCAAGCCAAGCCGAAGGATCCTCCGCGAAGCCGATCCCGTGCAGCCAGATCCAACGCTCGGCATGCTCCGATCCCCAGTTGTGGCCCACCATTCCCTGCCACCCATCCAGGGTCAATGTGCGGTCGGGCAGCTCGAGCGTGCCCGTGAACGTCGCCGCCGGAGCCGGGCTGGTCAGCTTGGTGCGCGGCAACGGCGCCTTGTACAGCCAGCTCTGGGCGAGGTGCCTCAGTTCCGGCGCCTGCCCTTTGAAGCGCAGCGACCAGCGCGCCGGACCGCACTCGCCCTCCGCGATTCCGGGCCCCAAGCGGGAGACCGGTCCGATAGCTATCCAGTCTGAGCTTGGCGCTGTCAGCTCGGCGGACGTGTGCTTATGCATGAACGGCGCGCCCAGCTCTGCGTCGAACACGGTGCACCAGATCGAGCCTTGCGGAGCGTGGCCGGGGCGCTTGTGCACCGTGTATCGAATCCACACGCCCACCGGCTCGTCCGGCGAGACGGCGCGCAGGTAGAAGGACTCGTACATCCCGCTGTCGGGCTTGGCCTTGGGGAAGATCGGGGCGACGGGCATGCCGAGATCGTAACCCCCGGCGAGCCCGTCCCTGCAAGGATCTCGCCATGCGGCGTGAGCCACTCCTCACTTTGCCTGCAGCCCTGCGCGGTTCCGGTGCCGGCGAATCCGGTGTCGACGGACGCCCCGCAGCGCGTTTCCTGATGGGAGTAGACGGTGGCGCCACCAAGACCTTGGCCGCGGTTCTCGACCTGCAAGAGCGCTGCGTGTACTTGGGTCATGGCGCCTCTTCCAATCCAGACGCGGTCGGAGCCCAAACCGCCACAGACTCACTCATGAAGGCCACCGATGAAGCCATTTCCCGCGCCGGCATCGACCGCGACCGGCTCCACGCCCCGGTCCTCGCGGTCGCGGGCACCGATACCGACGCGGTCGCAACTCATGTTCGAGCGCTGCGCCCGAGTAGCTGGGTCGTGGTCAACGATGTGGTCGGCGCTTGGGCCACGGCCACCGGCGCGAGGCCCGGCGTCGGCGCAATCTCGGGGACCGGCAGCAACGTCTTCGGCGTCGGGCCCGAAGGGCGGTCCTGGCGCGCCGGCGGTTGGGGCCACGTGCTAGGCGATGAGGGGTCCGGCTACTGGCTTGCCGTGCAATCGATCAAGGCGGCCCTCAGCGACCGCGAGCGCTCGGGACCGGAGACTGCCTTGAGCGCCGCCGCGACGGACTTCTTCGATGTGCCCACCGTCGAGGCCCTTGCCACGCTCGTCTACTCCAAGCCGCTGAGCAAGGGGGAGATCGCCGCTTTTGCGATCGAAACGGCACGAGTCGCCCACGCCGGCGACGAGGTAGCGCGCGGGCTCTACGAGCGCGCAGCCACCGAACTGGGCAAGCAGGTAGCGGCGGTGATCTCCCAGACAGGCCTGGTTAGTTCGTTTCCCGTCGGTTTGATCGGCAGTGCCTTCAAGGCCGGCTCCCTGTTCGTCGAGCCGCTGGCCGCGAGCATTCACGAGCTCGCCCCCGAGGCTTCGGTGGCGGTGGTGGAAATGGCGCCCGTCGGTGGCTGTCTCCTGCTCTCGGCCCGCTTGGCCGGCTGCGAGCACGCCCTGGACCAGGCCCAGCTGAAGCCCATGCTCGATGCTGTCCTCGCGCGCGAGGGCGTCTTCAGGGAATGAGCCGCTCGCGGCGCGCGATCGCGTCCGGGCCCTCGCCTGAGATGCGCGCTGAGGCCGCCCCATTGGCGAACACGGCGGCCTCCAACGGAGCGCGGCCTTCGGCCAAGGCCACGAAGAAGGCAGCCGCGAACACGTCGCCCGCGCCGATCTCGTCGCTCACGGTCGTGACCGGGGGGAAGGGGGTCTGCACGACCGAGTCGCCCCCGGTCACATGCACCGTGGTGGGCCGTGCCCCGGCCGTGACCGCGATGGAAGCTCCGTGGCGGTGTGCCGCTGTGAACAGCGCATGGCAGTCGGGGCACTCGTGCTCGGCGATCACCGCCGCGTCGAAGCGCTCCGGAAGTTGGCCTGCCTGTAGCGCCACTGCTGAGATGCCTCGCGGCAGCGTCTCGCTCGCCGGCGGCACCGTCGGGATGTCGCCCAACAGGGGGCTCGTGTCCAGTTGGACGAGAGGAGGGCCCTTCGTGTCCACATGGACGAGAGGAGGATCCTCGTCCTCGCGCCAGCGGCGCACCAGGCCCTGGGGAGTGAGGCCCACGAACTCGGCATGGCCCTCCCACGAGGTCGGCGTCTCGCGCGCGACCGGGGCGAGGTGCAGGATCCCGGTGTCCACCGCGATCGGCTCCTTCATCGGCCCTGCCCATGCGAGCAGACCTTGGCTGCGATCCGAGCCGGTGCCGCGCGTGCTCAGCGTGGTGGTCTGCTCGGTCGGGATCACCCTCAGCTCCAGCTCGTCTCGATACGGCGCCAGTAGCTCCTCGATCTCGCCCGGCACGCCCTGTGTGATGATCAGCGACCGCAACCCCAGGCGCGCCGCCTGCAGGGCGCTGTAGAACGCGCTCCCGCCCACCCGATACAGGGTCCCGCGCCGAGGGTGCTCGACCGCGTCGCGCGTCACGTGGCCCACGGTCACATAGTCGAAGCGTGGCTTGCGATTTGGGAGGGCGGGCTTGGGGGCGAAGCCTGGCTCGCGATTGGGGGTGGGGTGTGGCTCGCGACTTGGGAGGACGGG
>Ga0208586_1000077_pt1 | contig 37775 bp, 33 predicted proteins | sample NGESurshal072012_6_FD_184471 | JGI IMG/M metagenome (GOLD analysis project Ga0208586, IMG submission 184471) | Arctic peat soil microbial communities from Barrow, Alaska - NGEE Surface sample 53-3 shallow-072012 (SPAdes) | ecosystem: Environmental > Terrestrial > Soil > Wetlands > Peat ... | reverse complement strand
ATTGCTTCGCTGGCGCTCGCAATGACGGGGAGGGCTGTAGCCCGGATGGAGCGCAGCGAAATCCGGGGCCGTCTCACCGGGCTGCGATTCCCGGATTGCGCTGCGCTCCATCCGGGCTACGTGTTTGACGCGCATTCCTCACCCGAACCGGTATCGACATCGCTCGCAAAGGCTTCAGCCGGCGTTGCGCAGCAGCAGGCTGCTCCAGCCCTCGATCCTGAGATGCCGAAGGGGGACCAGCCCGCGCGCGCGATAGGCGGCGATGACGCCGGCGGTCTGATGCGTCAGCAGGCCGGACAGGATCACCAGCGCCGAGGGTGCGAGATGCCGCACCATCGGCATTGCCAGTTGGCGCAGCGGATTGGCGAGGATGTTGGCCAGCACCAGGTCGAACGGGCCGCATCGCGCAAACGGCGCTGCCGCGAAGCCGGCGGCGCGGATGACCTGCACTCGATGTCCGGTCTGGTTGAGACGGGCGTTGTCGCAGGCGGCGCGCACCGAGGCGGGATCGATGTCGCTCGCCAGCACCGCGCCGTGCAACGCCTTCGCAGCAGCAATAGCGAGCACGCCGGTGCCGGTGCCGAGATCGAGCACGCGCCGCGGATCATGCGCCTTCAGCACCTGATCGAGCAGCAACAGGCAGCCGCGGGTGGTGCCGTGATGGCCGGTGCCGAATGCCAGCGCCGCCTCGATCTCGATGCCGAGCTTGTTGGGCGGCACCCGAAGCCGGTCGTGACGGCCGTGCACGATGAATCGCCCGGCGCGGACCGGCACCAGATCTTCAAGGCCCGCCTTGACCCAGTCCCTGGCCTCGACCGTGTCGAACGCGACCGCCCGCGCCACCTCCGCGCCGGCCGCATCGCCGACCAGCCCGCGGACCCGCGCCTGATCGGGTGGTTCGGCGAAATGCATGGTGACATCCCAGCGCCCGTCCGGCCGCTCGAACGCGGCGATCGCGGCCTCGCCCTCGAAAAAGCGCTCGGTGAGCCGGTCGACCACCCGTTTTGCGGCCGGTTCGCTGCCGATCGCGAAAGTCGCGCGGTGGGTGCTGGGGGTAGTGGTCGAGGTCATCATCGGCCGGGTTGCTTAGCACGGCTTGCGGGGGGGCGGCAGCCGGGCCGGCGCCGACCTGCCCGTCACGTTCACAGCTTTACCCACCGGAACATACGGCGAATATCAACAGGCTCGGCCCATCCCTTCCACAGTCCACGAAGGAATACGGGCGGTCCTCCCTTGCACCCTGTCGGCAGACGTTGCGCGCCTCTGGCGCCTCGGCGTGATGGGGCCACCGTCAGCCTGGAGTCGATGGGCAGCTTGGTCTTGACGGCCGGCCGCTGCGTGACCAGTTCCATGATGGCTTGAGTGAAGCAGCATCGGAGCTTGCGGAATGAGCGACAATCTCGCCTTCGCCTTGCTGATGGCGGCGTCGATCGCTTCGATCTATCTGGCCGGTCGAATTGCCGAACGCCGGGGACGCCGTTTTAAAATTTGGGCTGGGATTGCTGCCATCATCGGGCCGCTGGCGCTGCCACTGGTATTCCTGTTCCCGAACCTGCACCGCAACAACGACGACCCCGCCTGAGGGGCTCCGGTTCACTCGAATCATTGTTGCTCCTCCCGATGCCTCATGGTTCGAGACGCGCGAAGGCGCGCTCCTCACCATGAGGGTCTGAGACCTCGTTCTGAGGAGCATCGCGCAGCGATGCGTCTCGAAGGAGGAAGCCATTGAGTTGAAAATTGCGCTAAACTAGCAGCCGGCGTGATCCGCGGCGCATTGGTTTTCCACGGCGTCACCGGCAGTTTATCCACAGCCAATCCACCGGTTGTACCGCACGTCCCGGCCGCCGCTTCAACCGAACAGCGCCCGATGATCCCTCAGGATCACGCGGGCGGCGTTGTGGCCGGGGGCGCCGGTGACGCCGCCGCCGGGATGGGCGCCGGAGCCGCAATGGTAGAGACCCTTCAGCGGGCCGCGATAGTCGGCGTGTCCCAGCATCGGCCGCGCCGAGAACAACTGGTTCAGCGTCAGCGCGCCGTGGAAGATGTCACCGTCCAGCAGGCCGAACTGGCGTTCCAGGTCGAGCGGCGACAGCATCTGCCGGCCGATCACGCTCGATGCAAACCCGGGCGCGTATTGGTCCACGGTCGCGATCATGAGGTCCGCGACTTCCTCGCGATGGTCGTCCCACGATCGGCCGATCGGCAATTGCGGCGCGACATGCTGGCAGAACAGGCTCGCGACATGCTGGCCCGGCGGGCACAGCGTGTCGTCCAGGGTCGATGGGATCAGGACCTCGACCACAGGCTTGCGGCTCCAGCCGAACGCGCGCGCGTCCTGCCAGGCGCGGTCCATGTAGGGCAGGCTGGGGCCGATGATGATGCCGGCCGTGAGATGGTCGCCAACGCCCGGCAGCGCCGTGAACGAGGGCAGGGCGCTCAGGGCAACATTGATCCGGAAGGTGCCGGAGCCGTTGCGCCAATTCGCGATCCGATCGAGAAAGGCCGCCGGCAGCGCGTCCGCCGCGACCAGCCGGGTGTAGAGCAGCTTCGGGTTGACGCCGGAGGCGACGTATTTGGCCCGGATGGTCGTGCTATCGTCGAGCACCACGCCCACCGCGCGGTCGCGCTCGACGATCACCTCGCGCACGCCGGCATCGGTACGGATTTCCACGCCATGGCCGCGCGCTGCTGCCGCCATCGCCTGGGTGATCGCGCCCATGCCGCCGATGGCGTGGCCCCAGACGCCCTTCTTGCCGTTCACCTCGCCAAAGGCGTGATGCAGCATCACATAGGCCGAGCCGGCGGCGTAGGGGCTGGCGTAATTGCCGACGATGGCGTCGAATCCATACACCGCCTTGACCAGATCATGCTCGAAGCGCTGGTCCAGCATCTCGCCGGCCGACTGCGTGAACAGGTCGAGCAGGCTGCGCTGCTGCTCCAGCGTCAGCTCGCGCAGCACGTTGGCGGTGCCGAGCGCGTTGAAAGCCTCGCGGACGGAGCCGATGCCAAAACCTTCGACGACATTCGGCGGCGCCCGCAACACCAGTTGCCGCAGCACGTCCGCGATCGCCTCGAGCTCACGCGAAAACGCATCGAGCCGGCCGGCGTCGCGCCGGCTGAGTTTTGCCACCGATTGGGGAGTCCGGCCTTCGCCGGTCAGCAGATACTGACCGTCAGGGGAGGGCAGGAAATTCTGCGCGCGTCGGTCGACGATGCGCAGGCCATGATCGCCCAATTTCAGATCGGATATGATCTTCGGGTTCAGCAGGCTGACGGTGTAGGCCGCGACCGAGTTGCGAAAGCCGGGATGGAACTCTTCCGTCACCGCGGCCCCGCCCACCACCTTGCGGCGCTCGACTACCTGGACGCGCAGTCCGGCCATCGCCAGATAGGCCGCGCAGGTGAGGCCGTTATGCCCCGCACCGATGATGACGACGTCGGTCTCTGTCATGGAATGACGCTCGCTATTGGATACGTCATATCGAAGATGCGGATCGGCGTCTCGCCTCGCTTTTGCCGGCGATGGTGCGGTATGGTCCGGCCATTCCGGCGCACTGCTGAAATCCCGCCGCCGGCGTGAGCCGGGTCGATGCCGGAGTTTCCATGACGTCATCTGAATCAATTGCCGCCACGGGCCACCGCTCGGCGCCTCGAGACCGGCTGGTCATGACGGTCTATACCTCGTCGATCTTCGTCAGCGCGCTGCTGTTGTTTTCGGTGCAGCCGCTGTTCACCAGGATGGTGCTGCCGCGGCTCGGCGGCTCGCCGGCAGTGTGGTCGGTGGCGATGGTGTTCTTCCAGTCGCTGCTGCTCGCCGGTTATGCCTATGCCCATTATCTGACGCAGATCCGCAGCCGCGCCGTGGCGGTAGCCGTGCATCTGGTGCTGCTGGTGATCGCAGGGCTGTCGCTGCCATTGTCGATTGCCAGCGGCTGGGGCGAACCGCCGACCTCAGGTTATGCGTTCTGGCTGCTCGGCCTGTTTGCGGTCTCGATCGGGCTGCCGTTCTTCGCACTCGCGGCCAATAACCCGCTGCTGCAGGCCTGGTTCGTCCGCACCGGTCATCCCAACGGCCCCGATCCGTATTTCCTCTACGCCTCCTCGAACGTCGGCAGCTTCCTGGCGCTGCTGTCCTACCCGGTGCTGCTGGAACCGATGTTCACGTTGCGCACCCAGAACCTGCTCTGGAGCGGCGGTTATGGCGTGTTGATCGTCCTGATCGCCGGTTGCGGCGTGCTGTTGCTGCGCTCACCGGCGACAGAAGCGGCGGACAGGCCGGCGGGAGAGCGCGCTGCGCCGGCGCCGCCCTGGATGCTGCGCGCGCGCTGGATCTTTCTCGCCGCGGTGCCGTCGGGCCTGCTGATCGCGGTGACCGCGCATATTTCCACCGACGTTGCCGCAGCGCCACTGCTCTGGGTGCTGCCGCTGTCGCTCTATCTGTTGACCTGGGTGCTGGTGTTCCAGTCGCGCCCGCTGTTGCCGCATCGCTGGATGCTGATGGCGCAGCCGCTGGCGATCGCCGGCGTCGTGATATTGCTCGCAGTCGGCGGCGAGCAGAACCTGCTGCTGACGCTGGGCGGGCATCTGTTGTGCTTTTTCGTGATTGCCATGGCCTGCCATGGCGAGCTGGCGCGCTCCCGGCCGGCGGCGCGGTATCTGACCGGCTTCTATGTCGCGCTCTCGTTCGGCGGCATGGTCGGCGGATTGTTCGCCGGCCTGATCGCGCCTTTCACCTTCTCGTGGATCGCGGAATATCCGATCCTGCTGGCGCTGGCGGCGCTGTGCCGTCCGGCCGCTGGCGAGGAGCGGCTGCCGCGCTGGAGCCGCTGGTACTGGCCGCTGCTCGCCGTCGTCGCGGTGGCCCTGGTCGCGCCGGCCTGGTCGGATGGCAGGCTGATGGGATGGCTTGGTGACTACCGGGTCTGGGTGAGCGGCGCCACAGGCCTGTTGTCGGCCTTGCTGGCGCTCGGACTGCAGGCGAACCGCTGGAAGATCTTCGCCACCGTCGTTGTGGCGCTGGTACTGATCCGCGCCTATCCGTCGGATGACGGACGGGTGGAAACCGTGCGCAGCTTTTTCGGCGTTCACAAGATCGTGGTGACGCCGAACGGCCAGTATCACGTGCTGATGCACGGCACCACGATCCACGGCGCCCAGAAATTCCAGAACGACGACGGCACGCCCGTCACCGGCCGGCCTGAACCGATCTCCTATTATCACCAGGACGGCGGCATCGGTCAGGCGATCACCGCGATCCGCGCGCGCAAGGGCGGCCCGCTTCGGGTGGCGGTGATCGGCCTCGGCGCCGGCACGCTCACCTGCGCATCGAAGCCGGGCGAGACCTGGAGGTTTTTCGAGATCGACCAGTCGATGGTCGATACCGCGCGCGACCTCCGGTATTTCACCTTCATCCGCAATTGCGAGCCGGACTTGAAGCCGGTGATCGGCGATGCGCGGCTGACCTTTGCCAAGGAGCCGGACGGCAGCTACGATCTGATCATTGTCGACGCCTATTCGTCGGACGCGATTCCCATCCACCTTGCGACGAAGCAGGCGATGCAGATCTACAGGGACAAGCTCGCGCCGCAGGGCGCCGTGGTGATGCATGTCTCCAACCGGCATCTGGAACTGGCCAGTGTCGTCGTCGGCATCGCCGAGGCCAACGATCTCATGAGCTGGGTCTATAACGAGGATTCCAATCGCGACGGCGAATACATCTTCGCGACATCCGTCGTGGTCTCGGCACGGGCCGAAGCCGATGTCGGCGGGCTGGCGTCTTCCGATTCATGGGAGCTGACGGCGGCCGACCCGGGCCAGCGGGTCTGGACCGATGATTATTCCAACGTGCTGGGCGCGGTCTACCGGCGGCTGCGGGAGCGCGATCAATAGCGCTGCAGTGCGGCCGGTTTCCGGCCGCCGTCGCCTCTTGATCGCCGGCGGCACTTGCTGTCAAATCGGGCATTGTCAGGCAACAGGAGAGATAGATGGTCAAGCGCATATTGTTAGCAGCGGTGATCGCGACCTTCGCGGTCGGTTCGGCATTCGCGCAGGATACCGGCTGTGAGAGCAAGGCCGTCGGAAAAGACGGCAAGGCCCTCGCCGGCGCCGCCAAGACCTCGTTCATGAAGAAGTGCATGGCCGATTCCTGCGAAACCAAAGCGATGGGCAAGGACGGCAAGCCGCTCGCGGGCGCCGCCAAGACCAGCTTCATGAAGAAGTGCGAAGGGGGTTAAAGCCCTGGGAGACTTCGCGGGAAACCCTGTCCAAACGCAAAACTTTCCCGTCAAACATGAAAGCCTCGGTTCTGATCCCGTCAGACCCGAGGCTTCTCAATTTCCAGGACGATCAGGCCTGCGCGCTGTCCACTTCAGTCGAACAGCCCGCGTGGCTGGTAGTACGGCCGTGGCGCATAGACCTGCGGCGCGTTTGACGGCGCATAGCCGCGACTGTCGTAATAGGGCTGCTGCTGCGGATAGGCCCGGGCATCGAACAGGCGGCGGCTCGTGCGCGGCGCCGGATAGCGCGTGCCGTCCGAGCTGCCGTCGGCCGGATAGATATAGCCGTCATCGGCGCGCACCTGCGGCGCGTATTGGCCGTATTGCCCCGGCGGAGTCAGCACCACCGGAGCGCCGGCGGCGGCGTCGTCTTGCGGCGCATATTGCCGATCGGGATCGCGGCCCGCGAGCGCCCGCGTGCCCGGATTGCGCGCGAGCGCGATCCGGGACGAACCGGTCAGCGTCACGGTGGTGTTGAGAACGCCTTCCTTTTCGACCAGCGCATACAGCGTCGAGGCATTGGCGCGCGACAGCCGCACGCAGCCGTGCGAAACCGGGACGCCGAGACGGCTTTCGGATTCGGTGCCATGGATCGCATGCCCGATCCGAGTGAAGAAGATCGAATGCGGCATCGGCGCGTCGTCGAATTCCTTGGAGAAGTGGTCGGCCTCCATCCGGAAGGTGCGGAAGGTGCCGTTCGGGGTCTCGTGCGAGGGATTGCCAGTTGAAACCGGCCACTCATAGCGCTCCACGCCGTCGACCGCGACGCTCATCATCTGATTGTTCTTGTCGACGGTGATTTCGACTTTGGCCTGCGCCGCGCCAGTCGCGAACAGCAGCAGACCGGCAATAACAACTGGGAAGGAACGCATTTTACCTCTGGCCTCCGGGCCTTGACTGCAGCGCCGCCGTCCCCGGCTTTTATATGCCTTGAATCCAGATTTGGTTCCAGCGGCCTGCTTCAGGGATCGTTAACTTGCAGCCGGGCGCAAACAAGGCGACCGCCGGATTTGATCGGGTGGTCCGGATCAATTTTTCGCAATGGCATCGCAAACGACGCCACCACAAATCCGTCACGGTGCTGCAACTTTCCGGCCGCGCCGACGTTAAACCATCCTGCCCCGACGGCTGTTGCGGTCGAATGAGGAGTTCAGATGAAGATGAAGATCAGGACATCGACGCTGCCAATCTACTCGACCCTTAAAGCTCAGCTTGCCGCCGCGGCTTTTGTCCTGGCCTTGCTTGCCATACCCCATCTCGGCCATGCGCAGGGGATCGTCGGCGGCGCGCAGGAAGGCGCCCGCGAAGGCGGCCGCGCGGCGGGTCCGGTCGGTGCTGTCGTGGGCAGCGCGGTCGGCGCCGGGGTCGGCGGTGCGGTCGGCGCGGTGGACGGCGTACTCGGAATTCCGCATCGGCACTGGCGGCACGGCTGCCACGGCTTCTACGACCACTACAATCGCTTCCACTGCTATCGCTGATTTTCCCGTCATTCCGGGTTGCTCGCCATCTTGCGTTCTGCAACGACGCTGCGCGTCAGTTCTTCAGCCGATAGCCGGTCTTGAAGATCCACCATACCACGATCATGCAGGCGACGAGAAAGCCCACCGTCATGCCAACGCTCACGGCGACGCTGACGTCGGCAATCTCGTAGAAGCTCCAGCGGAAACCGCTGATCAAGTAGACCACGGGATTGAGCAGCGTGATCGTGCGCCAACTCGGCGGCAGCATGTTGATCGAATAAAAGCTGCCGCCGAGAAAGGTCAGCGGCGTCACTATCAGCATCGGAATCATCTGCAGTTTTTCGAAGCCGTCGGCCCAGATGCCGATGATGAAGCCGAACAGGCTGAAGGTCACGGCGGTCAGCACCAGGAAGGTCAGCATCCACACCGGGTGGTGAATCCTGAGCGGCACGAACAGCCCGGCGGTGGCCAGGATGATCAGGCCGAGGATGATGGATTTGGTCGCGGCGGCGCCGACATAGCCGAGCACGATTTCGAAATAGGAGATCGGCGCCGACAATATCTCATAGATGGTGCCGACGAATTTCGGAAAATAGATGCCGAACGAGGCGTTGGCGATGCTCTGCGTCAGCACCGACAGCATCACCAGGCCCGGCACGATGAAGGTGCCATAGCTGACGCCCTCGACCTGGGTGATGCGCGAGCCGATCGCCGCGCCGAACACCACAAAATACAGCGACGTCGAGACCACCGGCGAGACGATGCTTTGCAGCAGCGTGCGCCAGGTGCGGGCCATTTCGAACAGGTAGATGGCGCGGACGGCGCGGAAATTCATGGCGTCCTCACCAGGCTGACGAAAATGTCTTCCAGCGAACTCTTGACGGTGTCGAGGTCGGAGAAGCGGATGCCGGCGCCCCGGAGATCGCCAAGCAGGCTGGTGATGCCGGTGCGCTCACCCCTGGTATCGTAATCATATGTCAGCTCGGAGCCCTCATCCGACAGTTTGAGATTGTAGGCCGCCAGCGCCGGCGGGATGACGTCGATCTTGCCCTGCAGATGCAGCTTGAGCTGCTTCTGGCCAAGCTTCTGCATCAGCCTCGCCTTGTCCTCGACCAGAACGATCTCGCCCTTGTTGATGACGCCGATCCGGTCCGCCATCTGCTCGGCTTCTTCGATGTAGTGCGTGGTCAGGATGATGGTGACGCCGGAGGCCTGCAGCGCGCGCACCACTTGCCACATGCCCTTGCGCAGTTCGACATCGACGCCCGCAGTCGGCTCGTCGAGAAATAGCACCTGCGGCTCGTGCGACAGCGCCTTCGCAATCATCACGCGGCGCTTCATGCCGCCGGACAGCGTGACGATCTTGGAATCCTTCTTGTCCCACAGCGACAGATCCTTCAGCACCTTTTCGATATGGGCCGGGTTTTTCGGCTTGCCGAACAGGCCGCGGCTGAAGCTGACGGTCGCCCACACCGTCTCGAAGGCGTCGGTGTGCAGCTCCTGCGGCACCAGGCCGATCAGTGCGCGCGCGGCGCGGTAGGAGGTGACGATGTCATGGCCATCGACCGATACGCTGCCCGCGCTCGGATTGGCGATGCCGCAGATGATGCTGATCAGCGTGGTCTTGCCGGCGCCATTGGGTCCGAGCAACGCAAAAATCTCGCCGCGGCGGATGTCAAGGTTGATGCCGTTCAACGCCTTGAAGCCGGAGCCATAGGTCTTGGAGAGATTTGCGACGGCTATGATGGGGGGCATGGCGGTCTGGACGGTCTGGATTGCAATGGCGGGAGGCGTAAAGCGGCCGATCGGCCAGCTCGGGGCGAGCACCGACAGATAGGAACGCGCGCGCCCTCGTGCAAGCGCCGCAAGACCATAGGGCCGCGAAGACATCACCACTGTCATCGCCCGGCTTGACCCGGCGACCCCGATTTGCACAGGCTGCGGTGATCATCTGAAGGGCTGCGGCGTACTGGATCCCCGCTTTTCGCGGGGATGACGTAAGCGGTCCGGCGCGCTGATTGGAATGACGTTCACTGCCGATATCGCGCAGCCCAGTCCATCCGTCGACTTACTGCAGCATCGATGTGGGCTGGCGTTCGAGACCGGAAGCCGCGCTCCCGGCATTCTTGCGGGACTGGTAGAATTCCAGAACGCTCCGCGAAGTCTCGATCATGAGGCGGCCGAACTCGGTTTCGGTGTCGCGCAGCTCCTTGGCGGTGACGCGGTGATCCTTCGCGCCAAGGAACAGCAAGGCCATGGTGGTTGCCCACGAGAAGTCGAGCGCCTTGGCCAAAATCAGCAGCATCTCACGGTTCTTGTCGAATAGCGCGCGTTCGATCACGTCGGCCGGCAATGCGCACAACAGCGACAGGCCGATCGTGACTTCCTCGATCTTGTGGGCGCGAGCATACAAGGAGATGCTGTTCTCGTTGAGATTGCCCAGCCGGTGTTGCGTCGTTAGCACCCGTTTGGCGACGAAATAGCTTCGCGATACCGGGCCGAACTTGGACTGCAGCTCGCCCGCGACCTCGGCCACCGAGGACTGGATTTGGTCGACCATCGCGGGCCGTTCGCGCTGCAGCCGCTGCCTGACGTCGTCCGAGGCCTTTGCGATCAATTGCTGGAACAGCTGCCTCGGGATATCCTTGCGCAGGCCGAGCCGCTCGCCGAGAATGGAATCGCCGTCGGCGCGCTGGATCATGTGCAGAAAGCCGAAGTCCGAGAAGCGCGCGCCGTTGTTGTTGGCGACGGAATTCACGACCTCCTGATCGCCGCGCGTCACCAGCACATCGGTGACGGTTGCCTCGATGGATTTTCGTTTCGAGATCGCAAGCAGATGCGACTGGCTTTTGCTGCTGGCGTTGTCGACCAGGGCGCCGGTCTCGATCCGCTCGGATTGCTGGAGCACGGGGCCGGCAACCTCGATCGAATCATCAAAGGCGAGCTTGTGAATGATGTTGCGCGGGGCGCGGTCGAAGGCCGCCAGCCGCCTCGCCAGCCGAGCGAGGGCGGCGACTTCGATCTCATCGGCGAGCCGCCCGACCACCTCGCCGAAGGTCCATATCTCGTCTTCGCTGTAGCGGCCGGCGATCATCAGATCGGTGGCGTGCCACAGCGCCCGCGTCCGGCTTTCCGGGGTTCCGCGCAGCACCGCCTCGTCGAGATCCCGAAGCAACGAACTATCTGTACTCATTCTGCAAGACCCCTAAACCGCGATCAACGCGCCCCAACGATATTGGAGCCGACCATACCGAGCACACGCGATTTTTCCGTAAATGTAGCGGATAAGTATTGCTTCTAAAAATTCGCTAAAATGCGCCGGGGGCTGGTTAACCTTGCCGCAAGGATGCGCGCACCGAAAACGCGTCAAAAAAACAAACGAAAGCCCGGTTCCGATGCAATCAGAACCGAACAGGCTTCAGGCCCGCTCCACAAAGCTATCGACCACCTTCTTCTCGCCGGCTTTTTCAAAGGCGATGGTGAGCTTGTTGCCGTCGATCTTCACGACCTGGCCGTAGCCGAATTTCTGGTGAAACACGCGGTCATCGAGCGAAAATTCCGAAATGGTGCCGGTCGATTTCGCGACCAGCTCGCCTTCGATCACCATCGGGCCGCGTTTGTTGCGGGAGAAGCTGCCGCTGGACGCCGCTGAAAACGGCGACTGGTCTTCCTTGAAACCGCCTCGCGCCTGGCCGTTGCGGCCGCCTTGGCCGCGCCCGCGATTGGCCTGTGCGCGCTTCCAGCCCGGCGTCGCATAGCTTGAGCCGAACGATTCCACATTGTCGAAGCGCGAGGGACCGTAGCCGCTGGCGCCGCCCCAGCCCGATCCACCCTTGGATTCCGTGATCTCGACATTGACCGCCGGCAATTCGTCCAGAAAGCGCGACGGAATGGTGGTCGACCAGGTGCCGTGAATCCGCCGGTTGGTGGCGAAATACAGCTTGGCGCGGCGGCGGGCGCGGGTCAGGCCGACATGGGCGAGGCGGCGCTCTTCCTCAAGGCCGGCGCGGCCCTGCTCGTCGAGGGTTCGCTGGCTCGGGAACAGGCCTTCCTCCCAGCCGGGCAGGAACACGTTGTCGAATTCGAGCCCCTTGGCCGAATGCAGCGTCATCAGCGACACCGCGTCGTCCTCGGCGCCGCCGTCGCGGTCCATCACCAGCGAGATATGCTCGAGGAAGCCTTGCAGGTTCTCGAATTCCTCCATCGAGCGCACCAGCTCCTTGAGGTTCTCGAGCCGCCCGGCGGCGTCGGCGGAGCGATCCTTCTGCCACATCTCGGTGTAGCCGCTTTCGTCGAGCACGATCTCGGCCAGTTCGGTGTGTGAAGCCACCTCGCGTTGCGCGCGCCAGCGATCGAAATTGTTGACGAGATCGCGCAGGCTGCCGCGCGCTTTCGGCTTCAACTCGTCGGTCTCGACCACGGCGCGGGCGGCCTCGAACAGGGGAATGCGGCGCTTGCGGCCATGATCGTGCAGCATCTGCACGGTGGCGTCGCCGAGCCCGCGCTTCGGCACGTTGACGATGCGCTCGAAGGCGAGATCGTCGGCCGGCGAGTTGATCACGCGCAAATAGGCCAGTGCGTCGCGGATTTCCGCGCGCTCGTAGAACCGCGGACCGCCGATCACGCGGTAGGGCAGCCCGAGCGTGACGAAACGGTCTTCGAATTCACGCATCTGGAACGAAGCCCGCACCAGGATCGCGACCTCGTTGAGCTTGGCGCCGGCGCGCTGCAGATCCTCGATCTCCTCGCCGATGGCGCGGGCTTCCTCTTCGGAGTCCCAGGAGCCGGTGACGGTGACCTTCTCGCCGTCGACATCTTCGGTGCGCAGCGTCTTGCCGAGCCGGCCCTCGTTGTGCGCGATCAGATGCGAGGCGGCGGCGAGGATGTGGCCGGTAGAGCGGTAGTTGCGCTCGAGGCGTATCACTTTGGCGCCGGGGAAATCGTGCTCGAAGCGCAGGATGTTGTCGACCTCCGCGCCGCGCCAGCCATAGATCGACTGGTCGTCGTCGCCGACGCAGCAGATGTTCCTGGGCGGCGAGAGCGGCGAGGGAGTGACGACATTCCCCTTTTCGTCATTCCGGGGCGCACCGGCAGGAGCGAAGGCGGAATTCCGATGTGATTGATCTCCATCTCCGGATTCCGGGTTCGTGCCTTCGGCACGCCCCGGAATGACGTCGATGGCCGCCGGAATGACGTTGGCTACGGCCGGCGCCGCCTTCGCGCCAGCCGGCGCCTGGGCGAGGAGCCGCAGCCACAGATATTGCGCGACATTGGTGTCCTGATATTCGTCCACCAGAATGAACTTGAAACGGCCCTGGTATTGCCGGAGCACGTCGGGATGCTCGCGGAACAGCCGGATGTTTTCCAGCAGCAAGTCGCCGAAATCGGCGGCGTTGAGGATCTTCAGCCGCTCCTGATAGCTCGCATAGAGCTTGCCGCCCTTGCCGTTGCCGAACACCGCGGCCTCGCCCGGCGGCACTTGCGACGGCGTCAATCCGCGGTTCTTCCAGCCGTCGATCAGGCCGGCGAGCATGCGCGCGGGCCAGCGTTTGTCGTCGATATTCTCGGCCGCCAGAAGCTGCTTGACGAGGCGGATCTGGTCGTCGACATCGAGTACGGTGAAATTGGACTTCAACTGCACGAGTTCGGCGTGGCTCCGCAGGATGCGTCCGCCGATCGAATGGAAGGTGCCGAGCCAAGGCATGCCTTCGACGGCCTGACCGAGCATCTGGCCAAGCCGCAGCTTCATTTCGCGCGCCGCCTTGTTGGTGAAGGTGACCGACAGAATCTCGCCGGGGCGGGCGCGGCCCTGGCTCAGGATATGGGCGATGCGGCAGGTCAGGACGCGGGTTTTGCCGGTGCCGGCGCCGGCCAGTACCAGCACCGGCCCATCCAGGGTCTCCACCGCCTCACGCTGTTCGAGGTTGAGGCCGGCCAGATATTGCGGGGTCGCCGCCGCCCGCGCGCGCGCGGCGATGCCACCGGCCGCAGGCTTGTGGTCGGGAACGCCGCGAGGGGTCAGTCTGTTCGGCTCGGTCATGCGAATCGTATTCCGCCACGATGGCACCGTGCGGCCGTGAAGGGGAGCCTTCATAGCAGGATTGGGGGCATATAGGGCTTCAGGGGCGGATTTGACAGGAGTTATCCCGGGCCGCCAAGCGCCCCGTTTCGGCCTCCGATCCGGATTTGGTTCCCCCGGTCCCCGGCATTTTTCGCGAGGTCTGCGGAGGAAACCTGGCGGAACCTTTGTTCCGAGGCCGGATTGTCTCCACAGCCAATGCGCAATGCCGGTCATTGCGCCGATACCGAAACAGAAGGTTCAAACAGAGGTCCGTGTCATGTTGAGCTGGGTCGTTACATTTTTGGTCGTTGCGCTGATCGCAGGTATTTTGGGCTTCGGCGGCGTCGCCGGCGTGTCCATCGAAATCGCCAAGACGATCTTCTTTATCGCTGTGGTGCTGTTCCTGATCTCGGCCGTGATCGGTCTCGCGCGCGGTCGCACCCGGGTCTGACGCCGCGGCTTGACCGGGCGTTCTATTTCGAGGGCATCGCGATCCTTCGGCCGATGCCCTCGGGCCGGGCCACGGCGGCATGGGCGTTGACCACGGCCCCGACGTGGGCACCGATATCCGGCGGGAACGGCGCGGTTCGGCGCGCGGTCATGTCGATATGAATGGTCATGTTCTCCGACGTAGCGGAGAGCCATCCCTCGGTGGCATGGCGCAGCTCTTCAAACGTGTGCAGCCGCTTCTCGTCCGCGGCCACCAGCAGGATCGACACCTGCACGGGATCGCCGAGATGAATTTCCCGCAGGTACCGGACGTGGCATTCGGCAGTGAAGGTAGAGCCGTGGCGTTCCTTCATGTAGCCGGGGCCGATCCCGAGCCTGAGCCATAATTCGTCGATGGCGCGGTCGAACATCACATTGTAATAGGCCATGTTAAGATGGCCGTTATAGTCGATCCATTGCGGTTCGATCTGCATCACCGATGCCAGGAACGGCGCGGGCCGCAGCAGCAGATCGTCGGTGGCGGCAGTGTCGGTCATCGTCATCCCTGTTTGTTCGATCCGGTCCCTTGACCCCTTATATATCCTTTGCCACCGTCGCTCTAAATCGGGGAGGTATCGATTTGACGACCACGGCCATCCATCATCTGAAGCGGCCGGAGCCGCGGGCGCTGGCGAGCACGATTGAAGCGCTCGCGGCGCGGTTCGGCAACCGCCTGGTGACCTCGCAGGCGGTGCGCGAACAGCACGGGCATACCACCACCTGGCTCGCATCGCAGCCGCCGGACGCGGTGGTGATGGCGCAGGAGACATCGGATATCCAGGACGTGGTAAGGATCTGCGCCAGGCACGGCGTTCCCGTGATCGCGTTCGGCACCGGCACCTCGCTGGAGGGTCAGGTCAACGCGCCGGCCGGCGGCGTCTGTATCGATCTGCGCGACATGAACCGGGTGCTGGAAGTCCATCCCGAGGATCTCGACTGCGTGATCCAGCCCGGCATCACCCGCAAGACGCTGAACGAGCATCTGCGCGACCAGGGCGTGTTCTTCCCGATCGATCCCGGTGCCGATGCGTCGCTGGGCGGCATGGCCTCGACGCGGGCGTCCGGCACCAATGCGGTGCGCTACGGCACCATGCGCGACAATGTGCTGGCGCTCAAGGTGGTGCGGGGCGATGGCGAGATCATCACCACCGGCACCCGCGCCAAGAAGTCTTCGGCCGGCTACGACCTCACGCATCTGTTCGTCGGCGCCGAAGGCACCCTCGGGATCATCAGCGAACTCACGATCAAGCTGCGCGGCATCCCCGAGACCATCGCCGCCGCGGCCTGTTCGTTCGAAACCGTGCGCGGCGCCTGCCAGGCCACGATCCTGGCGATCCAGACCGGCATTCCGGTGGCGCGGATCGAACTGCTCAACGCCGAACAGGTACGCGCCGTCAACGCCTATTCGAAATTGTCGTTGCCGGAGACGCCGCTCCTGCTGCTGGAATTTCACGGCAGCGACAACGAGGTCGCCGAGCAGTCGAAGAATTTCAGCGAACTTGCCAAGGAATGCGGCGGCGGCGCGTTCACCTGGACCACCCGGCCCGAGGATCGCACCAAGCTATGGCAGGCGCGGCATGATGCCTATTGGGCGGTGAAGAGCCTGCGTCCCGGCGCCGGCGTGGTGGCGACCGATGTCTGCGTGCCGATCTCGCGGCTGGCCGATTGCGTGACTGAAACCGAAGCGGATCTGAAGCGACTCGGTCTGCTTTCGCCGATTGTCGGCCATGTCGGCGACGGCAATTTCCATTGCTCGCTATTGTGCGACGTCGACGACCCTGAGGAGATGGCGCGCGGCGAGGATTTCATGCATCGGTTGGTGGAACGCGCGCAGGCGATGGGCGGCACCTGCACCGGTGAGCACGGCATCGGGCAGGGCAAGCAGAAATACCTCAAGGCCGAACTCGGCGCCGAGGCGATCGACGCCATGCGTGCGCTGAAGCAGGCGCTCGATCCGCAGAATATCTTCAATCCCGGAAAGATCGTGCCGGCGCTGTAGCGAGCTGCGGAATCACCGGTCGGAGCGGTTCAGCTGCTCTGCAGTGTGGCGTGGTCGGTTTCCATCTGCCGGTTGCCGGTGGTCGGATCGGTGATGACGGTGCTGACCGTCGCCTTGCCCTTGCCGGTCAGTTGAATCTGGGAATCGCCGATGCGAAACAGATTCTTGGTGGTGATGAAGACCCGTTGGGTCTGAAGCCCGCCGCTGGCGCTCTGGAACTTGACGTTGGCTCGGTAGCCGCTGACGTTCGAAATCGTGATCGTGAACGGCTGCTTGTTGTAGTCGGTACCGGTCCAGGTGCCTTGCCATTGCGTCGGATCGACCTTGGCGAATCGCGCGCCTGTCGGAATCAGGCTCTGCGACGCACTCGCGTAGCTCGATTGCAGGATGCTCATGATGTCGACCATCGGAATTCTCCATCAGCCCGCCGTCGCAGGTAGCCAGACCACCACTGCCAGAACTCCGTTAATCATTGATTAACCGTCGCCGGACAGTTCGCCGGGCCAGGTCGGCGCCAGCGATATCAAGGAACCAAGCGCCATCCACCGTCGGCCGACCATTTTCCTTGATCGAGTTGCTTCAATCTGATAACTCTGTGCCGTGACGGAGCCGCGCGACCCAACCCTCGATGTGCTGCTCGACCTCGATGGACAGGTTCTCGTGGTTGACCCCGAGGGCGGCCATTGGGTTCGCTTCGTGGGGACGCGGGTGCCGGAATCGCCTTAGAAGCCGCACGGCATCGACTACTCGCTGACGCTGCACCGGCCGGATGGCCAGCGGCTGATCGGCTTCGACAACGCCCATCCGGTGGCGCGGCAGAAGCGCGGCGAGGCGCAGGACCATCGCCACCGGCTGCGGACGATCAAAGCCTACGAGTATCAGGACGCGGCAACCCTGCTTGCCGATTTCTGGGAGACGGTGGACGCGGTGTTGCGCGAGAGAGGAGTGATCCCATGACGACATTGAAGGTGGGCATCGCCAGCTATGAGGACATGAAGGCCCGCACCATGGCGGTGGCGCGCGGCGAGCAGCGCGTCGCGCCAGACGAGCCGAAGGTGTGGTTCACCTCCACCGAGTCCTTCGCCAAAGTTCTCTCGGCGGGCAACCGCGACCTGCTGCGGGTGATTGTGGAGCAAGCGCCCGGCTCGCTCGACGAACTGGCGCGGATCACCGGCAAGGCGAAGTCGAACCTATCGCGCACCTTGAAGACGATGGCGGGCTACGGCCTGGTCCGCCTGGAACGAGGCGAGCGGGGCCGGATCACGCCGAAGGTGACGCATGATCGGGTGGAACTTGACCTGCCGCTCACCTGGTCGCGGAAGGCGAGTTGAGCCACGACCGCTTGCTGCGTCATGGCTTGACGTAAATGCTCATATACGATCCCGCGTAGTCTTCCTTCCAGCCTCTCTTGTCCACGAGAAACCGCCTCAACTGTTCATGCGCCTTCACCCAAAGCACCGCATCGATTTGGTATTTCTCAAGCACCCTGTCCCAGGCGGTCTCATCGATCTCGTCATCGATCAGTCCGAAATAGTCGCGCAGTAAAGTATCTGGATAGGCGGTGGCTGCCCGGCCATCCACGAACACAGGTACGGCACCGTGAGTGCGGAAAATCAGAATTCCACCGACGTTCCAGTGGTTCAGAAGCCGCGCATGCGAAAAATGCGCTTGAAGATAAAGCGCGTCCTGCTCCGAAAGCATTTGCGGAAGTCCGAGGGCCGGTTCGATTTGCATGAAAGTCAATGGCAGAGCGGACGCTCCAATGAGGCCAGCCGCCAACAGCGTCCTCTGGACGGTGAAATTATTCAGTTTGGGCAGCAGTCGATCGAGGTGAAGAGCCAATGGAACCGTTGAGAATATAAAAAAGAAGGACATGTATCTGAATTGATAAAGTCCCAAAAACAAAAAGAGCCAGGAAAGCAGCCGTGACTCCAGGGGGACAGGATGCGAATCCCGGTAGCGCAGTTCAAGCGCAATAAATGTCAGGATATATATGATCCCGGGAAGGCTCCCGGGCACGGTCAGGTTCCGAAAATAAGACCACCATTCGGTGATGTGCCCTTGCACAAAGTTGCCCAGTGTAGCCGTCAGGCCATCGTAGATATGCCAGCCAAGAGGATTGATAAGGATCGCAATAGAGCAGCCGGCTCCCGCGAAACTGTAGATCCTAAAATTTACCCAATCCCGCCGCAGCAGAGCCGCGGCGCAAAAAATGCCGACAACAAGAAAACCAAGCAAAAAGCCGCCATGCAGATTGGCCCAAAGGACCATGATCAGGGGCAGCAGGAAGCATCGCGTTCTTTTCAAACACTCTGCGTAGAAAATTACGCAAAACAACATGGTGGAAGTGTTTGGCGAAGCGGCGAGATAGATATTTGGGGCCGTCGCAAAAGACGGGTAGAGCAAACACGCGGAGAAGACGGAAATACAAACGGCAATTGTTGAGGCTCCGCTGCTCAGGCAGACGGACGCAAGATATCCGACGATGACTGCGCCACATGCAACTACAAATAATACGAGACCACCAAATTTCGAATATTGAAATAATGCACTGGCGATCACGTCCCACAGCCACGAAAGATTGTACCATTGCCTGTCTCCAAGGGTAAATGACCATGGATCCTGGAAAGGAATATTACCTCGTTCTCTGATTAGGTCTCCGGCGGCCAGGTGCCAGCCCAAATCATAGTGGGCGAGCAGGAGCTCCGCGTTCGAAAGGTAATACACGCATGCGAATGAAATCAGGAAGACATAAATTCCGTACCTCTGGAAGTCAGGTCTGATCGTCTTTGGCCCTCCATCAAACTTGGAGTCGCCCCAAGCCTCCAGCGCGTCCATGAATGAGCCCCCTCGCGATTCGAAGCGAGCCTCCCACGGGCTCTGCGCGTTTTTGGGTCTGCATGGCTAGATGCAGACAATCGCCGCTTCAGCCTAGCTACGGTGATCGATGTAAGGTTGAGTAAAAATCGGTTGGGCAATTCGATTACTGTCCGCGGAAGAATTTTTCTGGTTAACGAATGGCTACGCGGAACTCGCGATCAGCGAATATTGCTCCCCTCATTTCATGAGTACACGCCTAAGCGTGGGCGAGCGTTTTCCCGGCGTCCTGCTGCTTGGACCAGGAGATGTAATAGGCGGTCGAGGTCATGACCGCGATCCCGGTCGCGCTGACGAGCAACTGCATCACGACAGACCCCGAACTCGTCGTCAGGATGAAATGGCCGGCGAAGGAGAGAAAGACGGCGGCGCAGAACACCGCCAGCGACTGTTCGCCGCATTTGACGAGCGGTCTGAAGATCGGCCGGTTCAACCCGCTCCAGTCCTCCGGGACAAACCGGGTGACAAAAAACGCCACGACGATGAAGTGCAGCACGCGATAGGGCGCCAGATTCTCCTTGTCGTTGGGGTTGAAAGCGTCGAACAGCCACGCCGGGAACATGGCTCCAAATTCCGGGAAGCGCCCCGCCATCGTCATCACCAGCGCGAAGGCCAGATAGACGGCCGCGAAATACAGCGCGATCGTGGACTGGTGGGTGGCGCGGAACTGGCTTGCGCCTTCGAGTGCGACGCAGGCGCCGAACACGAACAGCAATTGCCAGCAGAATGGATTGAAATCCCAGTCTCCCTCCGGAAACGAGGCCAGGTTAGTGGCCGTGGTGTAGCCGGAAATGAAGATGAACAGATCGGCGGCGCCGCTGAAGCCGTAATTTCGAGCCGTGATCCAGTTCACGAAGTTGTTGGGGATATGGTCGAGAAAGATGAACCAGTTGGCGAGGCCCAGAAACAGGTTGAGCCGGATATCGCGACCGTTCGCCGTGAGATTCGCGTTGATGTTCATGGACATTGTTTATGCCGTGGATGGTGGCGGCGCCAGCGAGGGCAAGGGGCGGCTTGCGCCCGGCCCGGATTTTGTCTCAGCCGGTTTGTCCAGCCGAATCAGCTCACGGCGGTCGCGTGGCCATTGACCGAGAAATATGGCAGCATGCCGAATCCGAGAAATAGAATAATCGTGAAAAAGATTGTTGGCTCCAGCCTGGAATAAAACCGCGTGCGCATGGACCTGTTTGAAACGCCTCCCCGGACGCGAAGAGCCGCGCTTCGGGGATTTGCAACCGCCGCCGCCTGATGCGGCTGCCCTTCTTCTACGGCTGGATAATGGTCGCCGTGACGTTCGTCACCATGGCGATCGGCGTCAACGCGCGCACTTCGTTTTCGCTGTTCTTTCCGCCGATCGTCGATGAGTTCGGATGGGAACGCGGCGTCACCGCCGGCGCCTTCTCGTTCGGTTTTCTGGTTTCCGGCGCGGTGAGCCCGCTGATCGGCCGCATGATGGATCGCCTTGGTCCGCGCGCCGTGATGGAGCTTGGCGTCGTGCTGATGGCAGGCGGCCTGTTGCTGGCGCCGCTGACGACGCAGCCCTGGCATCTCTACGTGACGATCGGCGCCATGGTCGGCGTCGGCAGCATCTGTCTCGGCTACTCCGGTCAATCGCTGTTCCTGCCCAACTGGTTCAATCGCCGGCGCGGGCTTGCGATGGGGCTTGCCTTTGCCGGCGTCGGCCTCGGTTCGGTGACGCTGCTGCCCTGGGTGCAGCACATGATCGAGCAGACCGGCTGGCGAACCGCCTGCACGGCGATGGGCGTTCTGGTGCTGGTCGTGCTCGCGCCGATCAACCTGTTGCTGCGCAAGCGGCCCGAGGATATCGGGCTGGAGCCGGACGGCGACGCGGCACCGCTGGCATCGGCAAGGCCGGTCTCGAACATCATCGATCCCGATTGGGCCGCGATCGACTGGACCTTGCGGCGCGCGCTGCGCACGGCGCGGTTCTGGTGGCTGGCGGCAGGTTATTTCGGCGGATTGTATATCTGGTACGCGGTGCAGGTTCACCAGACCAAATATCTTCTCGACCTCGGCTTCAGCCCGAGCGTGGCGGTGTGGGCGCTGGGTGCGGTCAGCCTGCTCGGGATTCCCGGTCAGATCCTGCTCGGGCACATCTCGGACCGGCTCGGACGGGAGTGGGTATGGACCGCCAGTTGCGGCGGCTTTGCGATCTGCTTTGCGGCGCTGATCGCGCTGGCGCGGTTTCCGACCTTGCCGCTGGTCTATCTCATGGTGGTGGCGCAAGGCGCGCTCGGCTATGGCCTCACCTCCATCATGGGCGCGGTGGTGGTGGAGATTTTCCAGGGCAAGCATTACGGCAGCATCTTCGGTACCGTGATGCTCGCAGCCCTCGCCGGCGGCGCCGCCGGCCCCTGGTTCACTGGCATTCTGCACGACCTTTCAGGGAGTTATACCATGGCCTTCGCGATCGGCATCGCGGTGAGCGCGATGTCGGCGATCGCGATCTGGTGCGCGGGGCCCGGCCAGATCCGCGCCGTCGCGGGCCAGTTGCACCGGGTCCAGGACCGCGCGATCGGCAGTGGCCAGAAGTAGCAACTTGCGGACTTGCCGATACCGCCGGCTTGTGGGCTTAATCCGCCGCCAAAACCACTCTGACCGCATCGAGGGTGTCATGAATGAGCATGTTCAGACCGCGACGACCGGGCCGCTCTTCAATCCGCTGTCGCCGGACTTCATTCGTGATCCCTATCCGCATTACGAGCGGCTTCGCACCTCCGACCCGATGCATCTGACGCCGCTCGGTGCGTTTGTCGCCAGCCGCCACGCCGAGGCCAGTCTCGTTCTGCGCGACAAGCGCTTCGGCAAGGATTTCGTCGATCGCACCATCCGGCGTTACGGACCGCGGATCATGGAGGAGCCGGTCTTTCGCAGCATGAGCCACTGGATGCTGCAGCAGGATCCGCCCGATCATACCCGGTTGCGCGGTCTCGTCGTGAAGGCCTTCACCGCCCGCCGGGTCGAGGATATGCGTCCACGCATCCAGCAGATTGTCGATGACACGCTCGATGCGATCGTCGGTCGGGGCCACATGGATCTGATCGAGGATTTCGCGTTTCTGCTGCCGGTGACGATCATCTGCGACATGCTCGGGATTCCAGAAGATCACCGCGAGGTCTTCTACAAGAGCTCCCGCGACGGCGGCCGCCTGCTCGATCCGGTGCCGCTGACCCCCGCCGAAATCGAGCAGGGCAATGCCGGCAACCTGATGCATCAGATGTATTTCCAACGGTTGTTCGAGCTGCGCCGGCGCAGCCCGGGCGAGGATCTGACGACGCAACTGGTGCAGGCCGAGGAAGACGGCCTCAAGCTCTCCAACGAGGAGTTGACGGCCAACATCATCCTGCTGTTCGGCGCCGGGCACGAGACCACGGTCAACCTGATCGGCAACGGGCTATTGGCGCTGCACCGCAATCCCGATCAGCTTGCGCTGCTCAAGTCCAACCCGGCGCTCATCACCAACGCCATCGAGGAATTCCTGCGCTACGATTCCTCGGTGCAGATGACCGGCCGGGTGGCGCTGGAAGACATCGACGACCTCGGCGGCAAGAAAATTCCCAAGGGAGAGAGCGTGCTCTGTCTGTTGGGTTCGGCCAATCGCGATCCGGCGGTCTATCCCGACCGGCCGGATCGTCTCGACATCACCCGCCCCAATGTGCGCCCGCTGTCCTTTGGCGGCGGCATCCATTTCTGCCTTGGCGCCCAACTGGCGCGCATCGAGGCCGAAATCGCCATCGCGACGCTGCTGCATCGTCTCCCGGAATTGCGGTTGGACAACGCCGAGAACCCGGAATGGCGCCCGACCTTCGTGCTGCGCGGCCTCAAGGCGCTGCCGGCACGCTGGTGAGGACCGCGGCGTTAACCCAGGTGTGACGTTGCTGTGACTTCGCCATAGTTGCCCTTATATATGGCGGCGTTCCGGCGTTGATATCGGCGCGGCGGGTGGCTCGGGCTCACTGTCGCGACGGCGCATGTTTTACGGAAGATGGGCCGTCCTGCCGTGCGAAGCCGATGCGCCGGCCCATGCTTAGAAGGAGACACCGTGCAGACGACGCTGCTCGGACTGGCGATTGCCCTTATCCTGGCGCTGACCGCCGCGCTGGTCGGACCGTACTTCATCGACTGGAATCAGTTCCGGCCGCAATTCGAGGCCGAAGCAACCCGGGTGATTGGTGCGCCGGTGCGGGTTGACGGCGCGCTCGATGCGCGGTTGCTGCCGACGCCATCGCTGCGGCTTCGCTCGGTGGTGGTCGGCGGCGCCAACGATCTCGGCAAGGTTCGCGCCGACAAGCTCGATGTGGAGTTCAGCCTGGGCGAGCTGATGCGCGGCGAATGGCGCGCCACCGAACTGACCATCAATGGCCTCGCGCTCGATCTCGGACTTGATCCGCGAGGGCTGATCGATTTGCCGGTCGCGGGCGGAAAGTTCAATCTGGGCTCGCTCGCGATCGACCGCCTGAACCTGACCGGCCGCATCGCGCTGCATGACGCCGCAAGCCGCGGGACGCTCGAACTGAACGATATCGTCTTCAGCGGCGACGTGCGTTCGCTGGCCGGCTCGGTGCGGGGCGACGGCAACTTCACGCTGTCCGGCACGCGCTACCCGTTCCGGGTGTCGTCGGGCCAGACACAGGACGGCGGCGGCACCCGCGTTCACCTCAACATCGATCCCGGCGCCAGCGCCTTGGCGATTGATCTCGATGGCGTGCTCAGCTTCGAGGCCCGCGCCCCGCGCTTCGAAGGTGCACTGGTGCTGGCCAGCGCCGCGGAGACCAGCTCGAACGACCCACGCGCCAAGACGTCGCGGACCTCCTGGCGTATGTCAGCCAGGGTCAGGGCCGACCCGGCGGCCGCGCATCTCGAGCAGCTCGAGGCCAGCTACGGCCCTGACGAGACCGCGCTCAAATTGGCTGGCCTCGCGGACATGCGCTTTGGCGCCTCGCCCTTGCTTCATGCGGTGATCTCGGCGCGGCAGTTCGATGCCGACCGGTTCGCCGGCAAGGGCGATGACAAAGCCGCAGAACCGGTTCGATTGTTGCCAGGGTTGCGCGCGCTGCTCGCCGCAATCCCGCAGGCGCCGATTCCGACTCAAATCGAATTCGGCTGCGAGCAGATCATGCTGGGCGGGCGTCCGCTGCAGGCTCTCGCGGCCGATCTGCACGCCGATACGAAGTCCTGGATCGTCGATCGGCTGGATTTTCGTGCACCCGGCGCCACCCATATCACTCTCAGCGGCACCGACATGCAGCCGGGCCCGTCCGGCAGTTTTCGCGGCGCGCTCGATGTCGAATCGTCCGATCCGGATACGCTGGCGGCGTGGCTGCAGGGCCGCGGTGAGGCCAGCTTTCACAGTCAAAAGCCACTGCGGCTGAGTGGCACCGTCAGTGTGGCCGCGGACCGCGTTGCCATCGACGCCATGAAGGCCGAGATCGACGGCGGCTCCGTCGCAGGGCGGGTTGCGCTCGCCAGGCCATCGGCAGACGGCGGCTCGCGGTTCGACGCCGTATTGAAGGCCGACCGCCTTGATCTCGATGCCGCCGCGGCGTTCGTGCGCTCGCTGGCAGGCCCGCAGGCCGACTGGCCCGACGCGGCGGCGATCTCGCTCGATATCGGGCACGCCGGTTCGGCCGGCCAGGATTTGCATCCGTTCGTGGCCAGGCTGGGCTATGGCGCGAAAAAGATCTCGCTCGATCAGCTCAAGATCGGCGACGCCGGCAGCGTCATGGTGGACGGCTCCGGTGATTTCGATCGGGCCAATGCGACCGGAAAGCTGATGCTGAATTCCAGCGCGCCATCGCTTGGCCAGATCACCGGCCTGATTGCGCCGCTCGCGCCGGCGCTGGCGGCGCGGCTCGATGCCATGGGTATGGGTCCGGGCCCCGCACATCTCAAGCTCGCGCTCGATGTCGGCAAGGATTCCACCCATGTCGACCTTGCGAGCGCGCGCGCCGTGGTCGACCTCGACGCGCCGCAGCTCAAGGGCGCCGTCACCGTCACCGCGAAGCCAGCCATCGCCAGCTTGCGCGCGATCGATCTCGATGCGCTGCGGCGCAGCGAAGTCAGCGTTGAATCGAAGGTGTCGTCGGAGCAGGGCGGTGCGTTGCTGGCCCTGCTGGGGCTCAATCACGCCATTGCTGCGGGCCAGGGCCCGGCACAATTCGAGGGATCCGTGAGCGGCAAGTGGCATGCGCCGCTGCGGCTGAAGGTCAAGATGACGGGAGCCGGACTGGACGCCGACGCGCAGGGTACCGCCGAACCGTGGGCGCAGGACGCGACGGCCAGCGTCAATCTGACAATGCGGCGTGCCGATCTGACGCCGCTGTTCGGTCTCAAGCCCGCGGACGCGCTGGCGCGCAATGTCAGCCTGTCGTCACGGGTCGCGCTCGCCGGGGGCAAGCTGACCCTGGACGATCTGGACGGCTCGATCGCGGGTTCGCGGCTGCGCGGGCATATCGTGCTAACGCTCGGCGATGAAAAGAATGTCGAGGGCGAAGTTGGTCTCGACACGCTTGATCTCGCGCCGGCCTTCGCGCTTGCGATCGGCAGTGCCGGGCGCGCCGCGGCCGAGCCGCTCGGTGCGGGCCTGCTGAAAGGCTGGCGCGGCCATATCACATTCCAGGCGTTGCGCGGCTCGCTTCCGGGCGGCGGCGAATTGCGGCCGGTGAGCGGAACGGTCATCAATGACGGCCAGTCGCTGGCCTTCGACGAGATCAAGGGCTTGATCGGGGGTGGAGCGGCGACAGCCCATATCGACGCCAGGCAGACCAACGACGGCCTAGCGCTCAACGCACGCGTGCAGCTGACGGGGGTGGATGGCAAGGCGTTGCACTATCGGCAGCTTAAAATGCCAGCGGGCCGCACCTCGATGCAGATGACGCTGGCGAGCCTCGGCCGCAGCACATCGGCGCTGACCGGGGCGTTGTCCGGAAGCGGCGCCGTGACGCTGGAATCCGCTGCCATCGCCGGGCTCGATCCGCGCGCGTTCGACGCCGCGATCCGCGCCAGCGATGCCGGGCAGGCGACCGACGACACCAGGCTGCGGCAGATCGTCGAGCCGGTGCTGTCGGCCGGTGCATTGACGGTCGCCTCGGCGCAAATTCCCTTCACGATCAGGGATGGCCGGCTTCGGGTGGACGCCACCACGCTCGGTGCCGATGGCGCCCGCGCCATCGTGTCCGGTGGCTACGATATTCCCGCCGACCAGGCCGACATTCGCGCCACCCTCGCGTCAACCAGCGTCGGAGCGGCGGCGAGCCGCCCGGAACTTCAGCTGTTCGCGGCGGGCTCGCCCGACGCGCTCAATCGAACCATCGACGTTGCGGCGCTGTCGTCATGGCTGGCGGTGAGAGCGATCGACCGCGAGACCCGCCGGCTGGATTCGATCGAGCGCGGCGAACGGCCGCCGGCGGCCACGCCGGCATCGATTCCGCCGCCATCGGCGCCGATTCCCGGCGCGGTCCCAACCGATCCATCGCTTCCCGATGCGCTGAATCCGGGCCATGACCCGCGCCGGCCGCTGTTGAAACCCAAGACAAGCCTCCCGCGTCCGCCGGCCGTACCCTCGACACCCAGCCCGCCCGTGGTCAGCCAGCAGGTCGCGCCGCTACCGCCGCCGATCGAAGTCCGGCCGGCACCCAATGTGGTGCGACAGCCCAGGCTGCGGGCGCCCCTGGTGCTGACGCCGCCGGTCGCCAACCCACCACGGCCGTCATTCTAGACCATTTTCCAGCACCGCGGCTTCATCCTTCGAGACGCGCGCAAGCGCGCTCGGTCTTCGACCCTCATGGTGAGGAGCGTGGCGACGCCATGCGTCTCGAACCACGAGGCCCCCTGGATGCGCGGTCATGAGTTGGCGGCTTGGGCTCGTCCGCCAAGCCGGTCATGGGCGCGAACCAAATCAGGTTGGGGGCGTTGGGTCTCCGCGAATCCCGGCGAGCGGAGCCTTAAGCTGAACCGACCATCGAACGCATTGGGCTCCAGAGGCATCTCGCCGCTGCTCGCGCTCAATTTCTTCATGGCCGACATGCAGGCGGGCATCGGTCCGTTCCTGGGTGTGTTCCTGCTCGGGCATGGCTGGGAAAGTGGGCTGATCGGCACCGTGATGACCCTTGGCGGCATCACGGGAATGCTGATGACCACGCCTGCGGGCGCGCTGATCGATGCGACCCGGCACAAAAAGCTTTACGTCATCATCCCCGGTATTTGCACGGTCGTCGCCTCCGGCATCGTTTTGCTTTCACAAAACTTTTGGCTGGTGACGCTGTCCCAGGTTGCCACCGCGATCGCTGGCGCAGCGATCGGCCCGGCCGTGACCGGCATGACGCTCGGCATCGTTCGCCAGGCCGGCTTCAATCGGCAGAACGGCCATAATCAGGCGCTCAACCATGCCGGCAACATGGTTGGCGCCGGATTGTCGGGCCTGCTCGGATGGAGGTTCGGATTCACCGCCGTGCTGGGGCTCGCCGCCGCCTTTGGCATCCTGTCGATCGTCTCGGTCCTGATGATCCCGAGCGCCGCGATCGACGACGATGAGGCGCGCGGGCTCAACCGGACCGAGGATAAGATTGGCCAGGTCGGCGGCTTCACCGTGCTGCTGGAAAGCCGGCCGCTTCTGATCCTGGCCGCGGCGCTGGCCTGCTTTCATCTCGGCAATGGCGCCATGCTTCCACTCTACGGGCTCGCGGTCGTCTCGGCCAAACAGGCCGACCCGGCCGGATTTGTCGCGATCACCATCGTTGTGGCCCAAGGCGTCATGATTCTGGTATCGCTGATCGCGACGCGCTTCGCCGAGAAGGAGGGGTACTGGCTGGTGCTGCTGATTTCGTTCATCGCGCTGCCAATCCGCGGCGTCGTCGCCGCCTGCGTGATGAACAATTGGGGCGTCTATCCGGTGCAGATCCTTGACGGTGTGGGAGCTGGATTGCAAAGCGTCGCGGTGCCCGGCCTTGTTGCGCGGATCCTCGATCGCAGTGGTCGCGTCAATGTCGGGCAGGGCGCGGTAATGACCGTCCAGGGCCTCGGCGCCTCGCTCAGTCCCGCGCTCGGTGGCTGGATCGCACAGGAGATCGGTTACAGCGCCATGTTTCTTATTCTCGGCAGTTTTGCACTCGGCTCGATCGCATTGTGGCTAGGCTTCGCCTCGGTTCTAAAGCCGGCCTGTGCCCGCCGGCCCGGGGAGAAACATCGTCCGGCGGCAACCGCACTGGCGGGCGCGCAGTGATCTCGGCGATCGACGCCGCCACCTGGGCAATCGCAATCCTCGCGACCCTGGGCGTGATTGTCCGGCCGTGGAATTTGCCCGAGTTCATCTGGGCGGTCGCCGGCGCTGCGTTGCTGGTGTTGCTCCATCTGTTGCCCTGGCCGGACGCGCTCGCGGCCGCCGGCAAGGGTATCGACGTCTACTTCTTCCTGATCGGCATGATGCTGCTGGCCGAAGTGGCGCGGAAGGAGGGGCTGTTCGACTGGCTCGCCGCGCAGGCGGTGCGGCATTCGCATGGCGAGGCGAAACGGCTGTTTCTGATCGTCTATGTCGTCGGCACCATGGTTACGGTTCTGCTGTCGAACGATGCCACCGCCGTGGTGCTGACGCCGGCGGTCTATGCCGCGACCCGCGCCGCCAAGGTCGAGCCGTTACCCCATCTGTTCGTTTGCGCCTTCATCGCCAACGCGGCGAGCTTCGTGCTGCCGATCTCCAATCCGGCCAACCTCGTCGTGTTCGGAAAAGACATGCCGCCGCTCGCGGTGTGGCTGCGCCTGTTCGCGCTGCCTTCGGTAGTCGCGATCGTCGTCACCTATCTCGCCTTGCGGCTGACGCAACGTCGCGCCCTCGATGCGCCGGTCGCCGAGATCGGGGAGATTTCTCCGCTGACGTTCGCGGGCAAACTCGCGGCATGGGGAATCGTGATGACGGCGATTGTGCTGCTGACGGCATCCGCGCTCGGCTCGGCTCTCGGATTGCCGACTTTCGTGGCCGGTGCGGCGGTGACGATGCTGGTGCTCTTGCTGGGACGGCAATCGCCATGGCCGGTCCTGCGGGACATTTCCTGGTCGGTGCTGCCGTTGGTGGCGGGCCTGTTCATCCTGGTCGAAGGTCTGAACCGGACCGGCGTGCTGCCGGCGCTCGCGGGGATCCTGAAACGGGCCGCGGCGGCCTCACCGCAGATCACGGCCTGGATAGCCGGCGTCGTCGCCGCCATTGCATCGAACCTCGTCAACAATCTGCCGGTCGGGCTGATTGCGGCGACCATCCGTCAGACGGCGCAGGTGCCGGCCGAGGTCACCGGGGCGATCCTGATCGGCGTCGATCTCGGTCCGAACCTGTCGGTGACGGGATCGCTCGCCACCATTCTCTGGCTGATCGCGCTGCGGCGCGAGGGCGAACATGTCGGTGCGCTGCGGTTTCTCCGGCTGGGCCTGGTGGTGATGCCGCCCGCTCTGGTGCTTTCGCTGCTGGCCTTGTCCGCGATGTCGCGATGAATGCTGCTGGCAGCGGCCTTACCCGGCACCGAGGGCGTAGGCGATGTTATAGGTCGCGAGACTTGCGGCATAGGCGAGCGCGAGCATGTAGGCGAAAGTGATCGCCATCCATTTCCAGCTTCCGGTTTCGCGACGAATGACAGCCAGCGTGGAAGCGCATTGCGGGGCGAAGATATACCAGGCCAGCAGCGACAGTGCCGTGGCCAGGCTCCATTTGGTGGTCAGCATCTGTCCGATCTGGTCCGCCGCTTCCTTGCCGCCCTCGATGGCATAGACGGTGCCGAGCGCGGCGACCGCGACTTCCCGCGCCGCCATGCCCGGGATCAATGCCACGGCGATCTGCCAGTTGAATCCGATCGGCGCGAGCAGAGGCACCAGCGCCTTGCCGATCATGGCGGCGAAGCTGTAGTCGATCGGGGGGTCGGTTGCTCCGACCGGCGGCAGCGGAAACGACGCCAGAAACCAGATCAGCACCATCATCGAGAAGATCGTGGTGCCGGCCCGCTGCAGGAACATCTTCGCCCGGGTATAGACGCCGATGGCGACGCTGCCGGCGCGCGGCATCTTGTAGTCCGGCAACTCCAGCATGAAGGGTGCCGGCGCGTAGTCACGCAGCATGAAGAACTTGATGACGAAGGACACCCCCAAAGCGCTGGCGATGCCCGCCGCGTAGAGCCCGAACATCACCAGTCCCTGCAGATTGACCCAGCCCCAGATCAGCCGGGCGGGGATGAAGGCGGAGATGATCAGCGTGTAGACCGGGATGCGCGCCGAGCAGGTCATCAGCGGTGCGATCAGGATGGTGGTCAGGCGGTCGCGGCGATTGTCGATCACCCGCGTCGCCATGATGCCGGGAATCGCGCAAGCGAAACTCGAGAGCAGCGGAATGAAGGCGCGGCCGTGCAGGCCCGCGCCGCCCATGATGCGGTCCATCAGGAATGCCGCGCGCGCCATGTAGCCGAAATCTTCCAATAGCAGGATGAAGAGGAAGATGATGATGATCTGCGGCAGGAACACGATGACGCTGCCGACCCCTGAAATAACGCCGTTTTGCAGGAAGCTTTGCAGCAAGCCTGCCGGCAGCGTGTCGTGGACCAGTTGACCCAGCGCGGTAAAACCGGACGACAGAAGATTCATAACCGGCTGCGCCCATGCAAACACCGCCTGGAACATCACGAACAGGATCAACGCCAGGATCGCCAGCCCCGCCACCGGATGCAACACCACGGCATCGATCCGGGCCGTCCAGGTGTCGGGCTTGGCCGGCAGGCCGATGGTCGCCGCGATGATGCGGTCGGCCTCGCGCTGGGTAGCGCGCAATTCGGCGATCGTCAGCGGCTGCCAGCGATTTTGCTGCACCGGAATCGGTACCTGCGCCGCAATCTCGTCGGTTCGCCGCAACAACTCGGCGGTGCCGCCCTTGCGCACGGCAATGGAGGTGACGACCGGCACGCCGAGCGCTTCGGACAGCCGCGCCACGTCCACGGTGACACCGCGACGGGTGGCAATGTCAAACATGTTGAGCACCAGCATCAGCGGCCGGCCGGTGCGTTTGAGTTCAAGCACGAGACGGATGGTCAGTCGCAAATTGGTGGAGTCGGCGACGCAAAGCACGAGGTCCGGCACCGCTTCGCCGGAGGTGCGCCCGAGCACCACGTCGCGCGTGATCTCTTCGTCCGGGCTGCGACCGCGCAGCGAATAGGTGCCGGGCAAATCGAGCAGTGAAACCTGACGCCCCAGCGGCGTGACGAAGCCGCCTTGCTTGCGCTCCACGGTCACGCCCGGATAGTTCGCTACTTTCTGGCGGCTGCCGGTCAGCGCATTGAACAGCGAGGTCTTGCCGCTGTTTGGCGTGCCCACCAGGGCGAGGTGCATCAACGGGGCTTCCATCGCGCTGTACCGCCCGTCAGGCAACAATCACGGCCATCGCCTCGCGCCGGCGGACAGCGATTGTGACGTTCTCGACCCGGACCGCGATCGGATCACGCCCGATGACGCCCTCATGCAGCACCTCGACCCTCGCACCCTCGACGAAGCCGAGCTCGATCAACCGGCTTTCGAGTTCATGGGCCGACAAGGCCGAGCCTGCATCGGCGGCGGCGATGCGCTGGATGACGCCGCGATATCCGCGCGCTGCCGATCCCAGCGGCAGTTGCGGGCGCGCGTCGTTTCGTTGCTGGCTGGTCATGGCCTGTCTTTCCAATGGCGGATCGATAGGTCAAGCGCAGCGAGCGCAATACGGCTTTACCTTAGAGCGATTGTAAACAGACGGCGTGTCCGGCGAGGAGCAACTAGTCCTTTTTCCAGCACCGCGGCTTCATCCTTCGAGACGCGCGCAAGCGCGCTCCGCAAGATGAGGTCTTCGACCCTCATGGTGAGGAGCGCTCCTTCGCGCGTCTCGAACCACGAGGCCTCGGGAGAGGCAACAGCGATTCGAGCCAGCCGGAAAATGCTCTAGTCCTGCGGTTTTGCATCCGGCGCGGCGGACAGGGCGCGGGTCCGAAAATAGTCGAGAACAAAAAGCCTGATGGCGGAAGAAAGATTGCCTTGCTGGCGGCTGCCGTCGATTTCGCCGACCAGTTCCGAAAGCGTCATGTCGCGGAGCCCGGAGATCTCCTTCATGCCGTTCCAGAATGCCTCTTCGAGGCTGACGCTGGTCTTGTGACCGGCGACCACGATCGAGCGCTTCACCACCGGCGACTTCATGACGCGTCCTCGCCGTCGATCCGGTGCTGATCCAGCAATTCCTTGTCGCGGCTGGCGCGCCGTTCATCGAGACCGCGTTCGGATTTGGTCCGGCCGTAGCGCACCCGATTGGTTTCAGCCTGTTGCTGCGACTGCTGGCGCTCGGTACGCTTCTTGAATCGTCTCAGGTTGACGACATCCCCCATGCCTGTCCCCGTCATCCGGCAAATTGGGAGCATGCGACATTTTCACGGAGGCGTGATGGGTCGCGCTGGGTCGGCTCGATCGTCATTCAGAAGTCCTCGTAGTAGCCCTCTGATAGCACCAAAAACGCGTTCCGCCCCGCGAAAGTCAGATTTCTTGTGCTCTAGCATGCGCCCGCGCAAATGCGATAGCGGATCGATGTTATTCTTTAGCTGTTATGAGGCATAACTATATCTGCGCTCGTAATTTCACGGGCTCGCGGCGTGGCGATCAGCCGGGATGGGTCATCTTGTCCGGCTGCACCAGCCGATCGAATTCCGCCGGCGATACCAGGCCGAGCCGGGTGGCCTCTTCTTTCAGCGTCGTGCCACGGGCGTGCGCGGACTTTGCGACCTTTGCCGCATTGTCGTAGCCGATTTTGGGCGCCAGCGCCGTCACCAGCATCAGCGAACGTTCCATCAGCTCCCGGATTCGCTTCTCGTCGGCGCGAATGCCCTCGACGCAATGCTCGGTGAATGAACGCGTGACGTCAGCCAGCAATTGTATGGAATGCATCATACAATATGCCAGAACCGGTTTGTAGACGTTCAGCTCAAAATGGCCCTGGCTGCCGGCGACGGTGATGGCGGTGTGGTTGCCGAACACCTGGCAGCAGACCATGGTCATGGCCTCGCACTGCGTCGGGTTGACCTTGCCCGGCATGATCGAGGACCCCGGCTCGTTTTCCGGCAGGATCAGTTCGCCGAGGCCGGAACGCGGGCCCGAGCCGAGGAAGCGGATGTCGTTCGCAATCTTGAACAGGCCGGTCGCCACCGAATTGATCGCGCCGTGGACGAAGACGTATGCATCGTTGGACGCGAGCGCCTCGAACTTGTTGGCGGCGCTGGTGAAAGGCAGTTTTGTAATTCGGGCGACGTGCCGGGCAAACATCCGGGCGAATTTCGGCTTCGAGTTGAGGCCGGTACCAACCGCGGTGCCACCCTGCGCCAGCGGATACAGATCCCTGACCGCCGCGCGCAGCCGGGCGATGCCGCTTTCGACCTGCGCGGCATAGCCGGAAAACTCCTGGCCAAGCGTCAGCGGGGTCGCATCCTGGGTGTGGGTCCGGCCGATCTTGACGATCCGGGCGAACGCCTTTTCCTTTTTGCGAAGCGCGCGATGAAGTTCGTCGAGCGCGGGAAGCAGATCGGCCAGGATCCACATCGCCGCCGCGATGTGCATCGCGGTCGGAAACGAATCGTTCGACGACTGGCTCAAATTGACGTGATCGTTCGGATGCACCGGCTGCTTGGTGCCGAGCTTGCCGCCCAGCATTTCGTTGGCGCGATTGGCGATCACCTCGTTGAGGTTCATGTTGGTTTGCGTGCCGGACCCGGTCTGCCAGACCACTAGCGGAAAATGCCCGTCGAGCTTGCCGTCGATCACCTCGCGCGCGGCGCGGATAATGGCGCCGGCGCGGCGCCGGTCGAGCAGCCCGAGTTCGCGATTGGTTTCGGCGGCGGCCAGCTTGACCATGCCGAGCGCGCGAACGATCGGCATCGGCATCCGGTCGTCGCCGATGCGGAAATTCCGCCGCGACCGTTCGGTCTGCGCGCCCCAGTAACGGTCGGCGGCAACGTCGATCGGGCCGAAGCTGTCGGTCTCGGAGCGGGTGGAACCGGAGCGCGAGGATGGGGTCGATCGAGCCATGAGTCGGGTCCGTTATAGCGTTTTCGAGCGAAGTGGGCACCGGTTCGCGTGAAGAAAACGCGTCAAAACGAGAAAGGCGGGCGGCGTTTCGGCAGGGCGGCGTCGATCACTTCTTGCGGAAGCGATCCAGCCGCACGACCTCGGCGCCCTCGTTCGGCTTGGCCGGCTCTGGCGGGTTCTCGGTGGCCGGCTCGGCGAGGTTCAGCGCGGGGACGGCGGCGGGCGCCGGCGCTGCGGGCAGATTTGCCGCCGGGCTTTCGGCCGCGGTGTCGGAGGTCTCGAACTGCAATCCGAATTGCACCGAGGGGTCGAAGAAGCTCTTGATGGAATTGAACGGAACCACCAGCCGCTCGGGAACGCCGCCGAACGACAGGCCAACCTCAAAACGATCCTCGGTCACCGTGAGGTCCCAGAACTGGTGCTGGAGAATGATGGTCATTTCTTCCGGATATTGCGCGAGCAGCCGCGCCGACAGCTTGACGCCGTCGGCGGTCGACAGAAACGTGATGAAGAAATGATGCTCTCCGGGCAGGCCGTGTTCGGCAGCGTCGGTCAGGACGCGGCGCAACACTCCGCGCAACGCGTCGCGCGCCAGCACATCGTATCGGATATGATCGGTCGCCATGGGTCATCCTGTCGCGTTTGGACGCTGCCGGCGGATCGGCGGCGGTGTTCATGGCCCGACTCGCGCCATCGGCACATGGTACCCCGGCGGCGGCCCGTGGTCAGCAGGCATCCCGCTGCTGGTCGAAATTCCGGCAAAAGGCGCGCGGTGGGCCAAAATGAAGTGGAGGCTTCTGTTGCCAGGTGCCTCCGAACCCCGCCTAGCGGAGCTTAACCCACTAGGACTTCAGACTTGGTCTTTCAAACTGCGTTACGCAGCCTGAGCAACCGGAGCATAGTTGTCGTTTGCAACTATTGCATAGCCCGATAACGGCGGAACCATACCGAGAAAAAACACGCCCTTTACGCCCTCGTCGATCCTGTTTCGCCCCCGCCGAAGCCCGCGCCGATGCTGCGGACTTGGGTGGAGGCGCCGGGTGCTGCCCCCGGGTCCGAATGGTTTATTGCGACGGCAATTTATTTCCATAGCCGGCGAACCGGCAGCCTCAATATAGGGTGCAAGTGTTGAGAAATACAGGGCCTTGCCTGGGCTTCCCGGCCTGGAACGTCCTCTCCCCAATGCGCCGGTGGAATACCCGGATTATCGGTTGGCCTCGCCCGGCCGCCGTTCTAAGTGTTGGCGATGCCTTCGGATTCGCCGCCGGCCGCCATTGCGGCGCCGGAAAGCCTGAGCTCGACGCCCCCCAGCCTGATCGTGCTGTTTGTCGCGTTCGCCAAGATGTCGCTGGCGGGTTTCGGCGGTGTGCTGGTGTTTGCGCGGCGCGCCATCGTCGACCACCACCGCTGGATGAGCGCGGACGAGTTTAACGAGACCTTCGCGCTGTGCCATTTCCTGCCAGGCCCGAACATCGTCAACCTGTCGGTGGTGTTCGGCTCGCGCTTTCGCGGCATTGCCGGCGGCGTCGCGGCCTTTGCCGGGCTGGTCGGCCCGCCCGTCGTGATCGTGACTATCCTGGCGGCGCTCTATGCGCGCTTTGGCGAGGTCGATGCGCTGCGACGCATTCTGGCCGGGGTGTCCTGCGCCGCGGTCGGCCTTTTGATCGCCGTGGTCTTCCGCATGATGATGCCGCTGATCAGGCGACGCGACCTCGTCGGGCTGGCGGTGCTGGCCGCGGTGTTTGTGGCTATCGGCGTGGTACGACTGCCGCTGGCCGCCGTGCTGCTGGCGGCGATCCCGCTCAGCATGGCCATCGCCTTGGCGATGCGGCGGCGGGTTGCGGCATGAATTCGGACGGCAATCCGATCTGGACATTGGCCTGGACGTTCGGGCTGATGTCGCTGTTTGCGGTGGGCGGCGCGAACTCCGCCATTCCGGAAATGCACCGGGTCGCGGTCGATGTTCATCACTGGCTGAGCGACCCGCAATTTGCCGACGTGTTCGCGATCTCGCAGCTGTCGCCGGGGCCGAACGTGCTGATCGTCACCCTGATCGGCTACGCTGTCGCCGGCGTCGCCGGCGCACTGGTGGCGACGCTTTCGATGTGCGTCCCGACCGCAATCCTCGCTTATGGCGTCAGCCGCGTTCTGACGCGGTCAAGCCATTCGCGCTGGCCCGCGATCATCCAGGCCGCGCTGGTTCCGCTGTCGATCGGCTTGATGGGCGCAAGCGGCCTGGTGTTGGCGCTGACCTCGGATCGGACCTGGACGGCTGGGCTGGTTACCGCCGCCGCGGCCGTGGTGGCCTTTGCGACCCGGCTCAACCCGCTCTGGCTGCTTGTGGCCGGCGGCCTGCTCGGATTTGCCGGGCTGATCGGATGACGGAAATCCCGCTTCGGCCCTTGCCGTTCGCCGGCCGGATGCTCATTTTTCGGGGTATAATCGGGTCCTCGGCCGAATCGACGCTGCCGGGTGGCGGCTGCGGCGGCTACAATTCACGGCCTCAAAACTCAACCAGCATCCGCGACACCTCGCCATGAATCAATATCACGACCTGCTCGAACGGATCCTGTCAGACGGCGCAGAGAAGCACGACCGCACCGGCACCGGCACGCTGTCGATCTTCGGCCACCAGATGCGCTTCAACCTCGCCGCCGGCTTCCCGATGCTGACCACGAAGCGGCTGCCGCTGAAGGCGATCGTGCACGAGCTGCTGTGGTTCCTCAAGGGCGACACCAACGTCAAATATCTCAGGGACAACGGCGTGACGATCTGGGACGAATGGGCTGATGCCAATGGCGACCTCGGTCCGGTCTACGGATCGCAGTGGCGGTCATGGCCGGCGCCCGACGGCCGCAGCATCGACCAGATCTCCCACGTCGTCGACATGATCCGGCGCAATCCGGATTCGCGGCGCCTGATCGTCAGCGCCTGGAATCCGGCCGATGTCGACAGGATGGCGCTGCCGCCCTGTCACTGCCTGTTTCAGTTCTATGTCGCGGGCGGCAAATTGTCGTGCCAGCTCTATCAGCGGTCGGCCGACGTTTTTCTCGGCGTGCCCTTCAACATCGCTTCCTATGCGCTGCTGACCATGATGGTCGCGCAGGTAACAGACCTTAAGCCCGGCGACTTCGTTCACAGCCTCGGCGATGCGCACCTTTATTCGAACCATCTCGATCAGGCCCGGCTGCAACTGACGCGTCCGACGCGGCGGCTGCCGGTGATGAAGATCAATCCCGAGGTGAAGGATATCTTCGGCTTCCGCTACGAAGACTTCGTGCTCGAAGGCTACGACCCGCACCCGCACATCAAGGCCGAGGTCGCGGTGTGACCGCGACGGCCGCTGCGCATCCTGAAATCGTCCTCATCGTCGCCGTCGCCGACAATGGCGTGATCGGCGCCGACGGCGCGATTCCGTGGCGGTTGAAATCCGACATCCAGCGTTTGAAGGCGTTGACGATCGGCAAGCCTGTCGTGATGGGCCGCAAGACCTTCCTGTCGCTGCGCCGGCCGCTGCCCGGACGCACCAACATCGTCGT
>Ga0208586_1000076_pt1 | contig 37903 bp, 37 predicted proteins | sample NGESurshal072012_6_FD_184471 | JGI IMG/M metagenome (GOLD analysis project Ga0208586, IMG submission 184471) | Arctic peat soil microbial communities from Barrow, Alaska - NGEE Surface sample 53-3 shallow-072012 (SPAdes) | ecosystem: Environmental > Terrestrial > Soil > Wetlands > Peat ... | reverse complement strand
TGATAGCCACCGTACGCCACCCGCTGGGGTAGGCGTCGGCGTAGCCGGGTCCGCTCCACGAACGCGCCGCGAACGAGACCGCGGTGATGGTCGGTCGGGTGAAGATCGCCAGGTCTTCGGCGTTGGTCGCGGTGGCGACCGCCGCCGCCACGTCACTTCGTACGTCCACGACCTTCACCGTGATGCCGATCGACGCCCACTCGCGCACGATGGAGGCGGCAACGCTCTCATCGAGATTGCTGGGTCCGACGGCCATCGTGAGATCGAGCGGCGTTCCCGTCGCGGTCGACCACCCGGACGGAGAACGCACGAATCCACTTTGGGATAAGACGTCGAGCGCACACTGCACACAGTCGCCGAGACCGTTGTGCGACGAACTCGGGGCGATGGTCGTCGTGGTCGTCTGGGCCGAAGGTGCCGACCCGGCCGGACCGGGATAGTTCGACTGACCCTGGGAGTACAGCGCCGAGGCGGCGACCGACGGCGAGAAGGTCACCGCGCCCCAGAGTTGATCGATCAGCGCCTGTCGACCGATGGACCAGCTGAGCGCCTGGCGAACGGCGATGCGCTTGATGAGGGGGCGGTTGGACGCGAAGAAGATCTCCTCGAGGTTGCTCGAGAAGCCGATGTGACTCGTCACGTTCGGATGCGAGCTGATCGCCTGGACCAGAGAGCGATTGACGACGAGCGAGAAGTTGACGAAGTGCGCGCCGACCGACGACGGCATGACCCCGGCGTCGGTGATCACGATTCGACCAAATCGGTCGGTGTCGACCGGCCAGTGTTTGTTCATGGTGAGCACGATGCGACTCGCCGTCGCACTGGTGACAGTGTACGGCCCGAGCGACGGACGCGCGATCAGTGACGAGAGGGCGCAACTTCCCTGGGTGCCCAAAGCCTCGACGTCGCGGAACAAGAGATTCCAGTCGGCGTAGGGAGTGGCGAAGACGGCCGTCACGTCGTAGCCGTCCTTGGCGACCGTGAGTGACTTGATGTCGCGGTACCCGTCGCTCAAGACGGTGCGCAGTCCCCGGGCCCGTAGCCACCAGCCCTCGAGGACGTTGCCGTTGAAGGCGGTGCCGTTGCTCCACTTCTCGTTCGGGGTGATGGTGTACTTCACGGTCTCGGGCGACAGCGAGGTCAGTTCGGCCGAGGCGATGGGCCCGTTCTCCCCGTACAGGTTGCCGGCGCTGGTGGTGAGGAAGGCCGAGGGCACGATCAGGTCGTTGATCGCGTCCGAGGTGGGCGTCGCCCCGGGATCGAGGTAGGTGCAGCCGTTGAACGGCCCGGGCAGCGAGACGTCAACGGTCTGGGCGTTGAGCGAATTGGCCTTGACCGACGTGGCGCCGGAGCGGCCGATGGGAATGAGGATCGCGGCAGCGACGAGGGCGAGCATCGCGCCCCGGCCGATTGATCCTCGCCGGACCATTTCGCTACTGCAAACGCAGGTCGAGCGTCAGCGTGGCGAAGGTGAAAATCAACGCGACGGCAATGGTGATGCGGTCGAGATTTCGCTCGACCACCGTCGAACCGGAGGCCGCCGAACCCATGGAGCCACCCAAGAGGTCCGAGATGCCGCCCCCGCGTCCGGAGTGCAACAGCACCAAAAAGACCAGCCCGACGGCGGCCAACGCCTCAATTGTGATGAATGTCCAGGTGAACAACGATGCCTCCGATTAGCGCTTTAAAGCGTAGCAGTCGTCACAGGCCTGAATTATGGCAAGGAACGACTCCGCCTTGAGACTCGCTCCCCCGACTAAGAATCCGTCGGCGCGGCCCTCGACCACCAGCGACGCCGCGTTCTCGGCGTTCACCGAGCCGCCGTAGAGGACCCGGGCGTCACGCAGCTTCAACGTGGCGAGGACCGTTCGTACGTGGGTCATCATCGCTTGCACTTGTTCGGCGTCGGCCGTGAGGCCGGTGCCGATCGCCCAGATCGGTTCGTAGGCGACGGTGATGAAGTCGGCGAATCGCTCGTCGAGTCCGTCGAGGGCGCTGCGCAGTTGATGTCGGACCCACTCGTCCTGGTCACCGTCCTCGCGCACCTCGAGCGCTTCGCCCACGCACAGTACGGCCTTGAGGCCCGAGCGCACGGCGGCGCGCAACGTCAAGTTGACCGCCGTGTCGTCCATGGCGTAGAGGGCGCGTCGTTCCGAATGTCCGACCAGGACCCAGGTGACGCCGAGACGCTTGAGCATCGAGGCACTGACCTCGCCGGTCTGGGGACCGTTCTCGTGCGCGTTGACGTGCTGGGCCGCGACGGCGACGGGAATCCGCTCGGAGTCCACGATGGAGGCGACGCTGCGCAAGTCCACGAACGGCGGCGCCACGACGATCTCGGTGTGTTCCGACGGCCGGTTCTTCAACAAGACACCGATCTGTTGACCGAGGTGCACCGCCTCGACGAAGTCGAGGTTCATCTTCCAGTTGCCGATGACCAGGGGCTTGAGGTTCGCCATCAGGGGAACGGACTTTCGCGAAGCGCCCGCAGGCCCGGCAGGTCACCGAGTTCGACCAGTTCGAGCGAAGCCCCTCCCCCGGTCGACACGAAGCTGACGTCGCCCTCGAGTCCGAAGGCCCGCAGCGCGGCGACCGAGTCGCCGCCCCCGACCACCGAGACGGCGTCGGGCTTGGCGACCGCGCGCGCCACCGCTTCGGTGCCGCCGGCGAAGCGCTCGTCTTCGAAGACCCCCATCGGTCCGTTCCACAGGATCGTCGCGGCTCCCTCGATCACGTCGGCGAAGTGTTCGGCCGACGCCGGTCCGATGTCGAGCCCGACGAAGCCCTCGGGGATGTCGGCGCCGAACAGCGTCGCCGGTTCAGCGCCGGCGTGGGCGCCGAAGGGCGAGGCCGACGGCAGGCCCCAGGCGTCGGTGGGGATCACCACGTTGCCGGCCGCCAAGAGCTGAGCACACTGTTCGACGTAGGAGGCGTCGAAGAGCGACGAACCGACGGAGTGTCCGAGCGCCGCCTGGAACGTGTAGGCCATGCCGCCGCCGACGATCACCGTGTCGGCCTTCTCGCACAAGACCTTGGTGATCGCCAACTTGTCGGCGACCTTGGCGCCGCCGATGATGGCCACGAAGGGACGCGCGGGGTTCTCTAACAGTCCCAAGATGGTCGAGGTCTCGCGCGCCAGATTCAGACCGGCGGCACTGGGAATCAGCGTCGGGGGCACCATAATCGAGGCGTGCGCGCGGTGCGAGGCGCCGAAGGCCTCGTTGACGTAGTAGTCAAAGCCAGCCACCAGCGCCGCCCCGAACTCGGGGTCGTTGCCCTCCTCGCCCGGATCGAAGCGAAGGTTCTCCAATAGCTCGACGTCACGACAGAGTTCGTGCAATCGGCGCCGCACCGGTTCGACCCGGTACTTCTCCACGACGTGGCCCCGTGGTCGACCGAAGTGCGTGCACGCCACGACCACCGCGCCGCGCGACAGCAGCTCTTCGAAGAGGGGCAGGGTCGCGCGGATGCGAAAGTCGTCAGTGACCTGTAGTCGTCCGTCGACGTCGGCGACCGGGGTGTTGAAGTCGACGCGAACGAGGATCCGTTTGCCCTTGAGGCTGCCCCAACGATCGTAGGACGGCAGCGGGTCCACCATTACTTCCCGATGTGGACGCTCAGGTCCACCAAACGGTTCGCGTAACCCCACTCGTTGTCGTACCAGCCGAAGATCTTCACCAGGCTCTGGTCGTCGTCGATGCGCTGGACGATGGTCATCAACGAGTCGAAGGTGCACGAGGCCGGCGTGCCGACGATGTCCGAGGAGACTATGTAGTCCTCGGTGAAGACGAGCACGCCCTTCAGCGGACCTTCGGCGGCGGCGCGAAAGGCCTCGTTGACCGCATCGACCGTGGTCGACGAGACGATCGCCGTGAAGTCGGTGATGCTGCCGACCGGCACCGGGACGCGCAGCGAGGTGCCGTCCAGGCGACCCTTCATGGAGGCCAGCACCAAGCTGGTGGCGCGCGCGGCGCCGGTCGAGGAAGGCACGATGTTGATGGCGGCGGCGCGGGCTCGACGAAGGTCGTTGTGTTCGAGGTCGAGCAGGTTCTGGTCGTTGGTGTAGGCGTGAATGGTCGTCATCAGTCCGGTGGTGACGCCGAAGGCGTCGTCGAGCACCTTGACCATCGGCACGAAGCAGTTCGTGGTGCACGACGCGTTGGAGACGACGTGATGGGTGGCCGGATCGTAGGTGTCCTCGTTCACGCCCATCACGAAGGTGGCGTCGACGTCGGTCGCCGGCGCCGAGATGATCACCTTGCGCGCTCCGGCGCTGAGGTGCTGGGCGGCGCTCTCGCGCGTGGTGAATCGCCCGGTCGACTCAATCACCACGTCGACGTTCAACTCGCCCCAGGGCAGTTCGGCGGGGTTTCGCTGGGCCAGCACCTTGATGGTCGTGGTGCCCACGGTCATGCTGTCGTTGGTGAGCGCGACCGGCACGTCGAGGCTTCCCTGGGTCGAGTCGTAGCGCAGCAGGTGCGCGTTGACTTCGGGAGAGGTCAGGTCGTTCACGGCGACGACGTCGATGTCGGGGTTCGACAGTGAGGCGCGAAGATAGCCCCGACCAATTCGTCCGAACCCATTGATTGCCACGCGTATCGCCACTACTGCTCCTCTGGTCGTCGGCCTCGTTATCGCACTTCGGCGAATACCGCTTCGGTCAATTTTTGCACATCGTGGACCCGGCCATTTCTCCCCGAGAGGTTCGCGATGTGAACGGGGAGTGAACACTGTTGCGACGCGAACATTGAGCGCTGGTCCACCAAGACCACGTCCGGTACGACGCCGTGACGCACCAAGGCGTCGACGTGGTCTTGCAACGTGTAGCCCTCGGTCTCGGGAATCTGGGCGTGGAGGTTGGCGACGTAGATCTTCTTGGCCGCCGTGCCGGCGAGCGCCTGGGTCACTCCGGGCACCACGCAGGCCGCGAGGACGCTGGTGAACAGCGATCCCGGGCCGATGAGGATCATGTCGGCTCGTTCGATCGCCTCCACGGCCGCGATGGGCGTAGCCGCGTTCGTCGGCTCCACGCGAATCCGTCGGATCGACGAGGACTTCATGACCGCGGTCTGGCCCCGGGTGTCCCCCTCTTCGGTCGACGCGACCAGGACGACGCCCTCGGCGCTCGCCGGCACGATCGCCCCGGTCACCCCCATGACCTGGGCCACCGCTCGCACCGACTCCTCCAAGTCACCGGTGGCGTCGATCAATCCGACCAACAAAAGATTGCCAACGGCGTGTCCGTTCAATTCACCGACGCTGAAACGGTGTTCGAAGGACGCGGTCAGCGGATTATCGGGATCGGCCAAGGCGCCCAGGCACTTGCGCAGGTCCCCGACGGCCGCGACGTTGAGCAGCGCGCGAAGACGTCCAGTCGATCCCCCGTCGTCGGCGACCGAGACGACGCCGGTCACGTCGTCGGCGACGCGTCGAAGGGCGCGCAGCGACACGGCCGTGCCGTGGCCCCCACCGACCGCCACGACCCTCATCGAGCGATATCGCGGTGAAAGACGGCGTGCTCGAGGTGCAGGCGACGGCGAAGCTCTTCGGCGATCGCCACCGAGCGATGACGCCCCCCGGTGCAGCCGATGGCGATCGACAGGTACGACTTGCCCTCTTTTTGAAACTCCGGGATCTGCCACTCCAACATCGCCACCACGTCGGACAAGAAGTGCTGGGCCGCTTCCTGGTCGAGCACGTAGGTGGCCACCGTTTCGTCGAGCCCCGAGAGCGGTCGCAGTTCCTCCACCCAGTAGGGGTTGGGCAGGAAGCGGCAGTCGAAGACCAGGTCGACGTCGCGCGGCAGGCCGTTGGCGTAGCCGAAGGAGACCAGCGACACGCGCAAGGATCCCAGGCCGGCCATCTCGGTGAAGGTCTCGACGATGCGTGAACGCAGTTGGTTGGCGTTGATCGAGCCGGTGTCGATGACCAGGTCGGCGCCGTCGCGGATCGACTGCAGCAGTTCGCGTTCGCCCTTGATGGACTCGGCCAGCGTCGCCGCGGCGAAGGGGTGACGACGTCGATTGCCTTCGAAGCGGTGGATGAGCACGTCGTCGGGGGCGTCCAGGAAGAGGATCTTGGCGTTCTCGTGCAGCCGGCGCAGCTCTCGCTCCACCCCCAGCCAGTCGTGGGGCTGCACGCCCCCGGAACGGCCGACGATGAAGGCCACCCCGGCGTACTCGCGCGAGCCGCTGATGGCCAGCTCGCCGACGCGCGCGATCAGTTCGATCGGCATGTTGTCGATGACGAACCAGCCGATGTCCTCCAGGGCCGCCGAGACGGTCGAGCGGCCGGCCCCCGACATCCCCGTGACCAGCAAGACCTCACTCATCGTCGCTCCCCTTGGCCGGCTTGGGTTGGGCTGGCGCCTGCAGATGATCGTAGAGCCTTCGCGCCACGTCACCGGGCAGCCACGCCAGCGCTTCGAGTTCATCGAGCGTGGCCTGACGCAGCGCGTCGAGGGAACCGAAGGCGCCCAAAAGGTGCTCGCGACGCGCCGGACCGAGCCCGTCGACGCCCGAGAGCGAGGAGGCGACCATCGACTTGCCGCGCTTGGAGCGGTGGAACGAGATGGCGAATCGGTGGGCCTCGTCGCGCACGCGCTGGACCAGGTACAGCGACTCCGAACCGCGCTCCAGGGCGATCGGCCGGCTCGAGCCCGGACGATAGAGCAGCTCCTCGCGCTTGGCCAGGGCCGCGAACTCGACCTGACCGGTCAGTCCCAGCGTGGCGGCCGCTTTCTGGGCGGCGTGGAGTTGCGGGAGGCCGCCGTCGATGATGATGAGGTCGGCGCGACGGAACTTCGTGACCTTCTGCTCGTCGGCCCAGTAGCCGAGTCGTCGTCGCACGACCTCTTCCATCGCCCCCACGTCGTCGTTGCCCAGGACCTCTCTCACGTTGAAGTGCCGGTAGTCGCTCTTCTTGGCCAGTCCGTCCTCGAAGACCACCATCGAGCCGACGTAGTTCGTGCCCTGGAGGTGACTCATGTCGAAGCACTCGATGCGATAAGGCGGCTGGACCAGCGCCAGCGCGGCGCCCAGCTCTTGCAGGGCCCGGGCCCGGACGTTGTGATCGCTCTGGCGTCGCAGCGAATCACGGTCGATGACCGCGTGAGCGTCGTGCTCGGCCAGTTCGAGGGCCCGGCGACGTTTGCCGCGCTGGGGCGCGGCGACCTCGACCGGACGAGCGCGCAACCCACTCAGGTACTCGCGCATCAAGGTCGTGGCCGACGACTCGTCGGCCACCAGCACCACCGGTGGCACGGCGTCGGCGTCGGTGTACAGATCGGTCAAGAGCCCTTCGAGGATCTCGGCGTCGCTCTCGTCCATCGAGCGATCGATCAAGTGGACACTGCGCCCGATCACCCGACCGAAGCGCACGCGAAACCGGACCACCGCGGCGCGACCGCCGTCACTGGCGACGGCCAGCACGTCGAGATTCGAGTGGTCGTCCAAGACGACGTTTTGCACGCTGGCGGCCCGCTCCAACGCCTCGAGACCATCACGGGCCTTGGCCGCGGCCTCGTAGTGCTTTTTTTCCGAGGACTCATGCATCTGGCGCTGCAAGACGCCGCGCAGCTGACGCACGTCGCCGTCGAAGAACCGGGCCCACGACGCGACGAGCTCTTGGTAGCCGGGTGGGTCGATGGCGCCGATGCAGGGCCCCGAGCATTTACCGATGTCGAAGAGCAGACACGGTCGAGCGATGCGCTGGTGGTAGTTGTACTTGTGCTTGGTACACGATCGAAGCGGGAAGGCCTGGATCAGTTCGTCCATCGTCGTGCGCAGCGCGCGCACGTCGACGAACGGTCCGAAGTAGCGAACGCCCTTCACGTGCTTGCCGCGCGTGATGTACGGCGCCGCGAAGTCGGTGCGGGTGTCGAGCGCGACGTAGGGAAAACTCTTGTCGTCTTTCAGTCGCATGTTGTAGCGCGGTTGGTTGTCCTTGATCAGCTCGTTCTCGAGGACCAAGGCGTCGACCTCGGTCGGCGTGATGATCCATTCCACCGAGGTTGCTTCGGCCATCAACGCCTGGGTCTTGTGGGTGAGTCCCTCGGGACGTTGGAAGTAGCTCCCCAGGCGCGACGCCAGCGACAGCGCCTTGCCCACGTAGATCACCTGGCCCTGGGCGTTTCGAAAGAGGTAGCAGCCACTCTGGCGCGGAATCCCCGAGGGACGCGCGAACACTAGAGCCGACCGTGCGCTGCCAGCGACTCCTTCAAGACCAGACCGGTCGCGCTCGGCAGCAACGCAATATCTTCGGGCGTGCCCTCGCCGACAATCTTCCCTCCTCGACGCCCGCCCTCCGGACCGAGGTCGATGACCCAGTCGGCCGTCTTCACGACGTCGAGGTTGTGCTCGATCACCAGCACGGTGTTGCCCTGGTCGACCAGACGGTGCAAGACCTCCAAGAGACGCTTCACGTCTTCGAAATGTAGTCCGGTCGTCGGTTCGTCGAGCACGTAGAGCGTGTGCCCGGTCGGACGCCGGGCCAGTTCGGTCGCCAACTTGACGCGCTGGGCCTCACCGCCGGACAAGGTGGGCGCCGGCTGGCCCAGGCGCACGTAGCCTAGGCCCACGTCCGAGAGGCTCTGGATGTGTCGCAGGATGCTGGGCTGGCGTTCGAAGAAGGTCAGCGCCTCGGCCACGGGCATGTTCAACACGTCGGCGATGGACTTGCCGCGGTAACTGATCTCCAGGGTCTCGCGGTTGTAGCGCGCCCCGTTGCAGACCTCACAGTTCACGTAGACGTCGGGCAAGAAGTGCATCTCGATCTTGATGGTGCCGTCACCGGCGCAGGTCTCGCAACGACCTCCCTTCACGTTGAAGGAGAACCGACCCTGTTGGTAGCCGCGGATCTTGGCCTCTTGAGTCTCAGCGAAGAGCTTGCGGATCTTGTCGAACACGCCGGAGTAGGTCGCTGGGTTCGAGCGCGGCGTGCGACCGATCGGCTGTTGGTCGACCGCGACCACCTTGTCGATGTTCGCCACCCCGGTGATCGTGTCGTGCTCCAAGGTCGTGGTCTTGGCGCGATTGATCTGGTGTTCCAGCGACGCCAGCAAGATGCCGTTGATGAGTGAGGACTTGCCCGAGCCCGAGACACCGGTGATGGCCACGAAGTCACCGAGGGGCACGTCGACCGTGAGGTTCTGCAAATTGTTGGCGCGCGCGCCCTTGATGGTCAATTTCTTGCCATCGCCGCTTCGTCGCGTTGCGGGAATGGGGATCGACTTCTCCCCGGAGAGGTACTGACCGGTCAATGATTCGGGGTTCTCCAGTAGTTCCTTGTAGGTGCCGGCGTGCACCACTCGGCCGCCGAACTCCCCGGCCCCCGGACCGATGTCGATGATGTAGTCGGCCAGGCGAATGGTCTCTTCGTCGTGTTCGACGACGATGACCGAGTTGCCGAGGTCGCGCAGGCGCTCCAAGGTCGCGATGAGTCGGCGGTTGTCGCGCTGGTGTAGACCGATCGACGGTTCGTCCAAGACGTAGAGCACCCCGACCAGGTAGCTGCCGATCTGGCTGGCCAGGCGGATTCGCTGCGCCTCGCCGCCCGAGAGCGTCGCCGAGGCGCGCGAGAGCGTCAGGTAGTCCAGTCCCACGTCGATCAAAAAGGTGAGTCGTTCGACGATCTCCTTAACCACGCGCCGCGCGATGGTCTCTTCGCGCTTGGTGAGCTTCAACTTGTCGAAGAGGTCGATCGCCTCGTCGATGGTCATCGAGTTCACCTGAGCGATGTTGTGACCGTGCACCTTCACGGCCAGGATCTCGGGCTTCAGACGTTGCCCTTGGCACGTGCGACACTCGACCTCGCGCATGTACTGTTCGGCCTGCTCGCGCGACCAGTCGCCGTCGGCTTCGTTACGCTTGCGCTCCAGCCAGGCGACGATGCCCGCGTAGGTGGTGTCGTAGGTGCGGACCTTGCCGTAGCGGTTGCGGTACTTGACCGGCACCGATCGCTTCTCGACGCCGTAGAGGACCAGTTTCTTGTCCTTGGGTTTGAGTTTCTTCCACGGCGTGTCCACGTCGAACTCCCCCAGCGCCGCGATCCCGTCGATCAGACGGGTGAAGTACTTGAAACGCACGCCGGCCCACGGGGCCAGCGCGCCCTCGGACAGTGACAGCGTGCCGTCGGGCACGACCAGGTCAGGGTCGACCTCGAAGCGGGTCCCCAGTCCGGTGCAGACCGGGCACGCGCCGTAGGGCGAGTTGAAGGAGAAGTCCCGGGGCGCCAACTCACTGAAGCTCAGCCCGCAGTCGGTGCAGGCCATCTTCTCGGAGAACTGGACCAGTTCGTCGCTGTCCACGAAGAGGAAGGACACCAGTCCCCGCGTCAATTTGAGCGAGGCCTCCACCGACTCGGTGAGACGCTGGCGGTTCGAGCTCTTCACGCTGAGGCGGTCCAGCACGACGTCGATGGTGTGCTTCTCGTAGCGCGCGAGGGTCAAGGACTCGCGTTCGGCCAATTCGATGACTACCCCGTCGACGCGAGCACGCGAGAAGCCCTGGGCGGCGAGCTCGCTCAGCAACGTGCTGTACTCCCCCTTGCGACCTTCGACCACCGTGGCCAGGACCAAGAAGCGCTCGTCGTTCGGCCGCGCCAGCACCTGGTCGACGATCTGCTGTGGCGTCTGACGGGTGACGACCCGGCCGCAGTTCGGGCAGTGCTGGACGCCGACGCGCGCGAAGAGCAGTCGCAGGTAGTCGTGAATCTCGGTGATGGTGCCGACGGTCGAGCGGGGATTGCGCGACGCCGTCTTCTGGTCGATCGAGATGGCCGGCGACAGGCCCTCGATGAAGTCCACGTCCGGCTTGTCCATCTGGCCGAGGAACTGTCGGGCGTAGGCCGACAGGCTTTCCACGTACCGGCGCTGACCCTCGGCGTAGATAGTGTCGAAGGCCAGCGAGGACTTGCCCGAGCCCGACAGACCGGTGAAGACCACCAACTGGTCACGCGGTATCTCGACCGAGAGGTTCTTGAGGTTGTGGACGCGAGCGCCTTGCACGCGGATGGTCGAGGACATGAAGGGAATCTACCGGTCAGGCATCGAGGGCCAGTTCGTCGAGCGACGAAATCATGCCCTGACGCTGTAGGGAGTGGAGAATGTCCCGCAACGCGGCCGCCTCTTCGAATCGAAGCTCCCCGGCGGCCACCAACATGGCCTTTTCCACCCTGGCGATCTCCAGGGAGAGATCGTCGGGCAACATGTCTTCCAAAGCTGAGACACCGTGGACCTTGTTGGCCGGTTCGGGCATGCTCTCGGAGCGCAGTCGACCGAGGATGTCGGCCACGTTCTTCATGACCGTGGTCGGCTCGATGCCCCGCTCCCGGTTGTACTCGATCTGGAGCATTCGTCGACGTTCGGTCAAGGAGATGGCCGCGCGCATCGAGTCGGTCATCCGATCGGCGTAGAGGATGGCCTGGCCGTTGGAGTTGCGCGCGGCACGACCGATCGTCTGGATCAACGCGCTGCGGGAGCGCAAGAATCCCTCTTTGTCGGCGTCGAGGATGGCGACGAGCGAGACCTCGGGCAGGTCCAGTCCTTCGCGCAACAGGTTGATGCCGACCAAGATGTCGAATTCACCCAGTCGCAGGGAGCGAAGGATCTCGATGCGTTGGATCGTGTCGATGTCACTGTGCAGGTACTGCACCCGGTAGCCGGCCTTGGTGAGGAAGTTCGTCAGGTCCTCGGCCATGCGCTTGGTGAGGGTGGTGACCAACACCCGTTCGTTACGGGCCACCACCACGTCGAGGCGCGTACGCAGGTCGTCGATCTGGTTCTTGGTGGGTACGACCGTCACGACCGGATCGAGCAGACCGGTCGGGCGGATCACCTGCTCGACGATCTGGTCGCTGTGTTCCATCTCGTAGGGCCCGGGCGTCGCCGAGACGAAGACCATCTGCGGCACCAGTTCCATGAACTCGTCGAAGTTGAGGGGACGATTGTCCAACGCGCACGGCAGCCGAAAGCCGTGTTCGACCAGCGTCTCTTTGCGCGAACGGTCGCCGGCGTACTGTCCGCGGACCTGGGGCACGGCCACGTGCGACTCGTCGATCACCAGGAGGTAGTCCTCCGGGAAGTAGTCGAGCAACGTGTAGGGACGCTCGCCCGGTTGGCGTCCGTCAAGGTGCGCGCTGTAGTTCTCGATGCCGGCGCAAAAGCCGGTCTGCTCGAGCATCTCGAGATCGTGTTCGGTGCGCGAACGGAGGCGCTGGGCCTCGAGGAGTTTGCCCTCCGATTGGAACTTCGCGAGTTGCCCCTGGAGTTCCTCTTCGATCTCGCGACAGGCGCGCTGCAGCGTCGCGGTACTGGTGGCGTAGTGCGAGGCCGCGAACAAGGTGAACTCCTTCACCTTGCCGCGGCTCTCCTGGGTCAAGGGATTGAAGAACGAGACCTCTTCGATGACGTTCTCGAAGAACGAGACCCGAATCGCTTCGTTGCTGTAGGCCGGCTGGATCTCGAGGGTATCGCCCTTCATCCGGAAGGTACCCCGGTCGAGGACGAGTTCGTTGCGGCTGTACTGCATCTCGACCAGACGACGGAGCAGCGCGCGCTGGTCGAAGGTATCGCCCACTTCGAGCTGCAGCATCCGCTCGCGGTACTCCACCGGAGAGCCGAGACCGTAGATGCACGAGACCGAGGCGACGACGATGGTGTCGCGGTGCGTGAGCAGTGAGGACGTGGCGGCGTGGCGCAGACGATCGATCTCCTCGTTCACCGAACTGTCCTTCTCGATGAAGGTGTCGGTTCGCGGCACGTAGGCCTCGGGTTGGTAGTAGTCGTAGTACGAGACGAAGAACTCGACGCGGTTCTGCGGGAGCATCTCTTTCAACTCCGAGGCCAACTGCGCCGCGAGCGATTTGTTCGGTTCCAGGATCAGCGTCGGGCGTTGCACGTGCTCGACCAGCCAGGCGATCGTCGCGGTCTTGCCGCTGCCGGTGATCCCCTCGAGCGTCTGGTAGCGCAGTCCGTCCTCGACGCCCTGGGCCAGTTGCGCGATGGCCTGGGGTTGATCGCCGGCCGGTTGAAAGGGCGATTCAACCAGGAACCTATCCACGGACGAGTCCCGCGTCATCAAGAGCGACGTCCAGCTCGGCGAAAAGTTCGTCGATGGTCCCTTCGTTCCACAGCACGCGGTCGGCCAGGGCCGCGCGTTCGTCGTTGCTGATTTGAGTGGATAGACGAGCGCGCGCGTCGGCCTCGCTGAAACCTCGTCCGTCGATCAATCGCCGTACGGCCGTTTCGGGTGACACCTGCACCGACCACACCGCGTCGACCGAAAAGGCCGTGCGGTGCTCGGGGCGATAGAGCGGTATGGCGGCGAAGACCGCCTCGCCGTTCGCGGCGGCGAGGCGTTGGGCGATCTCGACCCCGATCGCCGGGTGCGTGATGGTGTTCAGCCGGCGCAGCGCCGAGGGATCGTGGAACACCACCTCGGCGACGAACGCGCGATCCAGCGTGCCGTCCTCACCGAGGACGGCACTGCCGAACGCGTCGACCAACGCTGAAAGCGTGGGGCTGCCGGGCCTGGTGACGTCGTGCGCGACGTCGTCGGCGTCGACCACGGTGAAACCCAGGTGGCGAAGGCGATCGCCCACCACGGACTTGCCCGCTCCGATCCCGCCGGCAATGACAATTCTTTTCATCATTCCACGGTAGTCAGACGCTGTCACACGTCCTCTCGGGTCGCTGGCCCTTGGGGTGGCTAGGGCGATGAGTATTGTCGTAGCAGTCTCACCAAGGGGGAAAGTGCTCAGATATTTGACGAAACGACTGATGCTGCTGGTCGGCATCGTCTTCGTCATATCGGTGGGAAGCTTCTACCTGATCCACCTGCTGCCCGGCAATCCCGCCACCGTGATCCTCGGCTTCGGCGCCACGCCCGAGGCCAAAGCCATCCTTTATAAGCAACTCGGACTCAGTAAGCCGATCTACCTGCAGTATTTCGTCTGGCTCGGCAACATCCTTCACGGCAATCTCGGGGTCTCCTTCATTTCCCAGACCACCGTGTCATCAGTGGTGCGCTCGGCGCTGCCGATCGACGCCGAGATCATCATCCTCAGCCAGATCATGGCCTTCGCCGCCGCGATTCCCACCGCCATGCGTTCGGCGCGCAAGCCCGACGGCATCATCGACCGGGTCCTGGGCGCCACCAGTTTCACCCTGCTCTCGATCCCGCCGTACATCTTGATCGTGGTCCTGGTGCTCTTCATCTCGATCAAACTGGGCATCTCGGGGACGGGGCCGTCCGCGTACGTGTCCTTGGGCACCGATTGGATCACCAACTTAGAGAGCCTCTCGTTACCGGCCTTCACGCTGGCCACCGTCAGTTTCGTGGTCTACTACCGCGTGCTGCGCAGTGACCTCATCGCGACGCTGCAAGAAGAGTTCATCACCATGGCGCGTTCCAAGGGGATCAGTCAGCGACGCATCATGTGGCGCCACGCTTTTCGTCCGTCATCGGTCGCGTTGCTCGGGGCGGCCAGCGTCAATATCGGCGGCCTCTTAGCGGCTGGATTCGTAGTGCAGTATCTACTCCAGATCCCGGGCCTCGGCTACACGTTGATCCTGGCCATCAATGAAAGTGACTTCCTCGTCGTGCAGGGCATCGTCCTCACGGTGTCGGTGTTGGTGGTCGCCATCAATTTCTTCTTCGACTTCGTCATTAATATGGTCGATCCCCGGATCAGTCGTGAGTAGCTTCAGCCTCGAAGAGGCGGCCCTGATGGTCGAGCGACCGGAGAAGAGTGAACCCCTCGGGTTGTTCTTTTGGATCTGCGTCTCTTGGATTGGCCTGAACGTCTTCGGCGCCATCTTCGCCAATGTCTTGCCACTACCCAATCCGCTGACCGAGAACTTCAACGCCATCAACGTGGGGCCCGGACTGCACCATCTCTTCGGCACCGATGACTTGGGGCGCGACATCTTCTCGCGCATCGTCTACGGCTCGCGAGTCTCGATCACCGTCGGGATCGGGGCGATCCTCATCGGCTTCGGCATCGGCGCACCCCTGGGGATGCTGGCCGCGTACCGTCGCGGTCGCTTCGACTCGTTTCTCACAACCATCATGTACGTTCTCTTGGCCTTCCCGGCGATCATCGCCACGATTGCCGTACTCTCCTTCTGGACGCCGCGTTCGCTGTTCAAGATCATCCTGGTGATCGGCGTCGCCTCGATCCCCCTGGTCTATCGCGTGATACGAACGGCCACCTTGAGCGTCGCCACCAAGGACTACGTCATCGCCGCCAAGGTGCAGGGCGCGACCGACCGACGAATCCTGATGAAGGAACTGTTGCCGAACATCGCCCCGATCGCGGTGTCGTTCTTCCTCATCGGCGTGGCCACGGTCATCACCCTCGAAGGCGCTTTGGCGTTCTTGGGACTCTCGGTGAATCCGCCGACGCCGAGCTGGGGAAACATGATCAACGAGGCGCGCACCGTACTCACCGAGAACGTGTGGCTGGCCTTCTTCCCGTCGCTGGCCCTGTGTCTGTTTCTCATCGCCTTGAACTTCATCGGCGACCGAATTCGGTCCCACTTCGACGTGACGGAGGTGAAGCTGTGAGCGACGACAAACTACTGATCGTCAAGGACCTGACGACCACCTTCGCCACCGCCGGGGGCGACCTGCCGGCCGTGGCCGGCGTCTCGTTCGACCTCGCACGCAACGAAACGCTCGGCATCGTCGGTGAGTCGGGTTCGGGCAAGACCGTCTTGTCGCGCACCATCATGGGGCTGCAGCCGCGTGTCAACACCACCGTTACGGGCTCGTCGATCCTCGACGGCTTCGAAGTGGTGGGCGCCAGCGAGAACGAGAAGCGAACCATTTGGGGTACCGAAGTCGCCATGGTCTTTCAGGACCCGATGACGTCGCTCAATCCGGTCATGCGCATCGGCAAACAGATCGACGAGGCGCTGCGGGTTCGCTTGGGGATGAATCGCAAGGACGCCAAGGCCCGCGCCCTCGAACTGCTGGAACTGGTCGGGATCCCGTCGCCGGTCCAGCGCTACAACGCCTATCCCGGCCAGCTCTCGGGCGGCATGCGCCAGCGCGTGGTCATCGCCATCGCACTCGCCTGTTCGCCCAAACTGCTCATGGCCGACGAGCCGACCACCGGCCTCGACGTGACGATCCAGGCGCAGATCCTGAACCTGCTGGACGAGTTAAAGGAGCGACTGAAGATGTCGGTCATCCTGGTGACCCACGACCTTGGCGTCGTGGCGACCAGGACGTCGCGCATCGTCGTGATGTACGCCGGCCGGATCGTCGAAACGGGGACCACGCGCGACGTCTTCTACCATCACCGCATGCCCTACACGCGGGCCCTCTTGGAGAGTTCGCCCAAAGTGGCCAACAAGAGCCACACCCGGCTGGTCACGATTCCCGGGCGGCCGCCGAACCTGTTGAGCCTCTCCGACGGGTGCAGTTTCGCCCCGCGCTGTAAGTACGCGACCGACCAGTGCCACCTGGTGCGTCCCGAATTGCAGCCGTCGATCGAGCCCGGCCACACCTTCGCCTGCTGGAATCCCCTGCCGATCAACGCCGAAGCGACCTTGCCGTGAGCGACACCCGCACCCCGCTCTTGCGGGTGAAGGACCTGGAGGTCACCTTCTACGCTCACGGTCACGCGGTCAGCGCCGTCGCCGGTGTGAGCTTCGAGATCATGGAGGGCGAGACCCTCGGACTGGTCGGCGAATCGGGCTGCGGCAAGTCGACCACCGGCAAGGCCCTGATGCGCATCGTCGAGCCGTCCAAAGGGACGGTCGAGCTCGAAGGCGTCGACATCACCAAGGAGTCGGGTAAGGCGTTGCGCAGCGCGCGCACGCGCATGCAGATGATCTTCCAGGACCCCATCAGCTCGCTGAACCCTCGCCGGCGCGTGAAAGACATCGTCGCGGAACCGCTCGACTGCTGGAAGACCGTCACCGGGGTCGAGCGTGACACGCTGATCAGCGACCTCTTGAGCAAGGTCGGCATCGACCCCTCGGTCTACGGCAACCGCTACGCCCGACAGTTCTCCGGCGGCCAGTGTCAGCGAATCTCGATCGCGCGTTCCCTGGCCATGCGGCCCAAACTCTTAATCTGCGACGAGATGGTCTCGGCCCTGGACGTCTCGGTCCAGGCGCAGATCTTGAACCTGCTCGAAGACCTGAAGGCCGAGTACGGGCTCACCTTGCTCTTCATCGCCCACGACCTCGCGGTCGTGAAGAACGTCAGCGACCGCGTCGCGGTCATGTACCTGGGCAAGATCTGCGAGATCGGACCGGCCGACACGCTCTATGAGTCACCGGCCCACCCGTACACCGAGTTCCTGCTCGGGGCCGCGCTGGAAGCGGACCCCGATTCGCCGATGCACTCTCAGACCTTGGAGGGCGAACCACCGAGTCCCATGAATCCGCCGAGCGGCTGTCGCTTTCGTACGCGCTGTCCGAACGCCACTCAGAAGTGTGCCGACGAAGAGCCGTTACCCCAAGAGGTGGCGCCGAACCACCTGGTGGCGTGTCACTATCCCTTAACCATCCACCACAAGTCGGCCGCGCCCATCACGCTGGAGGGCTGAGGCGACTATTCGTCGGTGGGAGCGCCGGCCTCGGGCGTCTCGACCTCAAGTGTCTCGGCCCCTGGTGCCTCGGCCTCTGGTGCCTCAGTTGCTGGAGTCTCGGCTACTGGTGTTTCCGCGACGACGTCCGTCGCGTTCGCGTCGTCGACCACTTCGGCCGTAGTGACCTCGTCATCGCCCGTCTTGGGCGCGACCCCGACGGCGTACTCGGCCCACGCGGCCTGCGCCTCGGTCTCGGGGGTGAACTCGCCGTACTCGATGGCGCCGATGTAGTTGCCCTCGTTGTCGTAGGCGTGGCTTCCGAAGGCCTCGCGGTACTCCTCGGAGACCTCGCCACCTTCGGCGGCCTGCTTGATCGAGAGGCTGATGCGACGGCGGGCCGTATCGAGTTCGATGATCTTCACCCACAGCTCCTCACCGGCCGTGACGACCTGGTCGGGCGATTCGACGTGGTGCGCGGCCATCTCCGAGATGTGCACCAGTCCCTCAATGCCCTCGCCCACTTGGACGAACGCGCCGAAGGGCACCAACTTGGTAACGCGGCCGTAGACCAATTGGTCGACCGAGTGACTGTCGGCGAAGACCTGCCAGGGGTCGGACTGCGTCGCCTTCAAGGACAGCGAGATGCGCTCCTTGGAAAAGTCCACGTCCAGGACCTCCACGTCGACCTCGTCGCCGACGGCCACCACCTGGCTCGGATGATCGATGTGCTTCCAACTGAGTTCCGAGACGTGAATGAGTCCGTCCATGCCGCCCAAGTCCACGAAAGCGCCGAAGTTGACGACCGAGGAGATGACACCGTGGCGGCGTTCGCCCGGCTTGAGGTTCGAGAGGAAGTCGCCGCGCTGTTCCTTCTGGGTCTCTTCGAGCCAGGCCCGACGCGAAAGTACGACGTTGTTGCGGTTGCGGTCGAGTTCGATGATCTTGGCCTCGACGGTCTTGCCGATGTAGGGCTGGAGTTCGCGCACGCGACGCAGTTCGACCAGGGAGGCGGGCAGGAAACCACGCAGCCCGATGTCGACGATCAGTCCACCCTTCACCACTTCGATGACCACACCTTTGACCACTTCGTCGCGGTTCTTCAACTCTTCTATGTTGCTCCACGCCTTCTCGTACTGGGCGCGCTTCTTGGAGAGGACGAGACGTCCCTCCTTGTCCTCCTTCTGGAGGACCAGACATTCGATCCGGTCGCCGATGGAGACGATCTCCGACGGGTCGACGTCGTTGCGGATGGAGAGCTCGCGCGCCGGGATGACGCCTTCGGACTTGAAACCGATGTCGAGCAGGACTTCGTCATGGTCGATCTTGACCACGGTGCCGGTGACCAGGTCGCCGTCTTCGAACTCGAGGACGCTGTCGCCCACCAGGGTCGCCAGGTCGGTGCCGACCATGTCGTCTTCGGTGATGACGCGCGGAAGGTAATTTCCGTCTTCGTCAAAGGTGCCCATCTGCTGGGCCGAGAGGAGGCTGGTGCCGTCCGACATGCGTACTTCTTTCACAGACCACACCGGGGTCAGCTAGACGATAGGGAGTGGGTCGCCGGTGCAAACCCAACCAACAACTCTAGTCGGGCTGACTTCAGCCCTTGGCGGCGGCCCAGTTCTCGCCCCAGTGAAGCGTGACTTCCAAGGGAACCGTGAGTGACGCGGCGTTGGTCAACGCGTCGAGGATCACCACTTCGACGCGACTCTTTTCTTCCGGCGGCGCCTCGACGACGACTTCGTCGTGCACCTGCAAGATGAGACGCGCTGCTAAGCCCTCGGCGCGCAACTGGCGATCCAAGCGCACCAGGGCCGACTTGAAGATATCGGCGGCCAATCCCTGGATAGCCGAGTTCATGGCCTGACGCTCGGCCGCTTGGCGCTGCGGTCCGGTCGCCGTGGCGATATCGGGGAAGGGGCGGATGCGGCCGAACTCGGTTCGCGAGTAACCCTTCGCCCGGATGTCCTTGATCGTCTGGTCCATGTAAGCCCGCAGTGAGGGGAAGCCGGAGAAGTATTTGTCCATGATCTCCTTGGCCACGCTCACCGGCACGCCGAGGCGACGACTGAGACCGAAGGCCTCCATGCCGTAGGCGAGTCCGTAGGAGACGGCTTTGGCTTGTTCGCGCTGTTCGGGCGACACCTCTTCGGACGCGCAGCCGAAGACCGAGGCGGCAATCGTGCGGTGCACGTCTTCGTGCGAGGCGAAGGCGGCGAGCAGGCCGGAGTCCTGAGAGAGGTGGGCCAGGATCCGCAGTTCGATCTGGTTGTAGTCCGATACCGCGAGCTCCCACCCCTCGCTCGGCAAAAAGGCGTAGCGCAGACGACGGCCTTCTTTCGAGCGCACCGGGATGTTGTGCAGGTTCGGTCCGTCCGAAGAGAGTCGGCCGGTGCGCGCCACCATCTGATGGAAGGTCGCGTGGATGCGTCCATCGGACTGCACCGCGTCGATGAGTGGCGCCCCGTAGGTACCTCGCAGTTTCTCCACTTCTCGGTAGCGCAGGATCAGCGCGATGATCTTGTGTTCGTCTTGGATGGCTTCGAGGCTCGTGGCGTCGGTCGAATAGCCCGACTTGATCTTCTTCACCGCAGTGAGTCCCATCTCGTCGAAGAGGACCGTTTGCAGTTGTTGGGGTGAGTTGACCTTGAACTCGTGGCCGGCGACTTTTTGGATCTGCTTGTCGAGTGAGGCCGCCTCTTCGGTGAACTCCTTGGCGATCGTGCGCAGCAACTCCACGTCCACGCGCACGCCTCGAGCCTCCAAGAGTCCGAGCACCATGACGAGCGGCAGTTCAATCTGTTCGTAGACGAAGTTCAGTTCCCACTGCGCGATCTCGGCTTGGAGGTGCTCGCGCAGTTGCGCGATCAGCGCCACTTCGTAGGTCAACGTCTCGTCGCTGGTCGTCGAATCGAAGAGCGACGGTGAGCTGTCGACGATCGGTTCACCGAGGAATCGTTGCGCCACCTCCGCGAGGTCGTAACGGCCGCTATTGGTGTCGAGCAAGAAAGCCATGATCGCGGTGTCGTCGGCCGGTTCGAGCATCACGCGCTCGGCGCTCGCCGCCGCGCGATAGAGCGCCTTGAGGTCATGGCCGCTCGGGGCGACGCGCGCGAACGCCTCGATGGCCTCATCGAGATCGCAGAGTGCGACGAGTCCCTTGTCGGCGTCCAGTACCGCGGCACGGGCGTGGCGATAGGCGACCACCGGCGTCGTGGTCGACGCCAGCACCTCGTCGAGCGACTTCGCCACTTTCAACGCCTTGGCGGTCTTGGTCTTCTTCGCCTCCGTCGCTTCGCTCAACGGCGCCGACGCGGCGCCGGCCTCCCCCAAGAGACCCTCTTTCATGAGTTGCCCGAAGCGGCTACGCATCTGGGTCATCTCGAAACGGTCGAAGAAGGCGTCGGTCTCGGAACGGTTCCAGCCGCCGAGGGTGATGTCGTGCAGCGTGAAGTCCAGCGGCACGTCGCGAATGAGCAACATGACCTTCTCGTTGTTACGCGCGCGCTCTTCGTAGGTGGCGAGGTTCTCGCGAAGCTTCGGCGTCAAATCCCCGAGGTGCGCGTAGAGATCATCCATGTCGCGGTACTGGGCGAAGAGCTTGGCCGCGGTCTTCTCCCCCACGCCCGGAACCCCGGGCAGGTTGTCCGAGGTGTCACCGCGAAGCGCGGCCAGCAACGGATACCGCTTCGACTCGATGCCGCAGCGTTCGAAGATGCCCGCTTCGTCATAGAGCGAGTAGTCCGAGACGCCGCGCCGGTTGTAGAGGACCTTCACGAACGGGTCTTCCACCAACTGGAAGGCGTCGCGGTCACCGGTCACCACCACCACGGGGATCGACTCGTTGCGGCCCCAGGTGGCCAGCGTCGCCAACACGTCGTCGGCTTCGAAGTTCGGCACGCCGAGCACGGGGATGTGCAGCACCTCACAGAGATTGCGGATCAGTTCGAACTGGTGCTCGATCTCGGGCGGAGTCTCGGCCCGTCCGCCCTTGTAGTCCTCCACCATGACGTCGCGAAACGTGCCGCCCGGGAGATCAAAGGCCACGGCCAAGGCGCGCGGACTCTGCGTTCGCACCAGCGACAACAACATCGCCGCGAATCCGTGCAGGGCGTTGGTGACCAGGCCCTCGGACGTGGCGATGTCCGGCGGCAGCGCGAAGAAAGCCCGAAAGGCCAGTGACATTCCGTCCAACAGCACCAGGGGACGCTGGTCGGTCGCCGCCTTAGCCAACGAACTCACCCTTCAGGATCTGTTGGGCGATGTCGCGCATGCGGGTGCGCCCGCGCATCGCCGACTGCTGAATGATCTCGAAGGCCGCCGGCTCGTCCAGGCCGCGCTCCTCCATCAGCATCTCCTTGGCCCGCTGGACGATCTCTCGCGTCTCAATCTTGTCCTCCACGTGGGACGCCTCGGCGTCGCGCTCTTCGGTGGCCGGAGAGAGGATCGCCGCCAGTTTGGGCAGGATCTCGCTGGAGCGAAAGGGCTTGACCAGGTAGGCCACCACACCCGCGTCACGCGCACTCTCGATGAGCGAGCGCTGGCTGAAGGCGGTGAGCAACACCACGACGGTCGCGGTCCCCTTCAGGGCCCGCGCGACCTCGATGCCGTCGAGGCCGGGCATCTTGACGTCGAGCAACGCCAGATCGGGGCGGAGCTCTTGAATCATGGCCAACGCGTCGTCGCCGCGCGCGGCCTCGCCCACCACCAGGTAGCCGTCGCCCTCGAGGATCTCCTTGAGATCGAGTCGGATGATCGACTCGTCGTCGGCGATGACGACGCGCTTATCCACGCTCGTCGTCCGGTGTCCAGTTTCGCAACAGTTCATCGCGGGCTTCGACTAGCTCTCGAACCTCTTCGGCCCGGCGACGCATCTCGGCGTTCGCCACCGCGACGTGACGCGAGAGGTCGTCGTACTCGTGCGCCTGGAGGGGCGTCTCGGAGACGAGCGCGCGGATGCGCGAGTCTTCCAGCGCGTCGTTCCAGACCATCACCTGTTCTTGGAGCACGTTGAGGCTCTCGCGCGCCTGATTGAGTTGACGTTGCACATCTTCCAGTCGTCGTTTGTACAGGCGCGAACTCATGGCGTGAGTCTAAATCCTCACCTCGACGTTCACCAGAACGGCACCGTGTTCGAGCATCTCGGCTGAGGGCCTCACGCCGAATCCGTCGGCCACGACGTCCACCTCGCGCGAAGAGTCCTCGCCCACCACGTCGACGGGGCCGAGGTCGCTGGGCTGGTCGACGCAGTTTCGAGCCAGCGATCGGTGGACCGAACGGGCGTAGGGCGACTCGAAGAACCCACCAAGGTACGGCCGAAGACCGGCCTCTCGGGCCTCCACGATGATGGTCCGCGCGTTCGCCAGTCCCCCGACGCGCGCCGGCTTTACGCAGATGATCTCGGCGGCGCGATAGCGCACCAATTGGGCGACGTCGCGCACGCTCCGCACTCCTTCATCCACGCTGAGCGGCACCGCCAACTGTTCGGCCAACCGCGCGGTGTCGACGACGTTGCCCACGGCGTAGGGCTGTTCCACGGCGACCACGTTGGCGACGTCGCGGACGATTCTCACCTGTTCGATCACGTCGACGTCGCTGTGAGCCGAGCAGTTGTAGTCGAGCAGCACCGGTGCCGACAGCTCGCTGAGTCGTTGAAGGGCGCTCCGGCTGAGTGGCGCGGGTGAGATCTTGGCGCGCACGCGCGCCGCGTACGCGTCGACCGACCAGGCACCGTCGTCAATCAGGGAGACCGTTGTCTGCAGCGGCGTGTCAAACGTCGCGGGCCACAGTGAGTCGATCGTCTCTCGCGCGACGCGCAGTTCACGGTCCAACAGCGCCATCTCCAGCAGGGCCACGGCGGGATTGCTCGCCGCACGCGATCCGGCGAAGCGAGCGACGCGCGTCCACGAGGGGAAGTCACCCTCGCGTTCGAGGATCTGCTCGAGTTGCGGCACGACGAAGATCCGCACTTCGTCGATAACGTCGGCGATCGCGGCGTCGCCGTTCAACTCCTCGGGCTGCGGCGCGATTTCGCCGTAGCCCGTCACGCCCTTGTGTTCGACTTCGAGGAAGAGCCTCGAACGTCGCGCGTGACGCTGACCAGCGGAGCGCACCGGGAAACGCATCTCCGCGTCCTGACGGCGCAAGGTCACTTTCATCTTCGCCACCCTAGGGGGCGGTGTTATCGTTGTTCGCTCAGCCCGGATGGCGGAATCGGCAGACGCGGAGGCCTCAAAAGTCTTTACTCGAAAGGGTGTGTGGGTTCAAGTCCCACTCCGGGCACGTTTCGTCTCGTAACGAGATTACGACGTGGTGCGACCGGGTTGGCGCGTGCGCCACCACAGGTAACCACGGCCAATCCCATACCACGCGGCGCTGAAGACGCTGACGTAGAACCCCACGGGCCAGTTGGACTCGTATGCACTGACCAACGACACCCAAATGGTCACCAAAGCGATGGCCACCGATGCGCCCATGGCTCGTCCCGCGCGGTTAGTGAAACATTGCGCGGCGGCCGCCGGCCCCAACATCAAGGTGAAGATCAATAGCGCTCCCACAACGGGAACCGTCATGGTGGTGGCGCAGGCGATGACGATGAGAAAAACGATCTCAATTCGCGGCGGCCGAAGTCCACGCGCGGCGGCGATGTCGGGCGCAATGGACGTGAGCAACAGCGGTCGATAGAGGACCGCCACGGCGACGAGGCACACCACGCCCAACGCGACCACCGGCAGGATCTCGCTCGAACTCACGCCCAGTATCTCGCCGAAGAGCAGCGAGAAGATCTGAGGCTCGTACTGCGAGCTGAGACTCAAGAACGCGGCCCCGAGCGCCAGCATCATCACGAGCGCCAGGGCCGTGACGGCATCGGACCGGCCGCGGCGACTCAAGGTGCCAATGCCCAGCGCCGCCGCGAACGAGAAGACACCGAGACCGATGAGTGGATTGACCGCGATCAAGTTCGCGCCGGCCGCTCCGGCGAAAGCGCCGTTGGGAATGGCGTGCGCGGGAAAGGCCGAGCCGCGCAACACGACGAAGAAGCCGACGACGCCGCCCACGACGGCGACCATCGTGCCGACCTCCCACGCGTTCACCATGAAGCCGCTGAACACTACGCGCCCACTTCGAGAGAATCTCGAGTCGCTGCAACCGCCGCGCCCGAGTCCCTTCGCGCCGAGCGACGGTGATCACGGAGGACAGTGGGAAGCCCCGACAGCAGATAGGTCAAGAAAATCAACGACACGATGAAGAAGCTGACGGGCAGGCCCTGGCTGGACGGCACCCAATAGAAACTGTCGTAGGCGAAGAGGATCCCCAGCCAGGTCGCCACCACGCCCAGCGCGCCGGCCACGACCAGCGAAGCGTGAAGGCTCTTGGTGAGTCGGACCGAGGCGGCGGCGGGACCAATGAGCAGCGCCGTCGAGAGTATGGACCCCACGGCAATGGAGGAGAGGCCGACCGAAACGGCCATCGCCATCATGAACAGCACACCGACGCCTCTCAGGTTGATGCCGCGCGCCTTGGTCAACTCCGCGCTGATCGAACTAATCAGCAACGGGCGATTGATGGCGATGACCACCGCCAGCGTGCCGGCACTCAGCCCCAGGACCAGAGGGACCATCGACGCATCGACCGTAAATATCGATCCGAACAAGAGTTGTTGCGTGGCTCCGGTGGTCGCACCGTTCGTCGTATCGAGATAGAGGAACAGGGACGCCAGTCCCAGCGCCGTGCTCAAGACGATGCCCGTCGACAGGTCGCGTCGTCGGGCACGCTCCACGCCGATGAGTTCCATCGCCCCGGCGCCCAGCACTCCGCCACCGATGAAGCCGAGCAGTGGGCTCAACCCGAAGAAGAAGGCGGCCGATCCCCCGGTCGTCGCGACGTCGGTGAGCGCGTGCCCGGCGAACGATTGACTGCGCACGACGACGAAGACGCCGACCACCGCTGACACGAGAGCCGTCACGGCACCGATGATCAACGCGGTACGTACGGGGGCACTGGTAAAGAAGCCGGGTTCGAACAGGACGTGCACGGCTCAACCCAGCGTGAGCGTGGGGTGCTGGGCGATGTCCTCGTTGTCCTGGCCCGGTTCGGCGACGACCAAGACCCGCCCGTGCAGTTGGAGGACGTCGACGTGGTGGCCGTAGAGCTGACTCAAGACGTCGGAGCGAATGACCTCCTCGGTCGTCCCGCTGGCCGCTCGACCACCCGTGAGGTAGACGATACGGTCCATGACCGGCAAGAGGGCGTTCATCTCGTGCGCCGAGAGAAGGATCGCCACGCCGTAGCTGCGCGCGACGCGATGCAACAGCGCCACGATCTGCTGCACGCTCTTGGGATCAAGGTTCGCCAGTGGTTCGTCGAGCAAGAGGAGCTTGGGTTGGCTGATCAACGCGTGGGCGATGAAGACTCGCTGCTGCTCACCCCCCGAAAGACCGCCGAGACGACTGTTCGCGAATCGCTCCGCGTCGACGTCGTGCAGTACCTGCTCGACGAGTTCGCGTTGTCGCGCGGTCCGTCGCGTGAGGCCGTAACGATGCGCGTCGAGCCCGAGGGCGACGAAGTCGCGCGCCCGCATCGGGACGTCGGGGTCCACGTCGATCTTTTGCGGCACGTACCCGAGGGACCGGCTCCGTGGCGACATCGGTGATCCGGACACCAGGATTCGCCCGGCGTCCGGCCGTTGCAGACCCAAGATGGTGCGGAGCAAGGTCGTCTTACCCACTCCGTTCGAACCAATGAGACCGGTGAACTCACCTTCTCGGATGTCGAATGAGACGTGGTCGAGGATGTGGCGTCCGGACAGCGTCACGCTGACGTCGTCGACTTGAAGAACGGGCACGTCGGTCATAGCTTTTCCGTTGATCGGTGTCGGGTCACTGCAGTTTCGATCGCCTTCACTTCAGCGAGCATCCAGGACTGGTAGTCGTAGCCGGGCGTGGGCATGGTCTCGTAGACCCCGACGACCGGGACCTTGGCCGACTGCGCGCTCTGCTTGATGGTCAAGGTGAGTGAATCGACCACTTGCTGGTTGTAACAGAACACCTTGGCCTCGTGCTTCGTGAAGAATCCCTCTTCGAGTGAGATGTCCTCCGGCGCCGGGTCCACGCCGTTCATGATGTCCGCTTGAAAGACGAAGGGCGTCAAGATCCGAGCGCCCATGGCTTTCAGTAAGTCGTCGGCCACGGGTTCGGTCACCGCCACCGCCGTGCCCGGGTACTTCACCTTGAAGGCGGCGATGGCGCGCAGCCACGGCTGGAGTGACGTGTCGAAGGCCGCGAGATGGCTTTGGAAGTACGCGGCGTGACTCGGGTCGAGTGTCTCGAGGTCCCGGGCGATGACGCGCGCGACCGCGGGCATGGTCTTAGGGCTGTACCAGAGGTGCGGATTCGCGGTGTCCGAGGGCAGACCCAAGACCTTCTGCGCCACGATCACCATCCTCTGGGGATTGGGTGACGCCGCCTCGATTCTGTTCACGAAGCCGTCGTAGCCGACGCCGTTTTGAACGACGAGCTGCGCTCGACCGATCTCCTCGGCCACCGACGGACTGGCCTCAAAGGTGTGCGGGTCGGTGTTCGGGTCATTCAAGATCGACGACACCGCCACGTACTTCCCGCCAATCTGGCCGAGCACGTTGGCGTACTCGCTTTCCGCTCCGACCGCGACGATCACCCGGGACTTCGAACTGGCCGACGCGTCAAACGGCGCGACCAAGCAGACCGTGCTCGCCAGCACGGCGAACGCCAGGACCGTGCGCGTGGCGATTCGCCGCGTCGAACGGGCGCTCTCCGGGCTCAACTGGATGATCATGCGTCAACGATAGAATGAGAATGAGTCTCATTACAACCGAGACTGGGTGGAAGGAAACAAAGCGATGCAAACCTTTGACACGGTCACAGAGCTGCACGAGTTCGTCGAGTTATTGCTGCATCGAATCGATCAGCGCTACACCGTCGGACGGCGAGCCGTCGTCGAACTCTTGGCCGCGTCCGAACGTCCCCTCAGCATCTCTGACATCGAAGCTCGAGTCCCCGAGGTTCCGAGGAGTTCGGCCTATCGCCATCTCTCCGACCTTCAGAGGGCGGGCGTCGTGCGACGCGTCGCCGCCAGTGACGAGTTCGCTCGCTTCGAAATGGCTGAGGACTTCCTTCACCATCACCACCACCTGCTCTGTTCTTCGTGCGGCCAGGTGATCGACGTCACGCCGACGCGTGCGTTCGAGCGCACGGTCGCGCGCATGGTCGACGAGCTTACGGCCGAACAGGGATTCCGAGCCACCTCCCACGCGCTGGACGTAATCGGTCACTGCGTGAACTGTCAGCGTTGAACGAGACGCGGTCGGCGTCAGGCGTTCAAGAGTTTCCAGTGACCTTCGGAGATGACGTCGAGTGTGCCATCCACGATTCGGATGGCGGTCTGGTCGTCGATCGCGTACGCCGGGCCCGGTTGCCTCGCGGCCCACTTTTCCGCGTCGGCCATCGTGTTCTCCGGCAGGTCGGGGTGATCGAGGTGCGGAAAGATCGAAAAATCGACCAGGCCGAGCGTTCGGTCGCCCCCTTCCGGCGGCCGCCAGACAACGAAGTCCTCGCCGATGTTGGGGGTCATCACCATGCTCCCGGCACTGATGCCCACGTAGACGGTCTCGGGCAGAGACGCGAACAGATCGGCCAGACCCGATTCGCGCATCCAGTGGCCCAGATAGACGGCGTCACCGCCGCTGACCAATAAAGCGTCCGTCTCTCGGACTTTGGGAATCCATTTTTCTTCATCCATGCTGGGTAGCGCCGTGAGCTCCAGTACTCCCAGGGACTTCCAACCCAACTCGGTCAGTGGGGTCTTGGAGTGCCCGCTAACGAAGCGCCACGCTTGATCCAGTGATCCGTGACCGTAACTCGCGGTCGGGATGCAGAGAGCATTCGAGTCGGCGATCGGTTTGCCGAGGAGATCCTCCAACGCGAGCTGGATGCTCGGGTTCTTGACGCCGGCGGACGTGAGGAGAAGTTTCATGGGGCCTCGCTACGAGTATCGAAGGGAGTCCAAAATCTAACTCACCCCGTCGGATTTGGTGCTCGGCGCGACGACAGCTGCGACCTGGACTGGCCGCCAATGACCAGCCTGCGGGCTTCGGCCCCAGCCGGCAGAATCTAGGTCACTCCACTGTTACCGTAATGAAATGTCAGATTCAAGCTCCCTGGCGTTCCGAGACGACGTCGTCGCCCTCTTCCCCGGTCAGGGCTCTCTCAGCGGGAGCGCCGGGGCCGAGTGGCAGTCACCTCGTTTCTGGGAGATCCTCGCGCGGGTCAGTGAGGCCGCACGCCTCGACGTCGCCAAGTTGTTGATCGGCAGCACGGACGACGACGTCGTTCGCACCGACCGCGCACAGATCGCGACGTTCGCCTTGTCGATCGTCGGCTACTACGACTTGATAGGCCACGGCATCCGTCCGCGGTACTTACTTGGCCACAGCCTGGGTGAATTCTCTGCACTGGTCGCCGCCGGTTTGATGAGCATCGAAGATGGTGCGAGATTGATCGGCGTTCGCGGCGCGGCGATGGCCCGCGCGGCCGCGGAGAGCGAGGGATCCATGGTCGCGTTGATGGGGGGCGACGAGGGCGCGCGCGATGCCGTGAGTGGTCTTAGCGACGTCTGGGTGGCCAACATCAACGGGACCGGCCAAATCGTCGTGAGCGGGACCCGAGCCGGTCTCGACGACCTGCTCGCTCGTCACAAGGAACTGGGGTGGCGTCGCGCGACGCCGCTCCCGGTGGGCGGCGCCTTCCACTCACCGCTCATGGCTCCGGCCCAGGACGAACTCGACAAAGCCCTCGCCAGCGTCGAGTGGGGCTCGACCGAGTCGATCCTGATCTCCAACGTCGACGCGCGCGTGCACGTGACAGCCGAGGAATGGCGTGAGCTCTTGTCGCGCCAACTCACCTCCGCCGTGCAGTTCTCCGACGCGACGTTGGCGCTCCCCGAGAGCGTGACCACGACGATCGAGATGCCCCCGAGCGGCGTACTCACCGGACTGACCAAACGAATCCGCACGTTCAAGCGCCAATTCGCGCCCTCCACGATGCTCGAGTTGGAAGGGATCGAACTATGAGTCGACACGTCATCGTCACGGGATCCAGTCGCGGCATCGGCGCGGCGATCTGCGATTGGTTCGTCGCCCAGGGCGACCACGTCGTGGGACTGTCGAGGTCCGGCGAGGCGCCTGCAGGTTGTGCCAAGAGCTTCGCCGTGGACGTCGCGGACTCGTCGGCCGTGAACGAGGCCGTCAAATCATCGATCGCCGAGTTCGGTCCCGTGGAGGTGGCGGTCCTCAACGCCGGGGTCACGCGTGACGGCTTGGCCCTGCGCATGTCCGACGACCAGTGGCGCGAGGTTCTCTCGACCGACCTCGACGGCGCTTTCTACGGCGCGCGCGCCACCATGGCCTCCATGGTGCGCCAACGCGCAGGCTCGATCATCTTCATCGGATCGATAAGTCCCTTCGTGGGCGTGCCCGGCCAGGCCAACTACGCCGCGGCCAAGGCCGGCCTCGTGGGGCTGGCCCGAGCGCTCGCGAAGGAAGTGGCCTCGCGCAACATCACGGTCAATGTCGTCGCCCCCGGGCTCATCGAGACCGACATGACCAACGACTTGGGCGCCGCCAAGGACGCTATGGCCGCCTTGATCCCCATGGACCGAATCGGCCAGCCGAGCGACGTCGCCGGAGTGGTCGGATTCCTCGCCAGTAATGAGGCCCGTTACGTCACCGGAGCGGTCATCGCCGTCGACGGCGGCCTCGCCATGGGCCTCTAGGTGACCGATGTGGGGCGGCCTTTGAGTACCATGGAGCGACAGAAAAAAGGGGCACCTCCATGGACCGCAACGAAGCATTAGGTAAGTTCACCGACGCCGCCGTCGAAGTCTTGGCGGTCGACCCTTCCAAGGTGACACTCGAAGCCTCTTTCAGCGACGACCTCGGCGCCGACAGCCTCGACCTGGTCGAACTGGTCATGGCGCTCGAAGAGACCTTCGACATCGAAGTCGCCGAGGACGAACTGAAGGACATTCGCACGGTCGGCGAAGCCTTCGAACTGATCTACGCCAAGCTGTAGTGCGCGTCGCGGTCACCCCCACGGGTCCAGTTCCGGGATACCGGGTCGCAGTCACGGGCTTGGGCGCGATCAGTTGCGCCGGGGTCGGGGTCGAGGCACTCTGGAGCGCCCTTCAGAAAGACACGGCACCGCCGAGCAAGCGCATCGCGCCCTTTGACGCGTCGCACATCGGTGGACCGAAAGAGTTGCGTCGCTTCGACCCGTTCTCGCTCTACGCGCTCATGGCGGCCGACGAAGCCTGGATCCAGAGCGGCCTCAACGGTCCGCTGGTGGACGCCGGCAGCATCGTCACCACGGGCATCGGCGGACTCCAGACCGTCATCGAACAGTTCCGAGTTCTGTCCGAGAAAGGTCCCGACCGCGTCTCGCCGTTCATGGTGCCCATGATGATGCCCAACGCCGCCACCGCCGCGGTCTCGATGCGCTTCGGCCTCGGCGGCCCCTGTGAAACCGTCACGACCGCCTGCGCGGCCGGCACCCACGCGATCGGCAACGCCGCGAGACTCGTGGCCACCGGACGAAGCACCGTGGCCGTCGCCGGCGGCGCCGAAGCGGTGATGGTCGAAATCGCCGAGGCCGGCTTTCGCAATATGACGGCCCTGAGCAACACCGAATTCTCTCGTCCCTTCGACATCGAACGCGACGGATTCGTCATGGGCGAAGGCGCGGGCATCTTGATACTGGAAGAGTGGGAGCACGCGCTCGCGCGCGGCGCCACCATCTACGCCGAAGTCCTGGGCGCCGCCTCCACCGCCGACGCGCACCACATCACCGCCCCGGACCCTTCGGGACTCGGCGCGATTCGCTGCATGGAGTTGGCGCTCGAGGACGCGGGCGTCACGGCGAGCGAGGTCTCGCACATCAACGCGCACGGCACGTCGACGCCGCTCAATGACCTAGCCGAGTCGGTGGCCGTTCGCGCGGTCTTCGGCGACGACCCTCCCCCGGTGACCTCGATCAAAGGCCACCTCGGTCATTCACTCGCGGCGGCGGGCGCCCTCGAGGGTGTCGTCTCAGTCCTCACGCTGGTCAATCAGTTGATTCCGCCGACCGCGGGCACGACCAAGGTGGACCCCGACGTCGGACTCAACGTGGTGATCGGCGAGCCCCTCGCCGCGAACGTCGAAGTCGTGCTGTCGAACTCCTTCGGCTTCGGCGGCCACAACGGCAGCGTCGTCTTTCGACGCTTTCACGCCTAAACGACCACGCCTCGGGCGCATTTTCGCCGACCGTTTGACATACCGAGGGTTCTCTACATCGGCCATTCGTCGTGGTGGCGTTCCACGTAGGCGTTGTCAAAGGCCCATCGCGCGTTGGCGATGAACTGTCCCAAGAGGACCGGGTCCTTCTCGCCCACCGATTTTTCCACGCCGGCGCGTACGTCGACGCCCCAGACCGGGTAGTTCTGCACGATGTCCACCACGTTGGAGGGCGTCAGCCCACCCGAGGCGATCATCGGGGTTCGCACCTCGCGGTCGCCGAACAACTCCAGACAGTCCATCAGGGAGTAGTGGTCATCGGATTCGGGCACCACGAGGTAATCGACCCCCGAGAGCGCGGCCACCAAATCGTGGTTGGCCGTGCTGGGCAGGCTTCGTAACACGGTGTTCACGCGCTCGGAGACGTAGGCGAGCTCTTCGCTCGCGACCGTGCCGTCGATTTGCACCGCCGAAAGTCCCAGCGTGTTGGCGATTTCCACGATGCGTTGGGGCATCTCGTTGCGAAAGACGCCCACCGAAATGGCGCCCACCGGGAGACGGCGAACAATGTCGTGCGCGGCGTTGACCGAGATTTGGCGCGGCGTCGGACCAAAGTCGAATCCGATGGCGCTCGCCCCGAGTCCGATGGAGAACAGTGCGTCGTCTTCGGTGGTTACACCGGAGACCTTGATGAAGATACCTTCAGTATTCAACCGCACGCGTCGACCCCTTGGCCTCTACGTTAACGGCCGGCACTCCGCGACATCAGACAATCTCTTCGACACTCACGTCGAGCGCGAGTTCGAGCTCCGCTGAACCGAACAGGCTGCGGTGCGCGAACCCGAGACCCACCACCGATTCGCCCTCGTGCGTCGATGACGTGAGTCCCGATACGCCGGCGGGACCTTTGGACGTGAGGACGTCGTCGATGCGCGCCTCGTTCGGACCGGTCGCTCGCACCAGGCGCCAGGGCACACTCGAACCTCGCGCGTCGAGGCGCCCGACCAACTCCTGTCCGGTGAAACAGCCCTTGGTGAAGGACACCGTGGAGGTCACGAAACTGGCACCGAAGCACTGGGGCGTCAGGCCCCGCGCGAACTCGGCCGCTCCCGGCCGGCCCGTGTGAATCAGTTCGCGCACCGTGTGAATGGGTCCGTCGACACGCTCGACCAACTCCAACGTGCACTGCGTGCGAAGGAGGAATCGCCGAAGACGCGCCAGGGCCACCTCACCGAGTTCGCGTGGTACCGCGAGGTCGTAGCCGTCCGGAGTTGCCGAAACGAGACACGACGTGATGACGATCCCGTCGGGCGCCAGCAACAACGCCCACGCGCCCGTCGTCACCGTCGAGATGTCTTGACTTAACTGGCCCTGAAGGAAGGACTCGGCCTCGGGTCCGCGCGCGACGATGCTCGACCAGCCAGCGGTCGAATCGGTCACGATGTCGGACGTTTCATTCATCGACCATTACAGTATTCGCCAGCGCGCGAGACGCTCCCAACGCAAAGGATCACGTCGATGAGCATGCAGAACGAATTGAACACCATCACCTCGACGATGAACGATCTGTCGCACCGCGTCACGGCCCTGGTGGAGACTGAGGGTTCGGCCATGCCGCCGGACATCTACTCCGAACTGGTCGCGGCCGAGCGAACGCTCGGCGCACTGCTTCGTCGCCTGAACCGCGTCGTCGGTCGAATCGCGTAGCGCGAAGGTAATGTCCAGTCATGACCGATACGTGGCAACGCAGCCACTCGCTGACGCCCGAGCGTCGGCTGGAAGTCCTGAATCTCCTCAACCGCACCGAGACGCTGTTGGGCCGCGAGGCCATCGACGAAGGTCGCCGTCGGATCGTCGTGCACGGGTGGCGAGCCGAACACTGGTTGCTGTATCACGAAGGTCTGCTGGTCAAGTACGCCATGGCGACCGGTACCAAGAACGCGATGGTCGAGATGAGTGGCGGCGGGATCGACGAAGACCTCTTGCAGAATCTGTTGCGGCACCACGAGACCCTCGACTGGTGGACCCGGGGCTCGATGGTGCCGGTCCATTCGCAGTGTCAGGTCGTTCGGACGTTGCAATTGATGCAACTGACCTTGCCGGTGACGACCGTCGACGTGCCCGAGGGCGCCACGCTGCGCAACTACGAGCCGGGACGCGACGAAGACGCGTGGCTCGAACAGAACAACGCCGCCTTCGCCGATCATCCGGAACAAGGCGCCTGGTTGCGATCGGATCTCGAGGAACGTACGAGCGAGCCGTGGTTCGACCCGTCGGGGTTCCTTCTCTTGGAGATCGACGGACGACTCGCGGCGTCGTGTTGGACCAAGGTCCACGAACTGCACCCGGACCGCTTCGGCGAGATCTACATCATCTCGGTGCACCCCGACTTCCAGGGACGCAACCTCGGACGGGTCATGGTCACCCAGGGTATCGACGTCCTGCGAAAGAAGGGCGTCTCGACGGCGATCCTGTTCGTCGATCAATCGAATGTCGGAGCCGTCGCGCTCTACGAGTCACTCGGATTCAAGGTCGAACGCGACGACCGTCTGTTGCGTTTTCAGCGTCGCTAGTGCACGCCCACTAGGCGGCCAATGCCGAAGGTGACGGCCGCGGCGAACGAACCAACGAGGACTTGACGTAGCGCCCATTTTACGATGCCGTTGCGCGTGAACCAGCCGATCACTCCCCCGACAAGCGCGGCGGCGATGACGGCCAGCACAATCGACCACACGATCGGATCGCCACTGGACGTCACGATCCACGGCAGCAACGGAATGAAGGCCCCGATCGCGAAGGAAAACAGCGACGAGATTGCCGCGCCCCACGGCGAACCGGTCGTCGAAGGATCGACACCCAACTCCTCGCGAGCGTGCGTCCGTAGGGCCATCTCCGGGTCCCGCATGAGGTCCTCGGAGAGACGGCCCGCCAGTTCCGCTTCGATACCGCGTCCCACGAATAGTTGACGAAGCTCTTCTTGCTCTTGCACCGGCGATTCCTCAATCGACTTGCGCTCGACGCCGATCTCGTATTCGAGCAATTCCTTTTGGGCGCGAACCGAGATGTACTCGCCACTGGCCATGGAAAAGCCTCCGGCGACGAGCCCCGCGAGGCCGGCCAGTCGAACGATGTTGTGACCGGGACTGGCGCCAGCGAAACCGAGGATCAACGAGGCGTTGGTGACGAGGCCGTCGCTCACCCCAAAGACCGAGGCGCGGTACCAACTCCCGGCGACGTTGCGGTGTTTTTCGGGGTGGAAGCTTTGACTCATCGCCCAATCCTACGGCTCGGCCGCGTCAGTTGCTCTCAAGAGTCCTTTGTCTAGAGTTGACTTTGGAGGTTTTCATGACGACGCACGTGAAGAGCATGGAAGAGTTGACAGCGCTGATCGGCACGCACCTCGGATACGGCGAGTACCGAACCGTGACCCAAGAACAGGTGAACCTGTTCGCCGACGCCACCGGTGACCACCAGTGGATTCACGTCGATCCCGAACGGGCCAAGGCCGGACCGTTCGGCGGACCGATTGCTCACGGGTACCTCACGCTGTCGCTGATTCCCGTCCTGCTCGCCGGTGTCATGAAGGTCGACGGCGTCGCGATGGGCGTCAACTACGGCACCAACAAAGTGCGCTTCACCAGTCCCGTGCCGGTCGGATCGGATATCCGCGCCGGCGCCACCCTGGCGTCGGTCGACGAGGTCGCCGGCGGCGTGCAAGTCACACTCGACGTCGTGGTCGAGGTGAAGGACGCCCCCAAGCCGTCGTGCGTCGCGCAAGTAGTCTCTCGCTTCTACCGCTGAGACCGTTGTCCACTCCCCTCCCCCAAGGTGAAGAAAAGACCCGTCAGGTCCGAGCGATGTTCGACGCCATCGCGTCGCGCTACGAACTGGTCAACAAACTGATGACTTTCGGCCTCGACGCGCGCTGGCGTCGTCGCGCGGTCGCCGACCTTCGCCTGCCGCGCCAGAGCGTGGTGCTCGACGTCGCCGCGGGCACCGGTGACTTCACGCGAGAACTCGCCCGACAAGGTCATCGAGCGGTCGCCACCGACCTGAGCTTCGGAATGCTTCGGGCCGGAAAGCAGATGGACGAGCGCGTCCAGGCCGACGCGTCGGTGCTCCCGTTTCGAACCGGCGGATTCGACGGCGTGACCTGCGGCTACGCGCTGCGCAATTTCAGTGACCTAGCGGCCACCTTTAACGAGATGGCCCGCGTCATTCGTCCCGGGGGGAGGTTGTCACTCCTCGAGGTCTGCGAACCTCGATCGGGACTCTGGCGCGCGGGATTTCGCGTGTGGTTTCGACGCGTCGTGCCTTTCATCGGATCGCTGGTCTCGGACCGGGCCGCCTATCACTACCTTCCCGAGTCCACGGCCTACCTGCCCGCCAGCGAAGAGATCGTTCGGATGTTGAACCGTTCCGGCTTCGCCGCAGTCAATCATCGGCGGGTCATGGGCGGACTCAGTCAACAGTTCATCGCCACGAGATCGACGTGAAGTTCCAACGCCGCCGGATTCCCGCCCAGTCCCTCGAGGTGCTGCGCTGCGTCGGCGCCCGTGACGGCTGGCTCATCGAGACCGCCGACGTCATTCGCGTCGGTTTCGGAGCGGCGGTCGATGAGGTGGTCCTCGAACGGGGCCTCGACGTCCCCGTCGACGCGACGGGGACGCTCCGGCGCCACGAATTGGAGGGCGAAGACGGACCGCCCGGCTCGGGCGTGGTCGCCTTCGGGGCGTTGCCCTTTGATCGCTCCGCCCCGAGCCGACTCGACGTCCCGGAATACTGCCTCACGCAGACCAGCGCCGGTGACTCGTGGCTCACCGCCCTGGACGACGCCGACTCGTGGCGCGAGCTCATAAACGGTGCGCGCCTGCCGGTGCAAGAGACCCAGAGCCTGCGTTCGCTCTCACTCCAGCCCACCCCCGACGAGTACGCCCACAACGTGGCCCTGGCCGTCGAGATCCTCCGTTCCAAGGAGATCGACAAGGTGGTGCTGGCGCGGTCCGTGCGCGGCACCGTGCCCGAAGCCATCGATGCCGCCGCGGTCGCCCAACGTCTTCATCAACGTGAGCCGTTGTGCACCATCTTCAGTATCCCCACCAGTGAGCAGCGTCGGTTCGTTGGGGCGACGCCCGAGTTGATCGCCCGTCGCACCGGTCGCACTTTGCGTAGTCACCCCCTCGCCGGCACCATCGCCCTGCCACCGAACGTCGCGCTCGAGGATTATTTGACGTGGTTGCTCGGCAGCACCAAGAACCTGCACGAACACAACGTGCCGGTCAACGAAATCGTCACCGCCCTCGAGACGTTGTACGACGACGTGCGCGCCGACGCCGGGCCGTCGATCGTGGCCCTGCGCACGCTGGCGCACCTCGGCACCTGGATCGAGGCGTCGTGTCGCAACGAAGCCGACGCGCCGGACGCGCTCGAAGTCTTACGGCTCTTGCACCCGACGTCGGCCGTCGGTGGCGTCCCTCGTCAAAGTGCCTATGAACTCATTCGGCGCCTCGAACCGGTCGACCGCGGCTTCTACGCCGGACCGCTCGGTTGGATCGACGCGAACGGCGACGGCGAGTGGTGGATCGGCTTTCGAGGCGTGCTTCTGGCGGGCGCCGAGTTCGAAGCGTGGGCCGGCGCCGGCATCGTCAGTGAGTCGGACCCCACCGCCGAACGCGAGGAGACCAAGGCAAAACTGGCCAGCTTCTTGTCGTCGGTCCTGGTCGACGCCGTTCAGTGAGCGCCGCGGCCGAAGGGCCGTTCGATCGCCCACTTGGTGACCATATACAGCGCCTCGACCACGATGGCCCGTGACATCTTCGACTCGCCCAACTCCCGGTCGGTGAACGAGATCGGCACCTCGATGATCGAGGCGCCCGCGCGTCGTGCGCGGTACGTCATCTCGATCTGGAAGCCGTAGCCGTCGGCGCTCACGGTCGGAAAGTCGATCAAGTCCAGGCCCCGCCGCGAGTAGACGCGATAGCCGGCGGTCGAATCGGCGACGCCCAGTCCGAGCATGATCGACGCGTACTGATTGCCGCCGCGTGAGAGCATCCGACG